>Ga0172381_10001927_pt1 | contig 23707 bp, 20 predicted proteins | sample Leawel6488metaG_FD_119754 | JGI IMG/M metagenome (GOLD analysis project Ga0172381, IMG submission 119754) | Leachate microbial communities from a municipal landfill in Southern Ontario, Canada - Leachate well 64-88 metaG | ecosystem: Engineered > Solid waste > Landfill > Unclassified | place...
CAATGGGTCTGATGTTGTAATAACAGATGCTGTTGGTATTACAACACCAGAAGTAGAAGATGAAACTTGTGGATTTACTATAAGTGGCAGAATATATGATGGCAATGTAGAACTTGGAATAACTGTTAATAATTCAGATATGATTGACGTTACATTTAAATATACTATTCAGAAATATTGATTAAATTTGTGATATGAAAAAAATATTAATATATCTATTTCTATTTGTTTCACTGCAAATATTTGCCGAAACTTATTCATCGGAAGCATATTTCCCCGGATTTGTAAAAGTAACAGATTCGTTAGTATCTAAATCTATTAAGATTCCATGCTATTCTTCATTTCCATCCGTTAAGTCTAAAGGAGAAATAAGGTGCAAGGATTCAATTTTATATCAATGGACAGGAACCCAATGGCTAAAATGGTTATCTATGGAAGACATACAAAATATCATAGACACCTCAGTAGTCTCGTTAGACACAGCTTTTGTTACTGGATTAGTTCATGATAGTGTTCAAGCAAATAAATTTACTAATGCAAATGAAACCGATCAAATATATGCTACTGATAGCGGGTCATTAAAAACTACTACCCGTGAGTGGAATGCGAGTATAGCTAAAGATATATCTACAAATGACACTACAAGATGGGGGCAGGGAGGAACTGGTGCAGATTCAACAGATGGAACTTTTTTAACACTGACTCAAAGTAATTTAATAAACGTACAAAAATCAGATTCAGTAACAGGTTATTATAAACCGTGGAAGATTAAAAATTTATTTGTGTCTAAGTCAGATAGCAATAGTTTATTCTACCCAGTTTGGAAAATAATTAATCTATTATCAGATAAATGGTCTATATCGGATACAACAAGTATACTTGCTTCACAGGCTTATGTTAATAGTCATTCAGGTGGAACAGTTGATACAGCAACATTATTAGCAAGTAAAGATTATTCAAATGGACGTTTTCAAACTAAATTAACCAATCCTGTAACATCAAATTCAGCTATTTTACCAAGTGGAAACTTGTTGCAAGGTAAAGGAGCTAATCTTACAGATTCAACTAATATAAATCACACAGGAAACACAACTACGTTCGGCACTGCCACAAACGGAGGCAATGTAAATATTAAAACTACTTTGGGGACTGAATTAGCACCAGCACTTACCGGGGTTAGTGGGGTTAATTGGACTTTTGCCACAGTTTATACTACTCCTTTGGCTGGTACTATAGCTAAAGTTAATGACGGGTTAAATACTATAACACCTACAGCCGCCACAACAATAGAGGTTAATAAAACATACAGGGTTATCATAGTAGTTTCAGAAATTTCAGTTGGTAATGGAGCAACATGGACATTAGGAGGTGTTGCAGGAACACCTTTGACTACTGCAAATACATATACAAATGACATAACAACTCTAACAACAGGTAAAATAATAATAACACCAACACCAACAGCTACAAGATTTGTAATAACATCAATAAGTATAAAGTTATTAACTGACAACACTGGTGATTTATCTGTCAGTGGTAATCTAAAATTAAGTAGCCCTATCCAATCAGCAAATGGAGTTAATGCGATAACTATAAATCCAAACGGTAATTTGGATTTACCGGCATACTCAACTTACCCCTCTATCAGATGTGGGGGAAATAAATGGTTCTATGCATCATCTAACGATCTATATTTTGGGGATATGGAAGCTGGAAGTTTAAGGACAAATCTATGTACAGGAGGTGCAGCAAGAGTTATTGTTAACGGGGCTTTTGTAGGCATAGGAGCAGTACCTTATTACTATACTTTAGAAATTAATGGTCATACTCAAATTAAAGGTACAAATAGCCTTATCCTGGGAGGTACTACTAATGCTGATTATGGGGGGTCGTTATATTATAATTCTAACATGTATTATAAACCTAGAAATAACGGACATCTTTATATAAGTAATGCAGAAGGAAATTTCAACCCGCTTGATGTTACGACTAATGGTAGGGTTAATATAAATGGATCGTTTGGCTTGAATAAAGACTCTATTCCAATAACAACGGGAAAAATTTGGGCATATGTTCCTGACACAATTACTGGGCAAGTTAAAAGACAATTATTACCAGTAGGCGTGTCATCAGGAAGTGCGTCAACTGGATATGTCAACTATAGCGGGACAACTATCGTTAACGGACAATGGTTTGGAGGTAATACAGCGGCCTCTGGAACATTAAGATTAACATATAATGGATATTTGTATGCTCCTCGTATGGAGACAAGACTTAATTTCAAATCATATGCAGGAACTACATATAGCCAAATGACTCCTTCGAGCATATACACAGAGGGTACTTTAGAATCAACTGGAACAGCAACATTTAGAGGTATAGCTTATGTAGGCAGTACATCAGGTACGGGGGCAACTGCAAACCTGCACGCAATAGGTGGGACAAGTCAAGCTGCAAGTTTTTCTACATCTACAAATCTTAAAGTATGGTCAGCTTATAAGGTAGGTCATAATTCAAGGGAATTGGCTTATTTAGATACAGCAAAGTTAGCGATAGAACACCTTAAAGGAATTACAGGTACACCAACCGATACATTAAAGGCAGGATCAGGTACAGGAGGCTCTTTAACTTTTACCACAGGAAGCAATGATATGGCTGGAGAAATAGTATATACAACCGGCACTACATGTACATCAGGAATACAATTCGTCATTGCCTTTAATAGGGTTTATTCGGTAGCCCCATTTATATCAATAACACCGTCTAACAGTAATGCAGGGTACTCACTTGGAGACAATAAGCCGTATGTAGAAGCTTCCACTACAGGATTTAAATTATATTTTAATGTTGGCGGAAATGACGAAACTATTTACAAATATCACTATCATGTTATTCAATAAATTAAAAATAAAATGAAAAAGTTAATCCTCTTATTTGCATTTATGACAATCAGTTTGCAAATCTGCAAATCGCAAACAAATCTACTATATGGATTTACAGATACATTTAATGTAACTACTGTAAAAGGCATGATAGATGCTAGATTTAGGGATACGTTGTATAATAACATTAATAACCCTACAGGGGGCAGAAAAATATACTTACAATTTCGTAGAGTATTTGGAAAGGCTTACTCTGACTCTTTGTTTACAGGTAATACAGAAGGGCTAAACGAGGATATTGTTAAGTTTCAAAAACTCATCTTCTCAGGCGATGCTATTAAAAAAATTGAATTGGTGTATAGATTGAAAGCAGAATACGCACCTGTGTGGATCAATTTAATAAACCAAGTGTGTATTGGCTATGCATATAACGGAGGAAAGATGAACGGGCATATAGTAGTAGGTTTGGCAACAGATAGAAATACAACGAATGGGACGTGTCATTTAAAAGACATTAAAAATTATTATTCCTATGATGTTGATCTAATGAGTATTTCAATAGCGTCTGAGGCAGATAAAAGGTTATATGGTTATTATTAACAATTTATTGATATGAGTGTACTGGTGCATATTTTAATCTACATAGTAGTAACAAGTTTACTTTACATTGTTTTAGGTCGTTCAGAAAAACTACCATATGATCCAGATGATAAAGACTTGGAGAGAATGTCAGAAAATACAAATAGATTAATTGATTCGTTGTTGTGTGGGGCGGTATTGTGGATTATAATTGAAATACTTATTTATGTGGCAAGACACAAGATTATATAAAGGCATTAAGCCATGCTGGTTTCATTGGTTCGGAGAATGGGAATATTTGAAGCATTCAATGAGAAAGAAAACATGCAAAAGATGTAAAGCATATAAGTTTCAAATGAAATATTATTAAAATGGAACAAATAAAAATAGGATTTTCAAAATCAGATAGTTTATTATCAAAAAGTATCCGATCATTTATGTGGGTTTATACAAAGTTCTATCTTAAAAAGCCAACTGATAAAATTTGGGGACATGTCTGGGGGAAATTTCCTTTGTATAATGCTACGTATGTTTTGGAGGCCAACTCAAAAGCCATTCATGAAAAATGGTTTACAAACCCATTTACCGGAACTGTTTATTATCACAACGTTTATAAAAACTGCGTAAAGATTACGAAATGGGAATACACTGAATACTATAGAAATGAAGTTGAGTGGGAAACAAAAAGTCTTAAAACACCTTTGACAGATGCACAGCTACATCTATTAACTCAATTAGCTTTATATTTTGAAGGTCGGCCTTATGACAATAGCGAAATACTTTGCCAAATAGTAAAGTCAATTACTGGGAAAGAAATAGGCAAGGAAGGAGAAGCCGCAGAGCATGAAGTTATTTGTAGTGAACTATGGTCAACTATTTTGAACCATATCATTAAATATTTCTCAAAGAATCCTGCAAAGGACAATCCTCAGGATATATATTGGAATGAAAATTTAATATAAAATATTATGAAAGAATTAATTAAAAGATTACTCAGTGAACCGGCTGATTTTTTTAAGCCTATCATAAAGTTATGTGTAACATTATCTGTTATAGGGCTTAGTATTCAAGCTTTGCCTATTGACTTGTTTCCGGCAATAGTTTTTACAATAGGTAAATACTTTATGGCCGCTGGAATATTCGGAGGGGCTATAGCTAAAGCGACCGTAAATGATGCGGCAAGCGTGAAATAAAACATTTGCATACCACGTAAGCGTTATGTTTACGCGCAATTAACTATTTTTGTAAAACTTAATAATAAAAAATTATGAGAGATATTGATTTTGCGATGACACCTCCTCCTCCTCCAAAACCTAAACCTAAATGAGTAAGGAGAAAATTAAAGCAATAGGTATAGCTGTTTGGATGGTTTTCTTAACAGCATACTTTTGTTTTTCTCCTAATTATAGTTGTGAAATAGACATATGGGCTAAATTTAGCTATATCCTTGTAAATATTCTATTACTTATTTTTGCATTTACAAGTTATCCAAATACAATAATTAAATCATTTCGAGCATGGCAGATAATAATTACTAGTTATAATATTTGTATTGCATTTGTTTCAAGTAATAAATTTTGGGATATATGTAATAATAGATTATTATGTTTATTATTATGTACAATAGTTGCTTTAATATTTTTAATAGAATGGATAAAATTAGCCCGGGAATGAATAAAATGGTAAAAAGATGGGAATTATGGTTAGCGGCAATAATTCCTCCATTAATTGTAGGCATTATATTAATGTCATTTAAGAATTCGCACGAAGACACTAAAATAATAAATGAAAAAATAGAAAAAAAATATGATAAAGTTGAAGCGTTAGAATATATTGATAAACAAGATGGGTCGCTTATGAAAACTATTGACGATTATAAAGTACAAAATAAAATATTTATGGATGGCCAGACTCAGTATCTTAAATCAATTGATGAAAAATTAAATATATTAATTCAAAGGAACAGATGACAATAGGAGATTTATTAAAATTAATGGACAACTTAAATGCGTTCATAAAATTAAAGCCAAATTTAGATTGTTTTAAACTTTATTACGCTATACATAAAAATTTAGATAAGATAACAAATGAACGTAATATTCTATTAAAAACATTCCCTTTACATGAAAAATCTAATGAGCTTAATAAGAAGCGTAATGATATAAAATTAAAATACTGCGATAAAGATGATAAAGGGAATCCGATAATAGAAAATAATATTTTACAGATTACTGATAAAAATAAAATAAAATTAAATGCAGATATTATTAAATTAGATGAAGAATATCAAGATGTAATTATTCATAATCAAGGAATGGGGACTAAATTAGAAAAACAATTACAAGAAGAAAGTGATATTGATATTTATAAAATAAATATTTCAGATATGATTGATTCAAATGGGCATCCATTGAATTTAGATTACGAAACGACAGCACTAATATACCATATTATAAGGGATTAATATTAAAAGCCGGATAAAAAAATATTCGGTTTTTTTTTTATCTTTACAGAACAAATACGATGTAATGAAAAATGTAGATATTTTAAATTTGATTTTTTATATATGTAATAAAGAACAATCTGCTAATGTACTATCGCCAGAACAATTTAATTTATTGTTCCCTATTTTACAGAGACGATATATTGATAATATATTATCAGATTATGAACGTGGTAAAAAAATAAGTTTAACTATTCAACAATTAAGATATTTGGTCAATCTAAATATAGATTCAGATGGGAATGCGAATTTACCCAATGATTATATATGGTGGGATGGGTGTCAATATCCACAAGTTATTAATTCGATAACACATTATAGGCCTATTGGAGAATTAACATCCCAAGAATATGTCGTTAGAATGGATTCTACAATAACAATGCCAACAGAAAAAGCCCCTATTGCATTAATAAGAGGGACTGAAATACAGTTTGAGCCTTTAAGAAGTACGTCAGTAAAATTTCAATATATACGTGAGCCAGTTGAGCCTTATTTAGATTATTATATAGATGATAATTCTAATATAGTTTATATGGATGAAGGAGCTGCAGGCGGGACTGTAATTAATGGGGATGTATATGTCCAAATAGCATCTTTAATATTAAATGGGATAACAACTGAAAATTCAAATAACTATTATTTATATTGGGATTTTATATATAATATATCAACATCATTATTTGATTTTTCTATTTATAAAGATACATCAAAATTAAACTTAGTAGCAAAAGGAAGCGCAGCATCATCAGGAGCAATGACAATTAATCAACAAAACACATCAGGGATAACAGGAACATGCACAATAACCCCACAAACATATTATACATTAGCAGGGGATGCAAATAATATAATATCCGCATCATCAATAACAAATATAAGGATACCAACGCAATATTATTGGGAAGTAGTTTGTACCGTGACATCAGCAGGTGTGATAACATCAGGATACAATATTTATACTGATGTAAATAAAATAAATAAAATTGCATATTTAACAGGATCGGGGGCTAATTTTAATGGAACATTAACTAGTAGTACATTAGTTGGGTCAGCAACAATCATAAACGCATATAAAAGTGATATAACAGTTGTTACAGATAATAAATTAGTTCTGTCAAACTTTGTTTTAAATAATACAGTGTATGGGAATAGCGCATTTGAAATTGATACATCGACTAGCTTAACAACCGGACAAAAGGTTATTACAATTAAATCAGGAAGTACAACGATTGCATCACATACAGGCATTGACGAATGGGGCATAATACCTTTTGCAGAATCAGGTGGAAGTGGATACAGTGGATATTTAACAATTGATCCTACTATTGTAGGAGATACAAATAGTCAATTTTCTTCTGTAAGATTAACAGGGGTTAGGTCTGGGAATAGTGATTCTGGGAAAATATATTATCAAATATCTCATTCAGGATCTGATTATTGGGTTTATTTATTCAAAGATTTAGTAAATAGCCCAGTGGCGTATGCGTTAACTACTATAAATGGGATTGCGACTATTACACTTCCTGGAGGATCAGGCGCAATAGGAGGGTATGTTATAGTTAATACATCTATAAATATTAATAGGGATGCAGGTAATTATTTTGATTTTAGCAGTGGAGTAGGTGTTGCAACTGTTGATTATAGAAATGGGGATTGGGATATATCAAATACAATAAACATAATTGCAGATACAGATGATGAGAATACCATTACTTCGTATGGGGAATCGGTTACTGTTGAATGTGAATTAAGAGATGATGATAAAATAAATATTGCAGGAATGATGTTAGAATCGGTAGGCATGAATATTAATAATGAAAATTTATTAAAATATGCACAACAATTTAAATCTATACAAAAATGACAAAAGATCAATTGATAGAATTATTTCAGTATAGATTGTCGGGCATACCAACAATATCTGATAAATCTAAACATCCTGAGATCATATCATTTATGATAGGACTGGCGTTTAATCAGATGATTGGAGAATTGAACGCAAAAGGATATAAAAATCTTTCTCCATATAGTAAATTATTTATTAACATAGACGTGGTTTATAACTCAGATATAGATGTTTATTATTCATTATTGCCTATAGATATTTCGACACTTACAGATGTTAAAAGTGGGATAAGAAAGATACAGTCAATGCAAGGCAAAGGGTTAGAATTTGCTCCAATGGACAGAGAAAGATTAGAAATTATAGAAGGGTTAGATGTATCTAGTTTAACTGATATAATAGGATATACAATAGGTAAAAATGAAGATGGCGATCTGGCTGTAGATTATTTTGGCATGACATCAGAAAATTATATAACCCATGTAAAAATGTATTTATTGATCCCATTTGAAGCTTATGAAGATGATGATATAATAAATTTACCGGCTGGACAAGATGCAATGCTTTTTGATATGGTAGTAAAATTATTTAATGGGCAACCGCCAAAAGATATGAAAGATAATCACAATGAAATAAAATATTAAGATGGACAGTAACGCACAGGCCACATTAAAAGAAGTTGTATTATCAACAATGAACCTTTTGAACCAAGATGAATCAGAATATTTTAGATATTATCAAATAGCTATTGAGTGTTTTAGAGATTTGAAAATGAATTTTATTAAGGGAGTACAGATTACACAATTGCCAATGGACACGCTTAATAGAATATCTTTACCCTCAGATTGCGTTAAAGTATTGGCTATTGGCATCCCATATAATGGTAGATTATGGACATTTACAATAGATAATGACATTTATAAATATACGAGTATTGAAAATGGAGTAGATACAAGCGAATCAGATATAGATTTAGAGACTACGGATAATTTAAATAATGTAGGATTTGATGTAAAAGGAGGTATAAACGAATGGTATTATACAGTAGATTATACAACCAGATTAATTCATATTTTAGGGGTGAATAGATCAGATGTAACTATACATTATGTAAGTGATGGGATAAGCATAGATGGGATAACATATATTCCAAGAGAAGCTTTTTTGCCATTAAGGGCTTATTTAATAAAGATAGTTCAAGATTATGACCCAACAATATCTATGGTGCAGAAATCGGTCAATAGGGAAAATTATAATGAACAAATGACAAGGCTAATAAGATTCCATGCGCCGACAATAGACCAGATAAGGGACACATATTTAAAAACAATATACCAGACACCTAAACGATGAGCGATATAAAACAACCAATAATATTAAGTGGGGGATTAAATTTAGATAAAGACCCATTATTGCTAGGTGAAGGTGAATCAAACTATAGATTAAATTGTGAAATATCAACATTAGGACATGAAGGGATATGTTTAAATACTAAAGGGAATGAATTAATAACATATACACTTCCAGCAGGTATTAATACTGTTATAGGTTCAAAATTTTATGAGTATGATAATTCATTAATATATTTTGTGCATAATTCAAATAATCTACATAGTATTATTAAATACAATATATCGTTAAATACATTCAATAAAATATTATATTCATCAACTGTTTTAAATTTTAATTTAGCATATAAGATACATAGCATAGATATTATAGATGGATGGATATATTGGACTGATGGGTATAACGAACCACGTCATATAAATATTGAACGGGCAATAAGATATACTGAAAAAGAAGGGGCTGTTTATACGGGGGTTATGTCTACTTATTCAAGTACATCATTGCAAATAGTAATACCCTCATATACAGTTGTTATAGATGGTGTTTTTACGGCAGTATTACCTATAGAAATAAATGATATTATTTATATAGATTGTGCAAACAATTACTCTGGATTTTATAAAGTATATTCTGTTACAGGGACAAAAATATTAGTATATTGTCCATATAATTTAGGCTCTATATCTGGAACTGTAACTAAAATAGATGGGGATTCATATTTTCATATTACAGAAGAGGAATTAAATATTATAAGAAAACCACCAACGTATAGGCCACTTGCTTTTACATATAACGATACATCATCAGGTGTAAAAGCATTAAGATTAGGAACATATAGATTTATTTATAAATATGTATATAACGATTACACAGAGAGTATATGGTCGCATGTAAGTAAAAATATTATACCATATTATACATCATATATATCAGGTAGTTTAACGATGTTTCATAATTCAATATCAATATGTATAGATAATGGCAGTAATGAGGTTAAGTATATTAAAATAGCATTTAGTTATAATGATGGTGATTGGAAGTATATTGACAAATATGAAAGAGAGATAAGAAATGGGTTACAAGTTATTGATTTTTCAGATGGGGGATTATATGAAACAGTAGTTTTAGAAGAAGCATTAAAATCATTTGACAATATACCTATATCATCAAATTCTTTAATATCATTACCGGGAACATATTTATCATTAATAGGCAATAATTATACATATACATTAAATAATATAGAATCTGATGTAGCTTTATCCTCATATTCAAGCCCATATCATGGGGTTTTTAGATATGAATTTACAGCAATAACACCAGGTGGAGCAAATATTACTTATGGAAATACATATACATATAATTCAGATAAAAATGAATACGAACACCAAAGATATTTTAATTATGAATTGCAATTGCCTAGCTATTATTCATTTATATATGTTGTAATAACAATTGGAAGCGTAACATATCAATTAGGGCGATCAGTAGCGTATACAACAGTAACAACGGCAGTACTTAATCTTGCAATAAAAGATATATTATTAGAATTGCAAGATTTGGGATCATTCATTGGGACGACATTTTATTTTAATAAAACAATTAATAACGATTTTTTTAGTGATTTTTCAATTAGTATAAAATTTGCTAATACTGTTCCATCAAGAGCAGTAGAGCTTATTACATATTCAAATGCAATAATTGGGGATTGTATAGGAGACATTCCATTGGCTATATGCTACTATGATAATTATCATAGAAATTCAGGGTTATTAGACATTGGGACATCAAGTATTGCACTTTCTACAACGGTTAAAAATATTGAGTTATTAATAAATCATAATGCGCCTGAATGGGCAACATCATATCAGCTATATGCTAAAAATTTATACTTAAAATTATATTCAACAGTAGCAACTATTTCAGATAGTGATTTTTCGGCAACATTAAGTTACGAATTTACTAATATGCTATATAGCTATTCAGAAGGTGATTATATCTGGATAAGTTCAGCATGGTTTAAAATTAAATCAACAAGTACTAATTCTATTATTTATTTTGAACAATCGCCTTCATTAAATTATAGTGGATTATATCCGGTATATATTGCTAACTTTATTAATACAGATCAAAATTATTATGCATTTACTCCCATTTATAAAATAATAAATGGGATGCACTATGGATCAACACAGAACCAAACTGTTTTACAACCAGCATTATTAAGAATAACCTCAGGGATAACTGCCGCTTATTACGCAATAAGTATAACGCAAACCGTATGTATTATGGCGGTACATACGAAATCATCTAAAGATTATGATTTGAATGCGTTTAATTTAGGCAAGCCAAACACAACAATAGAAAATATATTTATAGGCATAAAAAACTCTATTTTAAATAGCAATAAATATATAAAAGGAACACAACAAAATGGATTATGCACATTTGATTGGGAAGAAGAAACAAATGAATTTAATACATTATATGGAAATGTAACAGATATGCAATTAAATGGCGATAATGTATATGTTATTCAACCTAGGAAGTGTCATAATATATATGTAAATAAAGCATCAGTAACATATCAAGATGGAACAACTAATCTAATAACAATAGAACAATTATTGGGAAAACCTATAGAGTATAATACATCGTTTGGAACTATATTTAAAACATCAGTTTGTCAATCATTTAATGCAGTTTATGCTTTTGATATTTATAATAAAATAATCTTTCAGATAAATGGACAAGGACAGAAAGATATATCTATAGGTATAAAATTATTATTGGATCAATTATCTACAAATATATTAAGGGATGGGATAGAAAATTGCAATGTAATTTCATACTTTGATTTTATAAATAGCAATTTATATTTTACATTTATAAATAATGTAACACCAACAGATAATACGACTATTGTTTATAATGAAAAATATGGATATTGGTATTCATATGCTTCATTTATTCCTGAGATGTATAGCACTAACGTATCTATGTATACATTTAAAAATGGAGCATTATATAAGCATAATTCAGATACATCAGATAGATGTACATTTTATGAAGTTAAGTACGATCAGGAATTAAATGTTATAGTAAATATTGAGCCTTTAAAAATAAAATTATTTGATAGTTTAAATATTGCATCAAATAAGAAATGGGACATTGAATGTAATATCGAACCAGATGGGACTTACATAAGAGGAATGTATTCAATTATCCCACAAGCAAGGCAAATAAATAAGGAAGGAGCTTATTATGCAGAGTTTTTGAGAAATATGAAAACTAAATCAAGTAGTAAAAGCCCTTATTATTTATATAATGGAGATAGGCTTAGAGGTAAGAAAATGATAATATCAATGAACAATTCAGAAGATGATGAAGTATTATTATCTAATATAGATGTTAAGTGTTCATTAAGCGCTGGAACAAATATTTAAAATTAGTATCTTTACATAAAAAATAATATTATGGGATTGGGTTTAAGTGATCTTTTATATTTAACTCCACTTGCACCAGCAAAAGCTGCTTATGATGCTTATAATTGGGTTACAGAGCCTGGGGAGAAGAAAGATCAAGCCGTGCAAGAGCAAAAAGATTTAATAGCAAATAGGCCTGAGTATCAACAGCCGGGACAAATAGATGAAATAATTAGTTCATTGAAAGCAAGGCAAAATGAAAAGTATAATTTACCTACATCAAATATTCCAGAATGGAATCTGCCAGATTCAAATATACCTGAATTTAATTTAAGTTCTAAAATGCCAGGTTATGACAGAATGATTGGAAATATTTATGGTAGTACGGCTGGAGCTGTAAGAAATGTAAAAGAAGCATCAAATAGTGTTGCAGGAACATTAGGGGCGATTACAACAGCCTACGGCAACCAAAATAAAGCAATAGGACAGGTAGATATAGAAGGTGAAAAATATGCCGCAGATATTGCAAAGCAAAAATTATCATACGATATAAATAAGGAAAATACCCTATATGATAGAGCAGGACAAAAATTACAATATGATGTAAATAGGGAAAATACACAATATGGTAGAGATGTAAATAATGAGAATACGTTATATACGCGTAATAGGGCAAATCAAGATTCATATTTACAAGGATTGCAATTAGGAGCAGATTATAGTGATAAAGCATGGAATTGGAATGTAGGACAGAAATATGGAGAACAATATAATTATTTGACAAATCAGCAACAAAATGCACAAGCCGATCAAAATTCTAGGTATCAATTTGCAGGAGATCTATTTAAAGGGGCTACTAATTTAGCAGGATCATTAATTGGAGCAGGAGCAGGAGGGGGAGAATGATAGGATTACCAAATATAGAATTACAAAACGCAAAATTAAATCCTCAATATATGGATGTTGGAGGGATTTTAAATAATGTTGCACAAAAAATAGATAAGCAGGTTGCAGAAAATAAACAAACTGATAAAGAAAATACCCAATCAGTATTAAAATCATTATCTTCAATAGACAATGTTGATTTAATGGTGCAAAAAAATAAAGAATATAAGGCAGAAGCTATAAATGGGTTAACAACTGAGTTATCAGATATGCTAAAGTCCGAAAGTGAGAAAAAAGGTTTTTCTTCATTATTTCATAGGCCAATAGATGCTAAGAAACAAATAGAAATGCAAACGAAAATAACTTCGTTGAATCAAAAAATGCAAGCATTAAAAGTTATTGAAGATCAGGCAAAACAGGCAGAAAATATGAGAAGGATTGACCCATCTGTAGATGATGCACAAACGGGACAATTAGTAAATAAATTTATAGAAAATGGACAATTACCGCCACAAAATAAATATGGGATAAACCCATTCATTGTACCAAAAGCATTTGAACCAAGTGATGCGGCAGCTAAACACCCAATAAATCCAATAACGGGATCAGAAATTTCAAATGAAAATGGTAAAACTTATGATGTAAATACAGTTCAATATAAGGCTTCGCCATCACAGGCTATTAATGGATTTTTAGGAGATGTGTCATCACATATAAAAGGAGGTGATTATGTATCTGATACATTTAAAAACACAAAGGATACGGATTCATTCCAAGTAATAGATCAGCAATTGAGCAAAGATGAAAAACCAATGTTTGAATCTAAAACAAAAGCAGATATTTTAAATGAATTTAACCAGTTGCCACAAGAGCAGCAAGATATTTTAAACAAACAGGCTGTATCTATAAACCCTGAATCAAATGGGCGGGAATTATATTTTTCTGGGCGTATAAACCAAAGAACATACATGAGGCCAAATATAAGCAATACGGAACGAAGAATATCAGACGGTAGTGCAAATACAAGGATTATTCCTACATATCCTATAACTTCAAATCTAGGCAATGAAGGATATTATGCTCCGCAAACAGCAACGCAGGATATAACAGTAGGTGCAGATAGTAATTCTCAGATTGTATATAAGAATGAAGATGGTTCGACAACGAGAATAGTACAAGATTTTGATAAACCAAATAAAGTTAAACAAATTTCGGTTAACCCTAATAATATGTCAAGAACATTGGTCTTGTCTGAGGGCAAGGTTGAGCTACCATTAAAAACATCAAATGGGGAGATACAAATAACGGACGCTTACGGTACACCAATTGAAAGGCCAACATCTAATGATAGTTATAAATATGAATTTACATTTGTTGGAGATAAAAATAAGTATAGTTTTACAGAAGCTAATACTAAAATAGCAAAAAATCCGGCATTAGCAAAACAAGCTATATTTCATAAGATAAATACAGAAGGAAAAGATTTAACAGGATCGGATAATGAACCTAATATTAAAGTTCCAAAACAAGTATTAAATAATAATAATTTAGAAATTGTACAAATAGCTAAAACACCAGAAGAGTTTGAGGGTTGGACAAGAATATCAGGGACACAAAAGAAATTTGATATACCTAAACCAGAACAAATAGAACCATCTAAACAAACTAAATTAAATGTTAAAAATATAACGACTAAAGAAGAATTAGATGCTTTAAAGGCAGAATATCCTGGTAAAAAGGAAGCGGATATAACAAGAGAACTAGGCAAGCAAGGGGTTAAATTAAATATATCAAAAGAAGCTTATTCTAAAAAAGACTTGCCTGTAGTTGAGGTTACTGAATCTCAGATAAAAGAAGCAATGAAAGCAAGCGGATATAAAAATAGGAATGATTATATTAAGGCAGTATCAAAGACACATAAAATAATTGTGAAATGAGCAATCCATTATTAGATATTAAAATAGAAAATGAAGACAATCCATTACTTTCTATTGATGTAAAAAAAAAAGATTTTTCACAATTAAACGAGGAAGAAAAAAAACAACCATCGCAATCGGAAGAATTACAATTATCTGGCAATAAGGATATAATTGATGATACCGAATACAACTCATTAAACTTACAATCAAACAAAACTCCTGAACAATTAACTTATTTAAGAAAATATGCATCTAAGAGAGTTAAGGAAACGCAGCCATATAAAGATGCACTTAAAAAAGAATTATCTAAAAACACAAATAACCCAGATTATAATTGGGTAGAATATTTAAAAGATGTTGGCTCTGGATTAGGAAAGGGTTCGTATGATGTTCTTCAAAGTATTTATGATATACCTTCATTAGCTTATAACGTAGCTGCATTGCCTCAAAACGCTATTGTTTCAGCATTAGGTAAAAAAGAGCTACAAGTAAAATCACCGGAAATTTTGTCTGATAATGTATTTACTGAATCTGCAAAGTCAGGGACTAAGATGTTTGAAAAACAAATAGACTTAGATGATAAACCTATTTTAGATGAATTTAAAGATGGGAATTATGGGAAGGCATTTCAGAAAGTAGGTATTGAAATAGCAAAATCATTACCATATTCAGCATCAATAGCTGCATCTGGCGGAACTATTGGTGCTGTGACTAAAGTTACCCCTATGGTTGCAGGAACTTATTCAGCTATGGTACTAGGGGCTTCACAAAAAAACGCAGCATTAAGGGATAGTGATTCAGATGAATGGATTAAAATGGCAAATGTTATTCCATCCGGTGCATTAGAAGGATTAACGGAAAGATTTGGAACGCTAAAAATAGTAAATGATGCAACAAGATTAGTAAAAGAAGTTGGAAAAGATAAAGCAAAAGAAGTACTTGCATCTGGGTTTAAAAATGCTTTAAAAGAATCATTTGATAAAGCAAAGCCATTAGGCGGATCAATGGTAGATGAATCTTGGACAGAACTTGCTAATTTATTAGGAAGCAATGCAGTTGATAAGGTAACAACTAATCCAGAAAAGAAAATATTTGATGCAAATGAATTTTTAACAACAGCACTTGTATCAGCCGGAAGTGGTGGATTAATGCACAGTGCAATAGTAGCACCAAAAACGATACAAGATGCTCATGGTGCAATTATATCAGCAATGGGGAAGCTTCCTAAAACGATAGATGTAACATTAGTACCAAGAGCGGCTATATTTATTGCAGAGAAAGATAAGCTTCAAAAAGACAATGAGAATTTAGATGGGGTATACCAAGAAGAGAATAAGAAAAAAATAGATATTATAGATTCTAAACTAAGAGCGCAAAGATTGTCATATAATGACAGGAACAAACTGTTAAATTCATACGATGAAGTAATAAAAAATCCTGATAATGAAGACCTAAAAAAAGAAATAAATAAGTTTGAATCAAAATATAAAATAAATACAATTGAAGATGTGGAAAATAAAGATGATTATGAAGGTAGGAAATCATTTTTAAATGAAGCAATTGGGTTTAATAATACATTAGTAGATCAGGCAATTAAAAAAGATATAGGGATTGAAGCTAATGCGACATTACAAAATATTGAACAAAAAGTTGCAAAACAGGAATCAAATGATGTAAATTTGTTACACCAAAAAGCAAAAGAAGATTTTGATTTAACAGAGAATATTGACAGGGGGCTATTTATTTTAAATGATGGGTCAGTGATTGATAGGTTTTCAGAAAATGGGAAACCGGCAATGTTAAATCATGAAAATATTGAAAAGATCGGGACAACAAAAGATGATTTTATAAAATCAGGCGCTATAAGAATATCGGATAATGGGAATGGGATAGAATTATCTGCAATACCAACAGATAAACAAATAAAAATATTAAAAGATCATATTTCTAAAAAGGATGGTCAAGTAAATATAGATTTTAATTATGATGGGAATACATTTAATATTCCTAAAAACAGTAAATTAAGTACGAGTCAAAGATTTTATGATATTCAAGATTTATATGAAGGTAAATATAATGAACGAATACAAAAAGCATACAATGAATTAGGTGTCGAATATAATATTAAAGAAAATGGGAAAACCAACAATAACCAGACAGGAATTAATGCAGAAAGCAGCCCAGAAAGTATGGGAAGAAGTGATGCAGGAAAGTCTACAGAAGGAACAGGAACAACAGAGCCAACAAAAATAAATGTCGAACAATTAAAATTAAATGAAAATGAGTTGCAAAAAGGGAACTCCCAAGATGCCAAAAACAAAGGGGAGCAAGAAAATGTAATGCCTGTAGGTGAGCAACCTACAGCTTCTACTACTGAGCCTACGGAGAAATTAGCAGTACCCGCAGGCTCAGTTAATGAATTGAAAGGAGTTGGCGCAAAGCGTTCCAAATTTGAATCATTTAAGGCTAAATTTAGCGATCAAATTAAAGATGAGATAAAACCTATCATTGAACAAAAGAAAGCGGAATTAAAGCAAGAATTTGAGGCTAAAAGGGGAATAGGGGCAAAGACCAAGAAAGGCCAAGAATATTTAAAAGTCCAACCAGAAAAATACCAAGAAGTTTTTGATGAGTTTGCCAATACAATTGAAATAGATGGGCAACCATTAAACGAAAACACAAGAACAAAAGATGCTTATAATGAAATTAAAGGTAAAATAAAAGATGAAACGTCTTTATATAAAGCAGTTGATAGATTAAAGACATTTGAGGACGAGGGTGTACAAAAAGGATTGCGACAGACAAAGGTCGGTCGGGTCATTGTAGATAAAGAAACCCTCAATGAGAAAATAACTAAATTAAAAGAGACTATAACTGAACAAAAGGCTGTTAAGCAAGCATTAAAAGAAACCATAAGAGAAAGTAAAAGAGATTTAAAAGAGATTGATACAAGAAAATTATTAGAGGTTATTAATAATTCCAAACCAGATAACCTTCAAGAATCTATTGACCGGATAAATGAACTGGCTACTAAAGGTGAAAATAAATCGTTAGAAAATATCCAAAAGAAACTAAGGGATAAAAATTTTACACAGCCCATCCAACCAAAAATTGAGAAACTTCGTAGTATTAATACAGAAGTTTTGTCTAATGAAATGAAAGATGAATTTAAATCATTAGGTCAAGATTTAATTCATAAAGTCCCAGATACAGAAAAGTTAAACGCTTTTATTTCTAAGTACAATAAGGAGATACAAGACAATATAGACAATGAACTATTTGCTGAACCATTGACTGATAAAGATTATACCCAAATAGACAATATGTTATTTGGGCGTAAAGATGCAAAGGGAGAAGTAATATCAGAAGGGTTGTCTCCACAAATAGACAAGGTGATTTCTGGCGAGATAAGCGACCCTAAAGAAATAATAACAGTAAAACGTAGGTTAAACAGGTTATTAAATAAAACATCCCAATTAATGCGTGAAGGCCAATTAAAAATGTAGGATGCTAAATTTGAATCTGAAAATACTAAATTAAATGAGTTGGCGAATCGGTTGAACGAGTTAGATTCTGGTGCGATAAAAGAAAAGATCATAGGAGCAGAACAAAAATATAAATCGGATGGTTTAAATACGGCCAACCAACAGGCAAAATTTATACCGGACAATATTTTTACAGATGCACGCAATAAAGAGATTGCCAAACTAAAGAAAGCATTATATAATATCCAAAAAGATGCTAAAGCATTAGAAAATTTATCTGTAAATGATGTGGATGTTTTAAATGATGTTGTATTGGAATTGCAAAAAGGCAATATGCCCAAACAACTTTATGATTTAAATATCAAATTAAAAATTGCAAGAAATACATTTAGATTTGAGAATGATTTATTAAAAATAGATGATTTTTTTAGTAGGGTAAAAGGAACATCAGAACAAGTTGCCGAAAAGTTTTCCAGAATGTCATTACAGGACATGGGCAACGCATCATCACTCAAAGATGAGCATGCTATCACTGAAAGATTATTTGGGATTGGAGATAGCAATCTTAAAGAGATGGAGAATGCAAAAAGTATAGCAGGTAAGCAAATGGATGATATAATAGGAAAGATACAATCCAAATCAAAAGACCCAGCTATATTAGATGCAACAGTTGGAATTGGGTTAAGATATATCGATCTATACAATAATATTAAAGGTGAATATAATTTAAAGAAAAGAGATGACGGTAAGATTACAATTATAAATAGAGATGGGAAAGAGACTGGGGCATTTGATAATATTGCAGATGCAAAAAATGCTATGGATACTGAAATTGAAACCTTATTGAAAGACCCATCCATTTTAGATGAACTTAAAAATGTAAAAGATGATAACGCAAAACTTTCAGATAGCCCATTAGTTGATTTACAAAAAAAGAAAAATAACAAATTAGCATATGAAAAATTATTAGGCAATAAAGACTATTTGCTTATTAAAAATGATGGTGAATTAGATGGGTTACTTAAAGAAAAATTATTGCCTAAAGAATACCAATTAGCGAAAGAAGCTATAAAAGCATGGAGAGATTATGCAGATGCCCATGTAGATATGCAAGCTATCGTAGCAGAAAGGAAAGGATTAGAATTTGGTCAAAGAAAACTTTATTATCCTGCACCATCAGCCGAAGGTAGAAAAAGTGGAGATATAGATTTACAGGATTTTACCGGGACATTAAATGAAGGATATATTCCTGAATCCGGCAGTTCATTTGAAAGATTGCCGGGTAATCGGTATAGGGTATATGGATTTAGTGATGTATACAATAGGTATAGCAATTCACTTTATAAAGATTATTATTTGAACCCTGTAATAAAAGAACAATTTGGGATATTAAGAAATATAAAAAATAAATCAGGAGGGAATGAAAAAATTGAAAGGAATGTAAAAGCATTATCAGATAATTTAAAAACAAGATGGATAACAGAAAATCAAAGAATGCCATTATTATCAACGCCTATTCAAGTTGGAAATATAATAGTTGATGTAGGTAAAATTATAAAAGGGTCATTAAAAGTTTCGAGAGATTTATTATTAAAAAATCCTGCAAGATTAATAGCTGAAACTGCTGGCGGAGCAACAAAATATTTAGCTGGATGGAAGACTGAAAGCGCAAATATGTCCAAAAAAGAAACCCAGTCATTAGATCATTTGATGGCAGATCAATTTATGGGTGCAGCTATTGCTAATAATGCTATTGACTATAGATATAAGCTAGGCGAATTTGAATATGGAAATGATAAAAGATTGCTTTCTAAATTATCGAATGATATATTTACATATTCCGATAAGATGATAGTTAGCCCATATATTTGGAAAGATTCATTTTATAAAAGGTTTAAGGAAAAGACAGGAGAAAGATTCGATGCTATTAAATTTAAAAATGATTTTGAATATAGCGAACGGTTTAACGAAGAAGTAGACGATGCGATTATTACGGCTAATGATATTGTGTCACAGAATTTATTGCAATCAAATTCATATTCAGGTAAGAGCGCATTGAACATTTTACCAGGATTTAAAGATGTTAAAAGGAATACAATAAAATATAATATTGCAACGGCAGTCATGCCATTCTCAATGAATGAAACATCAATTGCCAGACAGTCTATTAAAGATTTAATTTATGGATTACATCATTTTAATACAGATAAAGAATTTGCGATACGCGGGACAAGAAAATTAAGTGCAATCTTAGCCAGTAATATGGTTTATACTACTGGTATGGCAACAACATGGTTAATGAGTAGGCTTTTAGCAAACCAAATACAAGGGGATGATAAAGAGAAGGAAGAAGTCTTAACGCAACTCAATAGGATATATTCTACAGAAGGAATGATAGGTATGTTAATAGGGAATGGGTTGTCGCTTGCTGTTGGGGGAAATGGCATTATAGGAAAAACATTATTAAGTGCTGCTTTTACACTTGGAGGTAAATTATATAGAGGACAAGAAGGAACAGAATGGAATACACAAATAGATGGGACAATAGAAAACCTTAATAATAGTTTAATGCAAGCTGCATATTTTAGGATTGAAGACCCAAGTAAACTAGGAACTAATTGGCAGTTTACTAAAAATATGTTAAGAAATGCACCGGTTTATGGTACATCTATAATTAATATAATTGAATCCGCAGATAATGTAATGACTTATGGTAGACGTGCGGTTACTAATATTGGTAAACCAGATTTAGAAAAAGAATTTATAAGTACGGCTAAAATTATTGAAACAATAAATATCTTATCACTTTATAAAATAGCTAATCCAAATGCTGCCGGGTTCAGAAAATATATAGGGGAGTTTACCAAAGACGAACAAGGATTAAATGAAAATTTATTAATGGTAAAAGCACAAGGAATAAATGGGCTACTATATAAAGAAGGAGGTAAAGCAGAATTTATGTACCGAGAAGAACATCGGATAGGCAAGAAAGCATTTGAAAAGAAAAGAAAACATATAGAAAGACAATGGGATATTTATTCTAAATATGAAATAGGTGACCCAACGGTTAGGATATTGAATGGGAAAAAATCAAATATGTTAAAGGCTATTTATTTAAAAAACTTAACAGATATATTATCTGATGATGATGCACAAATACTTATAAATGAATATAGAAAACCAATAAGCAAAAAACCTGATAATGCAAAAGACAATTGGGATGGTGATCCTTTAATTAGCAAAGAAATATATAAAGAATATAAAAAGCTAAAGTAGTTATTGAGTTAATTATAAAATACTTGCGGTATTTTTGTAATACAATTTTAAAGGTTAGCAAGTAGTTAGCAACAAGCGTAAGAACGTCCTACGCTCATTGCAACTTTTGATTAATCCAAAATAACCCAATCATTTGCTAAACTATCCGAAACGGAAGCAGCCCAGCCTGTACATAGCTGTAAACGTTAAGCAATATAAAGAGAATAGCGTTCTACATTTGTTTTGCGAATATGCCAGAAGCTCATCTGTTGTTTTATTGTCGCTCTTTTTTGATTGTAAGCATGAATTAAAATAGGTTTCCACTTTTTTAGATAGCATCGAAAGTCTGGATATAGCCAGAACAAAAATGAGTATAGTGTTAATATTGGCTTATCCTTCCAAATTATTTTATAGTCTTGCTTATACTGCTTGTCGTAAACTTTTCTGTGTATTTTTTCAGCATAAGAACAGATAAAAAACTTGACAAATGAATAATTACGTTGCTTAACACTATGTATAAGCGATTTGGGTTTTATTGCGTTTGTCATATTTCGTGCGTTTTATAAAGTTTAGTGTTATTTAATTACCATCCTAGTATTTTTGTAAAATTAAAAATAACCCCATTGCATTTTATAGTTGTAAATTTTTCAAGATTTAATTTCTGTTGTTTTTTAAATTCCCTATTTCTCTTTTTAAATTCCTGTTCAAATTTTTTATAAAGTAATTTACCACCATCGGATAAGGTATTTATATTTACCTGATACCTATGGCTATACCAAGTAGATTGTATTTCAGCAAATGAATTATTTTTTAATGTTAATTCGTTTGCTTTTGAGTCAGCTTCGCCTTTATCATTCGATTCAAATACTATGTCATGGTCAATAAAATTATCTTCCATAACTCCGTTGCCTGTTACACAAACAACAATGTATGTTTTTGTAAATCCTTCATAATTTTTATAATTCATTTTAATTTCCTCTCCTAAAAAATATTTAATTACTATGTTTGTTTATTTAATCAAATTATATAAAGAATATAAAAAGCTAAAGTAGTTATTGAGTTAATTATAAAATACTTGCGGTATTTTTGTAATACAATTTTAAAGGTTAGCCATTAGTTATATGCTACTTTAAAACCGCTTCGTTGATAGCTTTTTCGCATACTTGACGTATTGTATCTTTGCCTAACTTTTCAATTTGAGAAGTTAAAACATAGATTGTTATTTGCTGTTTTTTATCGGTGCAAGGTTTTCGCCCTGCACCTGTTCTTTTACCGCCTTTCATTATTTTTTAAGATAAATGTGAACGATTGATTTATATAAGGATGCTGAAGTGTATTCACATACATAGTATGGTCTTTGTCTGCTTGGTTCATTGATAATAAGTAAACAAATTTCTAAATCTCTATCAAACTCTTCTTGAGTTAGATAAACTGCTTTTGTTGCTACTGATTTCATAATCTTATATTTTAATTGTTATTAAATTATTACTCAACAAAGATACAATATATTTTTGATACACAATAGATTTATTCAATTATTTTTCAATAAAAGTGAAAATAAATTATAACTAACTGAAAAGC
>Ga0172381_10001929_pt1 | contig 23688 bp, 42 predicted proteins | sample Leawel6488metaG_FD_119754 | JGI IMG/M metagenome (GOLD analysis project Ga0172381, IMG submission 119754) | Leachate microbial communities from a municipal landfill in Southern Ontario, Canada - Leachate well 64-88 metaG | ecosystem: Engineered > Solid waste > Landfill > Unclassified | place...
CTTCCTAAGCATTTCCTTTGCAGATTCGTACGTCATGGTAATCCTCCCATATTGTCCTATTGGACTATATACATATTACCATGTATACATGAACAATAATACTGTTAAAATTACCTGTTTTTAATCCAGGTAAAATTACCGGGGTCAGTCGGCAAGGCCAACTGTACTAGCTAGTAAAATTACCAGGTAGGGTTTGTACGTACGAAAATCTACCTAGTCCTCCCTACTAGGTAGATTTTACTAGCGTACGACTTTTTACCCGCAGCTATTTTACCGCAGCTTCTTCAAATGCAGGTCTCCACCCACACAACTGACACCAGGTATTATTAACAGGGTGAGGTCTCCCAGACCTACCCCACCGGGCAGTACCAGGGCATTCTTCAGGGCTTGGCTTGTGGTCATACACTTCCCACCAATCACCCTCTGAATATTCCGGGGCATTCTCGATTAATTCAATATCAGGTTCATGTTCCGGGTAGTATTCCCTTACACTGAGATATGCCATGTGATTGCCGGGCTTGGCTATTGCTTCCCACTTACTCCGCATTTCAGTATTCCAGGCCTCTACTTCTGCCTGTGCCTTTACTCTCCACTCATCGGAAAATCTGGGGTCGTCATGAAAGGTCTTCATGCGGAAGTGTTCACTATACATGGTCAATGTTTCCATTTTCCCAGACTTATCTGTATAACTGGGATGTCTGTAACAACTCTTCATGTGCTTATATACTGCTACAATCCATGCCCTTACTCTTGGATGATTATAGGGAAGTGGCTTCCATAACTTCCTGAGCTTGGCTTCTCTCTTCTCATAACTCTCTTCTGCTCTCATAAGCACACGGCCCTGTATAAGCTCTGTAGCCTGTCCCTTTCTACCTGGAGAGTTGCCATGCATAGTGTATATATGCTGTATGAAGTAACTGGGATATCCAGGAGGGTCTAAAAAACAAGCTGAACCCATACCTCGATCAATCTCATAAGTCGGAGGTTTTGCATAACCACTCATCTTATGCAGTGCATTCAAATCTAAAGTTGACTTATCCATTTCTAACATTTTGGTAACCCCTTTTTCTCAACTGATAATTAAGTTTACCATGTTACATGAATCCTGAATACTGTTAAAATTACCAGTTTTTTAGACCAGGTATAATTACCGGGGTCAGATCATAGATGATCTGTACTAGCTAGTACGATTACCAGGTAACAGAAAACCTGGTATTTCTACCAGGCTCTGTATACTAGCGTATTTTTACATACGCAGTTTTACGTACCCGCAGCTTACTCCTCGATAAGCTCTCCATTTGTATAAACGGTCACACGCTCTGAAGGAAGTTCTACACTACCCTCCTTAATTTCAAGGCATGGGCCAGATTCCCATAAACATCGACCGGAACCATACTGCGTACAATACCGAAAATGGCCTCTATTTGCCTCCTGTAGGGCCTTAGCTCCCAATATGATACGATTATGGTAATCATCACCCTCCGGGGCCTTAGTGAGGCACTGGGCTATCATATCGGCGGTTCTAGGCCGGGGAACATCCTCTATGTGTCCCACTTCTTTGACTGAAGGCTTGGAACAACGGGGTGAAAAACATTGAGTCATAGTATTTGTACCCCGGTCATAGTAGTTGTATATCCCATAAATATCGTGATAGAAGTCACCATCTGGAAATGAGAGCAACCGGGCAAAGTCCAAAGGCATAATTTCATTAGTTGCTTCCAAGTCCATCATCAAGTCAACCCGGTCACCGGGGTATCTGTTACTCTTGTTACTGAATACCCGGTCAACTACTTCACCTATTTGTTTCCGTTCTACGTCTGTAGCTGTTTTTATAAACATTATGCACACTCCAAGCATGTCTCAAAAGTATGAGTGAGGATTTCCCCATTCTCAAAGTACATAGATTCTTGAGCAATTACAAGCTCGTCAAGATATTCAGGTTCCTGCATAGCCTCGATAAAATTATACCCTTCATGTTCTAATTTCTTGGATACAGAGATAATATCCTCTGCAAGCAGATTAGTGAACTCATCCATGGCCTTCTGTTTGTTGTCTGATATATCATGGTAGATATCCAGGGACACATGCATAGAGTTATAGTGGTCATAGTGATTGTTTGAAGAGGTTATGCTCATATCGATATACTCTTCAAAGAATGTCACAGGAAGACTTCTACCTTTACCAGGCATAAGCCTATCACGAAGCTTTACAAGAGTATCTGTATCCAAGTGTCCATAGAATGCCATACCATCCCCTTGACAATAGGACAGACTCCACCGGATATCATCAACCGGGTAGTTCATTTCCTGAAGTCTATAGGTGTAGAAGTCATTAACTTGCTCAGTGATATCACCTATCTCTGACAGGAACTCATAATACTTCTCTCTGACACTGGCCTTAACCTCATCAGACAACTCTTCAAATGTGAACGTTGTAATCAAAACCTTTTTCATTGGTAATCCCCTTTCGGCTAACTGATAATTAAGTTTACCATGTTACATGGAGGTCTGAATACTGTTAAAATTACCAGTTTATTTTTGGAAGAATTTGCTCATAAATGAATGAATACTACTAGCTAGTACACGTTTTATGCACAAAATTGCCCAGAATCCGTAGATTCCAGGCAATTTTACTAGGCTATCTTGAAAAGCTTATCAAACTCCTTTTCAAGCTTTTCAGCAAAAATCTCCGGGGCCACTCTCTCCTTCTTCTCACTTTGGAAGTGTGCCGTCATATGTTTTGAAGTGGTTTTGCTATGGAACTCAGAACTAAACACACGTTCGTCATTGCTTCTGAATCCAACACATTCTTCATATGAAAAATATAGGGTTAATCCCCCAGGAAGGTAAAGTTTTGTGACATTAGGTGCCACTATTTCAATCTTTGGTAGTCTAAGTGGTTCTTGATTCATAGTTTTATCCTCTCTTACCCCTTGAGTTTTGACAATTTATTGAACGACCTGCGGGAGTTATTACTAATTTTTTTAGGAATAGCAAATGAGACTCCATCATTTTTAGAATCGGAACGGATTCCTGCATTGTAGATGCTAGTGAGTTCAAAGACAGAGGCCTTTTAGCTTCTGCCAAGATAGACAAGTACTGCCTATCACGTTCATCAAGGCCCTCTTCATCTATACCCATGGTATTGAAAAAGGTATCTGCATCCCCCTTATACAAAACTACTGACTCCGAAAAACTCAAAGCCAACCGGGGAACCCCTTTAGCTCTTTTGGCTATATTCTCTACCAGGGCCTTATCCATGGCCGGGAAATTGAATGAGATGATCTGCCCGATTTCGCTAACACTATAAGGCATTAGGTGCAACTGGAGCTTCATCCGGTTCATAAACGGAGAGCTAAGCTTTTCGGGTCTGTCTGTAGCAAAAATGTAGTTAATTTTAGGCAACCAATTCACATCTGGACAATAGCAATGTCCATCCTCGATAGGTCTGAGCAGTGCAGTCATACACTTTGTCATAGAATGGCATTCATCTATGAACAAAGTATGACTAACCGCCTTGGGGCCGGGGATTCCTTTATCATCATAGCCCTCAATTGAAAAACTCATAAGTAGATCATTGATAAAGTTATCATCCCAAGACTCAGAGGCCACATGCTCGTGTAGTTGACTTTTAAGTGAACAATTTAACACATTTGCCAAACTTGATTTGCCAATTCCTGATATCCCATAAATTAAAGTGGGTCTAAGGCCTCCAGACTTCAATTCTAGGTCAAGAAGTGGTTTTATTCGTGTCTGACCTATGTATTCAGACAATTTTGTAGGTCTTTTCATAAGGTAAACCTCCTTTACCCTCATATCTTACCATGTCTACATGTAGGATACAACCCGTACAATTACCAGTCTTTCAGAATAGACGGAAATTGCTTATGGCCTTTGAACTGTACTAGCTAGTACATATGCTACCTGGTAATAATACTAGCTAGTAATCGTGTGTGTACGAAAAATGAGGTCTATGTGTCTGTGGCCATGTGTCTGAGTGTACGAAATTTTACAGCTACTCGCAGCTCCATCAGTCCTCGCAGTCGATGTGTAAATAAACAAGTTCATTTACCACTCGCAGCTCTACAGTCCTTACACACACGCTGGAATGTCCCTGCAGCTTTGTTCTTCCAGTGCCAGAACTCCGGGGTCAAAGGCTTCTCCGATCTGCAGAACTGACACTCCCTCGCAGTCTTCTTGGGGTCACGTCCTCGCAGCTCCACATGCATACGAAGTAAAACCCGATGTATCTGTTGACGTGAGAGGCCAAGGCCCTTAGCAATCTGGGCTATGGACTTACCCTGTTCTTCATAGTAGTAGACAGCAGCAGCATCCACATCCAAATCTGGATATTTTGGGGATATTAACATAGTTGGTATAACCTCTGCCTATATTGTATATCATTTTTTTCAGATTGCATACTAGTACAATTACCAGAAATGAGCACCCATGCCGGGTACCCATGGTGAGTAACGCACCATGGGTACCCGGCATGGGTACCCGGCATGGGTACCCGGCATGGGTGCTCATGAAATAATTTCAAAACGCACCATGGGTACCCGGCATGGGTGCTCATTTGCAGAAAAGACCAACATTGCACGATTTTTGGGCATCTTTTTCACTTGACTGTATATAATGTTTTTACAAAATAGGTCATATGGCCTTCCCCATGTGCTCAGATTTGGAAAGTCATGTACCGAAACGCACCGAGGGGTAAGGCCTATCCACGACACATGAGCTTAACCCATGCAATTTCCGTCTAGGGTAATTATTCATATTCTATACGTAAAGAATCATGAGTCTTGTCCATGTCTATGATTCTACACCCCTATTTCCGAAGCAAAAAAACATAAATCCTCATATGCACATGTATATACATATACACATCAGACGAATAATGCATATAATGTATATATACATCTACATCCTGAGCACAAACATACCTACATATATATATTTCTATTAATAAAAGATATATATATACAAGGGTTTGTGCTCAGTAATATCTGTCCTTTTTACTTTCATAATATAAAAACAGACCATTAACCCTATGAATCTAAATCATTTTGTTGCACTATAGGATTTTATGTGGTATTATACAACGTAATGCCATGTGCAATCTATATAGTGTGTAAGCAAAGACAATTACTCTATTTGTGAATAATAAATTATTAAGAAAAGGGGTAACCATAAATGCCAAGACTTCTGTCACGACGATTATCTACTACTCATGCTCCTCTGGGTATAGCTGCAGTATTCCTGCATCAGTTATACTACAATGACCCTAAACCCATGTTCCGAAGTAACTTGGAACGGGGCTTATCAAGTTTCCTACAGGATTGTGCTTCCAAAGGCCCCTCCGAGGTTACGGAAATACAGAGATACATAGCAAACATACAAACACCTACCCTCCACATCTACCTGCCTATGACTGCAAAGGACATTCCCACACATTACATCACCCTTGACCGTGACCCTGTAACCAAGCTCTGGAAGCTCATGCACCCAAAAGTCAGGGCAGTCTCTACCATCCTGTCATATGGCCTAATTGTATCGTGGATGCAGTTTACCCCAAGCCCGGAGATAGCTCTTGACATAGAACCATCGTTGACAACTATCAGCAGGGGCAAGGGTGCCTTTGATTCCTTTATCAATACCATAATAAGCTCTTCAGATTATAAGCTCACTGAAGAGGCAAAACAATGCACTGACATCTCTCGTATGTTTGGTCAGGCTGAGAAGGGTCGTATAGCATTCTTTTACACTGGGAACAGACCAAGATTCTCAGGTGCCCGGATATCATTTGCTTTTGACAAAGACAACTACAACTTCTCTGAACCCAGATACAGAAAATCAGTCCCATATCCAGATCGTCCTCACATCAGAGTAGTCGATGACGCAGGTATAACCATCGTCCCATACCTTGAAGAGTATATCCCGGATGACTTTGAAGACGTTCCAGTTCCGGTGGATGCCCTGCTCACAGCACGTTTATTCGGATATATTGGTTTCAAGAACAAAAACAACAAAGTAGATGTCTACTGTCTGAACTACTATGATAAGCAGGTATTACCAGTAAAGATCATGGAGAACCGATCATTAACCAGATGTCGGGCGCAACTGCCTCTCATTGAAGCAATTCCAAACAAAGTAGGATACTGGCCCAATGAGATTATGGCACAGACTTTGAGGTCTTGGCTTATGTCTCACAATCAACCATGGTTTTTCCTTGAAACACTAAGACTGATAACATTCTTTACTGGGTCACACATTGTTGAGAAGTTCAACGAGCGATTGTTTAACTTCTACAAAGACCTATCATTATCTCCGGTAGAGATTCAGTTAATCAAGGACTATTCAGAAAAACTGGTAGAATTACCAGTAGAATAACCACACACAGTCAGGTATACTTGAATCAGAGGGGTTTACCGATGGATAAATATACTATAGCCCAAGTGGTCAACAACTATATGACCACACACCGTTACTTCTACCGGGGTGCTCTTGCACTATGGCTGAAAGACGGAAAGATGCACCTGCGTCATCTGGGGTGCCATCCTGGGGGTGTTTGTCTAGCATCTACCTATGTCTCAAGCCCGGATATTATCAATGCTACTGAAGAGCTGTTCCGAGATATGGAGAACAGAAATCGACAACGGATAAAGGAGTTTCAGGAATCATGCTAAGAAAGTTTTATGTAAAGACTCCTCTGAATGGGGACAAGCTCATAACTATAGATGCCCTGGAACTTATGTTTATCCAGATAGCAGATTATCTGAATGACCAGCTCAAGAAGTATCCAGAATGGAACATAGGGCTATACTCAGATACTAAATGGTTCTTGTGCTCATGTTCTACAAGTAATGATGAGGTCATTAAGGTGACATACTCAGAGCGAGATACTGCAAAGTGTAGGGCAGAACAGATGCTCTCAGCACTTTGGGTAAAAAATTACCCACTTCACACTAAAGTAAAAGAGTTGCAGGGCCAAGCTTCTATGTGTGCATCATTCTTGGGAACATTTCTCGTAGAGAGACAGCTCAAGATACTTGAATCCCCAAATGAGTGCTATGGATGTCCATTGAAACATAATACTCCTGCAGATATACCCGGATACTGTGACTACTGCAGGGGTCTGTTCTATCCAACTAACCAGAACATCCAGAACCTGCTCTATGACTTCTTTAAGATCGATAAAGAAGCTCTCAAAATTGAGAGAGACAGAATACTGAAGGGACTAAAAGCATGAAAGTAACCGGACATCCAGACCTGAGAATTGAAGACCTCCGGGAATTGTTTGGAGATGCACGAATATTCATTCAGAGTGCTCTCAATACTCTTGATAAGGTCACTATATCCCTATATCACAGGGACAATATGATGCACAGGCATTGGACATTTGATAGACAAAGGGCTGATAAAGACCCAATTGCCACTGTCATATTCACTAAGGCAGACATTCATAAGAGTCCATATGACTATGCTAATATGCTCATGGGTGAAGTCTGGAAACGAGAGTTCCCGGTCAGTGCCAAGCTCAAAGAGATTCAAGACCAGTCTCAGAAGTGTGGAGAGTTTATTGACTGGATGAAACAACGGGGTATGAGGTTTGGAGAGTTTCATGAGCACACTGATGAGTGCTATGATGCTGAACTCTGTGGGGTAAAAGATACCCATAAAAAAGGCCCATATTGCCAGAGAACTGGTGAAACATTTGTTCCAGTATTTGTGAACACACAAAACCTGCTGGCTGAGTTCTTTGGGATAGATCAAGTAGCCTTGGAAGCTGAGAAGGAAAGAATGTTGGAGGAAATAAGAACATGAGACCAGTAATAAGAAGAACCGATGAGTATGGACAGAGACACTTGACTCGGAAAGGTGTAGCCCTATGTGGTTTGGAAGTTCCGGGAATGACTCCACTGGTGCATTCACTTCAATGTTTGAGGAACTTCATATTTAACAAAGGCAGTGAAGCAAACTGTGGTGAATGTGAAGAGTTAATGCTCCAGGAAGTGTGCGAGTTTGAAGCTGCTCCAGGATTCATACCAGAGGGGTACACCTGTTCTCTGGAACCAGAGGAAGTAATGCCCGGTCATCAGAATGAAACCGGAGTATTCTGTCACAGGCACGAAGACAAGTGGATGATTAAGGGTAACATTCATGAGGATGCCTACTATTGGGTAGATAGTTTTGTAGCATACCATCCGCAGTATAGATTTGTATTTGGGGATTTCAATGATGTAGTGTATGCATCCTCAGAAGAGGGTTACAAGCACTTTATAGCTCATCATGCTCCAAACACATGGGACTTAGGTGACATATGAGACAATGGGAGAGAGCTATACTTTGTATGCTAATCCCATTTGGTATGGGCTTTATAGCATCAGGAGCACACTGTAACCCAGAAGTGGTTATAGGGTCAAGTGCCTGGCTCCTGGCAATAACGATAATAGCAACACGGAAGGTGGAGTAAAATGACTATTAAGTTCAAGATTTCAGAACTGGATGGAACGTGCCCGGATACTTGTCTGGAGTTCCTTGACTTGGCCCTTGAGGATTGTGGAGTCTTTGAAGAAGTAGAAAAAAGACCTGCATATAGTGACCCGGACTACTACATTTTTGATGTAGATGTTGATATGGTCTGGGCTGAACGTATCAAGCAGGGACTGGCAGATGCAGATTTCCATGGTGTGGAGATCGAAGGATGATAATAAAGTTCCCGGTATGTGAGCTGGCTCCTTGTACTGCTGAGAATTGTGGTGACTGCCGGGAATTTCATCTAGGTATGGTCTTAAAACCCTATGCAACAATAACCAGAGTGAACAGCTACACTTTCGAGATAGATGTTCCTTACACTGAGTATGATGCTAATAACATCATTTCCGATCTTGAAAAATACTATTTTAGAGGAGTTACCATCGAATGAGTTGTAAATATTGTGAAAGACCTGCATTCTATGCAGTTCACCATGGGATAAAAGTCCCACCAATTATGACCTGCCAGAAGCATATCCTTAAAGGGATATCTGGTGTATTCCTGGCTCAGGACACCTATCAGGTCACTGTTCAGGACATGAATAAGTATGCCCTATGGAAGAACAGAAACTTTACCAAGAACTATGGTAGTAGGCCAAAAGTCAAAGATAATAGCTACCATATGACCTTGGTTGATACCTGGTTATCGGGGTTCAAGAGCATAATGGATGCCAAGCCCATCCGAATAACATTCAGGTATGCCCGGAGAGAACCACTAACCATGGTCATTCCAGCTAAGCAGTGGAACAACCTGAAGCTGGCATTTCTGGAAAGACCAGAGATATATAAGATCGATGATGCCCACCTTGCTGGGGGAGCTGCAATTACCCACTATATCAACAGGCATAGAGCATGGTATCTGGATGTCTGGGAAGTGGCTAGAAAGATCAAGTTTGTTTTCGGCCCACTGCATCTTGATGCCTACCAGGGGAATATGAGAATAGAACCTGCTCCTCTGGGTTTTGAACCAGAAACACCATTTGAAAAAAAGGTTCAGGCATTTATAGAGAATGTTTCTCAGCCTAAACCAGGATTAAGTCTATTTAATCCAGTAACTCCCGGATTTGATAGTGTTAGGATTCCTTTGACCCCGGAACAGGTTCAGGAGTTGTTGGAGAAGTCCCTGAATACTGATGTATCAATTTCCGGTAGGGTAGTCGAGAAGCCCCATTACCTGTGCCAGACAGACTTTTGTGCTGTTTGTGGTGATAAGGTCACTAACACCGGGAGCAGCTTTGGATACAATCAGAGGGTTGTATGTCTGAAGTGCTTCAAAAAAGCTGATTCTAAACCTGACTCTAATGTCTGTGCTACTTGTGGAAGCAAGGAGTATAATCATGCTCTTGGAGGAAAGGTTTACTGTAATAGCTGTTGGGATAAGCTTACTTGTTGTCAGTGTAACAAAATTGTCGGGTATGACTGTACAAGCTATAATGGCAGGGTCTTTTGTAAGAGCTGCTATAGTAAGCTGACTGCTTCTAAAGATGAAAAATACTCTCCGAATGACCCATTAATTCCTAATGATTGTTTGGAACGTAAAGTCTATACCCGGAGTGAGTTCATGGCAGAACACCCGGATGACCCGGATGCCCATAGAATCCTGGGTGGTGGGGTAGGTAATGTGTCATTCATAGTTATCGATGATTTTACTGATTCTAAACCTGACTCTAAAGAATCAGTGTGCCCAGATTGTGGAGGGCCTTTGGGTTTAGAAGTTCAAACTGCAATCGATGGTAAACCACGTTGTAAAACCTGTTATGATAGGTTCTATAACCCGGAGATCAACTATCGATGTAAGGGTTGTGGAGCTATTATCCCGGATAAGGGTAAAATATGTAACAAGTGTGGCCCGGAATGTGCCCACTGTAAGACTCACCAGGGGCCTTTCAAGACCATAGACCATAAGCTCTATTGTCATGGGTGTGCTGATATGTGTAAGGCTGAAGCTACACCTAAAGCAGTGGAATCAACCAAAGAGTGCCCGGAATGTGGTCTTCCTCTGGGAAACCATCCTGTAGCTATACCAAACGGTAATGCAGTCTGTAGAAGTTGTTATGATAACGAACCATGCTGTGTTCAGTGTGGGACAGTAGAAGGCCCTTTGGTTGATAAGGATGAGTCCGGGCTGAAAGTCTGTAAAGTCTGCTATGCTATACTGCATGGATGCCCGATCTGTGGTAAGGCTGTTAATGCTGATGGTGTTTGTGATTGTTACTGTGCCAGGAAGGATGATAAAACGTCCAATGGATAAAGAAGAATATAATCAATTCTATGATCGATGTGAAATGGAGATTAAAGGGTCAGCTATAGCTTTATCTCCAGAGCAGAAGGAACAGGTAGTCCATAATATTTATTGTGAGATGGGTCTGAAGTATGTAGCCAATAACCCGGTCTACCAGGAAATGAAGACCATCTTTAGGAATAGAGTGCTGTGAAAAAGAAAATTGAACAAGCAACATCATATGATGATGCAATAGTGAGGGCTTTTAGCCTGGGACTTTCAGAAGCTACCGGGTGTCAATTCCTGAATCTGGTCAAGATAACATTCACCAGTGCCAGGTTCGTTTATATCGATAGACAAAACAGACGCACAACAGTCACGATTGTAGTTAAGCCCTCAGAGGGTCTTTTCAGTACTGTTGTTTTGGACAGATGTATAAAGATATGCTTACTGTTATAATAACTAAAGAACAGATTGAGAGATTCTGGGCCAAGGTTGATATCCAAGGCCCAGAGGACTGCTGGGAGTGGCAAAATGGTAAAGATACCTTTGGGTATGGGTGTTTTAGGATTAACAATAAAGTTTATAAAACTTATAGGTTATCCTGGGAACTTACCCATGGCCCAATTCCTGAAGGACTTTGTGTTTGTCATCATTGTGATAATCCCCCTTGTGTAAATCCAAGGCACTTGTTTTTAGGAACCAAAAAAGATAATGCAGTTGATATGTTAAGTAAAGATAGAGGTAATAAGGCTAAAGGTGTAAATAATGGTAATGTTAAACTCACTGAAGAGCAGATTATTGAGATTCGTAGATTATATGCCTTAGAGAATCATTTAGGAACTCGTAAGTTAGCTAAAATATATGGTGTAGTTAAATCTACAATTGCTGTTATTGTACAAAGAAAAGTTTGGAGACACATATAATGTCTGCTGATCTAAGTGCCTATATTGTTGGAAGACTAGCTGGAACGTCTGACTACCTCATTGACGGAGTTTCTGCTGATGAGGTAGATGAGATCATGGCTGAAGCCGGGTATGAGAGATGCCCGGAATGTGAAACCTGGGTTGAGATAAATGACCTAGTAGATGAGGATGATGACGAATGTCTTTGCAGCTCTTGTCGATAATAGCAGTTCTGTGCCTCACTACACCTTGTAGAGCTGCTGGATGGACTGTTACTGTGTCTTTGAGTGCATATCCTCCAGAAATCGTGCCCAGTGGCTATGGGTTCGATGTTACCTACTATGACACTGACACCTTTGAGGCATATATCTCTGGTGGCCCGGATGATTCCCCAAAATTGACCATTACAGTTATACCTCATGATCTACCTGCCGATGTAAAAGCTACTGCTATTACTATCAATGTTCAATTACCAGTTGATGTATTAGTAACTGATACTCTTATTCACACTTTTGAGGTGCCATATGAAAGTTCTACTATCCCTATTTCTCTTATTCCTGCTTTCACTTCCAGCTTTAGCCCAGTCATCAACGGTTACATGGTCAACAAATGGTTGGGTCATTAAAGCGTATTACACTAACCCTGCAGATATTGCTGGGTCTACCAAGAGCCTTACTGCAAACATCAGTATAGAGGTTGATGGTGTGCCACAGACAATCACAGCAGCAACAGAGTTATTCAACTTACCTGTCCCAGTCACACCATCAGTCACCAGTAAGATATGGACTTCTACAAGTTCTCTCAACACTGGTTTTACAATCAGTGAAGTCACTGGAGAGGGTACAGCGACTTTTGATACTACAGGTAAATTGGTATTCCGGGTCAATGCTAAGAATGATGGTCTTCCGCACTTTGTTCAATTCAAGCTCCGATCTGTGCTACCCAGTTGGGTTATTCAGTATGTGCCGGGAGTAAAACAATACCTGGCAGGAAGAATAAAGATCATCGATGGATAAGCTTACTAAAGAACAAATTGCAAGATTCTGGGCCAAGGTTGATATCCAAGGCCCAGATGATTGTTGGGAATGGCAAGCAGGTACAGATACTCCTGGTTATGGGCGATTTAAGGTTAATAAAAAAGATCAAGGAGCACATAGAATAGCCTATGAACTTACTCATGGCCCTATTTCTGAGGGTCTTTGTTGTTGTCATCATTGTGATAATCGTGCATGTGTGAATCCAAAACATCTATTTCTTGGTACTAATCAGGACAATATAGTTGATAAGGTTTTGAAAGGTAGAAGCCCTAAAGGTGAACGACATTGGCATGTTAAGATTACTGAAGAACAGGTAGTTGAAATTCGTAGACTATATGCCTTAGAAAATCATATGCTTCAAAAAGAGATTGCACTTTTATTTGGAATAAAAAAGTCTCAGGTTAGTAGTATTATCAATAAGGAATCCTGGAAGCATATCAAATGAACTGCTGTTCAATGGTCTTTCTAATCATGGTCTTAGCCGTGGTTGTACCCACAGACTACATGGGTTCTGTTGTAGCTGCAGTCTGTGTGTTTACTATTCTCTACAACATTTTCAATGGAGGCAAAAAATGAAACTGAATCTGAATACGGGCCATAGATGGTTGTCCATCAGAAAATTGGTAAAGGCATGTGCTGAGAGTGCTATCCCCAAGGATGCTTGCATTACCACTGTCAAGACCATTTGCACTGCAATTGACTTCACTGACATTGACAACATAAATAGGTTTGTAGAAGAGACCTATGAAGCCCATAAGCTTCCGGTAGATGGAGTGCTCCGGGTCAAAATACTGAAACCCTGCAACATGAAAAGCTATAGAGATCATGTAGCAGAGGTTCTTGGAGATGATGTTATCGTAGAGGTAACTCAATCCTCAGTTGCGGATAAGGTACACCTATGAAATACCTGATTGATCTTGAAACAGATGATGGTATTGAGATCATCGATGAGACTGCTATTCAAGCCAGGATGAATGAAGTAGAGATCACTATTGGTGACACAATAGTTGCCACTGGTGTAAGAACCCGGTTCAATAGTGCCGGGGTCATCAGACCAATGAGCAGAGGCACAGAGATCAGTCTTGACATCATCGATGCTACTATCAAGAGTATTGAAGACCTGCTTGTCGATATGAGAGTTGAACGAATGACTGTCATTGACCATGCTTATCAGAATAGTCATCAGTATGTGCATGTCTTTGAAGAGGGTCATATGGAAATCCGGGATAGGCCTAAGCCCCCGGTTCCAGCATAAACTGGTACATTTACCAGTTACAATCTGAAAGTTATCCAGCTATACTGAATACAGAGGTTACCAACATGAACAAACCAATACCCGTTGCCGGGGAAAGAAAGTACTCACACTGGGAAAAAGTCATCAGCAAGATGTCTGAAACTGCTATGGTCGGTAAGCCAGTGACAAAGACAGATGAACTTCAGAATGGGGATGTAGTCCTGTTCTACGGTAAGTTCACCAATCCTATGCCAATAGGTCATGCTATCCCGGTCTATACCCTTATGCGATTCTATGAGGGTCAGTGGGAACTCCTTGATAAGATTCAGGGGTTTGATGATGCCAAGAGCATTCTGCATGTCTTAGAGAAGTCATTTACCCTGAACCAGGAACGTAATCGACTGTTCGATTCCTATGGAATCAACATCATCTCTGGGAGAGGCAACTTTCAGTTCATCCATAACTGTAAGGTCTATGACTTCAAGAACCTCAGAAAAGCAATGATTGCTGCAACTGAACTGGTAGAACCCGATGATAAAGTCTCAGAGATGACCACTACCTATGGGGTTGTCATTGAAACCAGCAATAAGGAATTTGTCAAAGAGCTTCTTGAGAACAGTGGCCTTACGACCAAGACCTTTTGTATGTTCGGTAGTTCAACAGCATACAGTTACCTGGGGTTTGTTGCTCTCAGCTCTCAGAGTGACCGGGACACCTTTGATAAGCTCAGGGAGGACTTCAGGATATGAAGACTTTTGATGCTCTGGTCTCCAAGAAATGTGCCATTAATTCCGGGACATATCTTGGGCAGACCCTATGTGAGATCACTGGAATGATTAAAAGGGCCACTGATCTTGTCATCCCGGATGAGGTACTTGAGAAAGTAACCTACATCTATTTCGAGAATCCCATGCTCACAATTATAAATAACACTAATAGGTGTGGGATTACGATAAATATAGAGTTGATTCCTGTGGGTGGAATACACGATAAAAAAGGTGGATTCTACGATGAGGAATACTACCAGATCACTTTAACCTGGAAACGGGAGCACAAGTTCATGAATATCCAGGAAGAGAGTAAGGATGTCAGAGCTACCCTTGAGAATATGCTCAAGTGCCTGAATCTGGAGTTCCTGGTATGAAAGCAAAAGCACAGTTAATTCCCTGCATAAAGGTCATAACACTGAACAGACTTCTGGCACATGCCATTATCGATTCAGGATGTGTTATGGGTGTAGAGTGCAACCGGGTAGGTGGGCCAAAGGGTGCTAAACAACATCTTACAGTCTACCAGGATACCCCGGAAGCTATTGCTGAATGGGCTAAGATCAAAGAGAGGTTTAAGCTTTAAGATGGACGTTATGGATATAGCAAACATAGTAGTTAGAGGGTCTGCCTTAGCTGTGCTTACAGCTCTTAAAGTGAAAGAGCACAGTCAGGGAGATATCATTATCCGAACTGATGGTGAACCTGAATATGAGGTCACTGTAGAATACAAGGGCAAAGAAGCTTACAACTCCAAGTCTCAGTTTCTTGATACCTCTGAGGAGTTCGATAATGACTGGAGAGAATGGCTCAAACGTATGAATAATATGATGATTGAGCTGCATGGGGTGACCATAGACCAGTTGGTTGTTGCTGGGTTTTGTGGGCAATGAGAAATTATGCTGATTACGAACAGTTCTGTCCTAGATGCAGAACCAGAGGGATAATTAGAAGTAGAGATGGTATAGTCTACTACCCCTGTGGTTCTGTATTTGATGGCAGTAAGGGTGAGTTCCGAACTATCAACTGTGAGTTTAGACGTATATCGTCTATCGAAGCTCTTCAGGAAGCTGAAGTGGTCTTGGATGTTTTACTTAACTCAAAGATAGAACATACAGGGGAAAAGTCCTGGGATAAACCTAGATTTCATGAAGGTCAGATTAAGAACCTACTTTGGGATGCTGATACTTTACAGGCTGTGCTTAATAATGCTGACTCATTTATGGGAACCCGATTATTGAGCACCAAAGTCATGCACCAGGTATGGGTGATAGACCCGGCTTTTATTACTGCTGATAAGAATATGGTTATTGGAACTCAATTCTTTGCAGATGACAGAATCCTGGGTATGATTCAGCTTCTACAGCCTTTACAGGGATGGCCCAATGTAGCTCCATTTTCCAGGTGGGGTTATCCTTACTATTGGGGAGATGTAATCACTAACTATGAGCAAGCTCAAGCTGCTGCAGTCTATACTTGGCTACAACAACCATATGTGACTCAAGAACCTGCAGTTCAGCATAGCAGACAGGTCAGACGTGAGGCAGAACGTAAAGGTAAATCTTTGAGTAATATCAGTGTGATTCAATTCCGTAAACCAATTAAGTCTACGGTCAGAGGCATTGAACATACTTCAAATCGGGAATTACACTGTTGCTTTGAGAGAACTGGGTTTACCAGGAGACAACCCTGTGGCCCCAAGAACTCACTGCGTAAAGTAGTCTGGGTAGCTCCTACAATTGTAGGAAATCCAGAGATGCCATTTAAGCCTAAAGGTGGCAAATTATATAGGGTGAGTAGATAATGACTGAAAAACAGATTGCAAGATTCTGGGCTAAGGTTAAGATTCTTGGCCCAGAGGACTGCTGGGAATGGCAAGCAAGTAAAGATCAAGATAACTATGGATTAGTTAGGATAGATGGTTCTTGTCTTAAAGCACATAGAGTATCTTGGCAACTTACTTATGGGTTAATTCCAAAAGGTTTATTTTGCTGTCATCATTGTGATAATCCTAGCTGTATAAATCCTGGGCATCTATTTTTAGGGACTAACCAAGATAATATGACAGACATGTCCTTAAAAGGAAGAAGCACTAAAGGTCAATGTTTTATCAGAGGGTGTGAGCATGGTAGACATAAGCTAACTGAAGAACAAGTGCTCGAAATTCGTAAGCTACATAGCCTGGAAAGTCATCTATCACAAGCTAAATTAGCAGTAATGTTTGGTGTTGCAGCAACTACCATAAACGATATAGTATCACATAGAAAATGGAAACATATCTAAGAGAGGTAATAAACATGCAATTTGTGAAAAGAAGTTCAGTGAAAGGGTGTCTTATAGGACATCTGAAAGATTCTGATGGTCGTAATATAGAAGTACGACATAGCCCGGATGATGGCTACTACTGTGAGTTCAAAAACAAGATTATTAAAGCTGATAGTCTTGAAGACTTGAACAACCAAGTTGTTAAAATTATGGGTTGGAAACGTGAATGGGTCAATGTGATAGTTATTACTGGGAACAGAAGGCAGTATGCAGGGTGTCCTGCAACATTGCATATCGATCTTGGGTATGAAGCTGCTCATATTGCACAACTTGCAGATGGTTCCTGGGTCATGGCTAGTTGGTCTCCAAATGTAGAGATCAAACATGAGCGTAAGTCAGAGGAACTTCCCAATGAGTTTACTATGCCTTGTAAGATTGGAAGCAAGTATTGCAATAATGGGGATGACTTTAAGATTATGATTCCATACTCTGAGGTCAATATGCATAACCTGAAGTCTTATCAAGCTATGCTCACGGACAAGATCAATGCACTGACCTTATCGTTAATGGGTCTCCCGGTTCCTGTTCCTGTGGCCCAGGTTGAGGCAGATAAGCCAGAGGATTACGATGGCGACAACTAAACCATTCAGAAGGCAGTTCAAGAGTGAAACCTTAGCTGCCTATGTAGATAAGATGAGGAAAGCTAGTAACTTTTCCCAGATATCCAAAGTTAAAGAACTTGTAAACTCAGCAAGATATGATGACCAGATATCTGCCTGGAATTATCTGAGAGCAGCAAGCTACTATACCGAACAACTTGTAGACCTTGCTGGCAGAGTTAGCAGACTTAACATTGCTGAAGCTGTTAGACAAGCTGCAGAAAAATACTTTGATAGTCAACCTGCTAAAACGATGAGTGGAGTAAAAATGCAATGAATACAAGACCCAATATTCCCGGAATACCAATAGGTAGATCACTACCAAAGAGAACCTGCTACTGGAGGTATCTGAAGTATGTTTTCAGACATAAGTGGTATGTTCTGCTTGAATGTAAGAAGCTGAATATGCTCTGGGTTGGTATAGTTCATGATCTCAGTAAGTTCTCAATCGCTGAATGGAAGGCCTATGCTGAGTGGTTCCAGTCAGATCAGGGCCATAAGTTCAAAGGGGAATCCCCAGAGCACGAACGTATGAAAGCTGCATTCCAAAAAGCATGGGAACACCATTGGAAGAACAACCAGCACCACTGGGAATATTGGGTCGTCAACTGGACTGAGGGTTTGTGTAATGAGATGCCAAAGAACTATGTAATCGAAATGGTAGCGGATTGGAAAGGTACAGGACGTGCTCAGGGTCATGGAGATGATGTAGTTGAGTGGTTCGAGAAGAACCAAGGTAGACTGAAGTTACATCCGGCAACCTGGGTCTTGGTAGAGAAGCTGGTATATGCTCATGCAGCCTACAACGCAGCTATAGACGACCTTGAGAATGGTAGGCCTTGTCGGGAACGTTACAGTGCTATCCCAATAATAGATAAAACTTATAAGGATACCTACCGTTACTATGGTAATGGAGATTAAGTTGACTAAGCAAGCTATAGCTAGGTTCTGGGCCAAGGTTAATATCCAAGGCCCAGATGACTGTTGGAATTGGAAAGTATATATAAATGCTTATGGGTATGGACAATTTCATTTGAATGGTACACCATACCTAGCACATAGGCTATCTTGGGAACTCACCTATGGCCCAATTCCTAAAGGTCTTTGTTGCTGTCATAGGTGTGATAATCGTAAGTGTGTAAATCCAAGTCATCTATTCTTAGGAACTCATAAGGATAATACTCAAGATATGATCTCTAAAAATAGAAGTTCTCATGGAATAAACAATGGGATAAATAATGGAAGGGCTACTCTTACGGAAGAACAAGTCATTGAAATTCGTAGATTGTATGCTTTAGAGAATCATTTATCTCAGGTTAAACTTGGTATATTATTTGGAGTAAGTGATTCTCAAATTGATAATATAGTTCAAAGAAAGAGTTGGAAGCACATATAATGACTAAAGATATGCAAGCTTTACAGGATGGCCTTGACGATGCCAGTAATGGTAGACCTCGGAAGACCATATATAGTAATGACCCGAATCTGTGTGCGATCTACAATACCGCATATCATGAAGAACAAGCTGCCAGGAAAAGACTTCATAAAGAACCCAGAAAAACAGGTATTTGTACGAGTTATCCTTTGGACGATAACGAGGTAAAATAGACCTATGAAAGATTATAGTTTCTGGATAACCGATCATATAGACTTTTCAGATGGATGGAGGGATGACCTAACTATTGCTCAGGTTACAACACTGACTAATAACCTTACAGGTATAGGTCTACAGTCAGTCATGCTTGAACCATTCAAGAGTATACGTTTCTGTGGAGAGGGTCTTAATGCTGAAGTAGAAAAGATCACTCGTACCATAGAGAATCTAACCCTGCAGCTTTGTAAGTATAATCCCTGCCCAAGTTCTCATGATGTAAGATTCCATGGTGTTCACTGGGAAGTCTATGTGGTATGGAAATCAGGGACTCATCACGTTGAGTTTCGAGAGAGCACAAATGATGTTGTAGAAGTTCTCAGGTGGATATTCAAGATAATATGGCCTGGATGTACATTTCCATACATTCCCAGTGCCATAGTTCCACCTAAAATTACAAAAGAATATCCGGGGCTAGAATAGTGGATAACCTTAAAGTTTGGAAGACTGATTATCTACTTGAATGTCTGAAGAAGTTAAAGCTTAGGGCTGGATTCAATCGAATGTTCTGTCTGAATAGGGCAGAGTGTCAATGTGATGAAGACCTTATAGATCATATGCATGATGAGCTTCAAGATCGGGGGATGTTTGTGGGAAAAGATAAGATATATGTGGTTGGATACATGTTCAATGATGATGAGTCACAGGTTGCTCTGATTCATAAGAACCATCCTCCAGCACAGAAGGGTCTATATAATGGGGTTGGGGGTCACGTAGAATACCTGGAAGACCCTCTATTGGCTATGCTCCGGGAGTTCCGGGAAGAGACTGGAATAACTGTTGAAGATATGACTTGTAAAGCCACAGAGCTTTGGAAGCATACTATTACTATTAAGGGTAAAGGTTGGCAGGTATACTACTATAAATCAACTTCAACTGAGTTGGTAAATAGACTTAAAGATCAGAAAACCTGGCCCACAGATGAACCTATAAAGGTCTTTTACCTTGATGAAATTTATAACACATATGCACATGTTCTTTGGACTATTTATATGAGTCTGGCATCCATAAAGTTTCCGGTAGTAGTTGAAGACCCAACCCCGGAGTGTGCATAATGGGCAAACTTTATGCTGCTCTATTCCGTGGATATATACCATTTCCTACATTTGGTAAAGGGCCAAAAGTCTTAGCTGAAGAGTGGCTGAGAGACATGCTCAAGATTGGGTGCCGGGATATTCGATGTTACTCAACTGAAACAATGGACACTACTATGGATGATCTCGCAGCTCTTGATGATTTACTCGCAGATCGCAGGAGATTAGAGTTCCGGGTCTATGGTAGATGTAGAGACATGCACCCGGATTTCCTCGCAGCAGCTACAGTGCTCTGTGCCCATAGAGCTATGGGAGATCGGAACTACACTCTGGCTCAGTATGGTATGACTATAAAGTGGGATAGGAAAGACTTTAACATATCGGCTGAGTCACTTATGAAAGCATGGGATAGTATGTTATGAACTGGTTAAAGAGATTCCTTTGTAAAATATGGTTGCCCAAGACTGCAAAACGAATTGTCCTGACCTTGGGTGAGGAGTATGCTCCTGGAAAGTATGCTTATCATAAGGATGAACTGTTTATTCGATATAAGAAAGAGCTGACAAACTATAACGCTGAGATCATAGACCCTGAGATAATAGAGGTTAGTGTATCTAAGGACTTCAGACAAACTAGCCATATGGTCTACCAGTGTATCGAAGGTCGATGTAAAAAACTTGATTATTCAGATACATGGGTCAGACAGCTTTTAGAAGCAGATAAGGATTTACCAAAATGAATGCAATTTTTAAGTTTCCAGAAACAAGTGCTCTTCTGGAGGTAATGGCTACTAAGCTATTGGAGTTAAGACTTACAGAAGCTGCTTTAACGAATGCTCTTATAAATCTTGGTAAAGCTCATCCAAGTATTCCAGTTCTTAAAACGGAGATGTTAAGGGCAAGGTTAGCTGCTGATGAGTTTTTGACACAAAAGATTGAAGGAGTCTGCTTAGCCTGTCTCCGGGGTTCTGAACCCAGGGTCAGAGATGGTCAGTGGATTCATATAGTCGGAGGAGTCATAGACCCTTATGCAGAGGAACCTTGTACCGGTACCGATGAGTTCAGAAACATCATCAGTCAAGCTGCTGATAATGCTATAGATGAGATGTTTGAAGGGTTGGTGCCTAATGCCACAGACGAACATTAGATGGATAAATAGCAGATACAATAGCAAGTGCTCCGGGTGCTGTGAAAAGATAGAAGTCGGAGATAGAGTAGCTTATGACTTTGCAGAAAAAGCTGTATACTGTCCAGTTTGTGGTGAAGAGGAAGAGCAAAGACAGGAAGCACATGCTCCCGAGAAGTCAGAGCTAGACTCCCTGGAAGACAAGTACAGTGACGACTAAACAGATTAAAAACTTTTGGAATAAAGTTGATATTCAAGGGCCAGATGAATGTTGGCCCTGGCAAGCCTATATAAATGACACTGGCTATGGATGTGTTGGAGTAGGATGTAAAGTTTATTTAGCACATAGAATAGCCTGGGAAATTACATATGGCCCTATTCCTGAAAGTTTATTCTGTTGTCATAAATGTGATAATCCAGCATGTATAAATCCAGGTCATATGTTTTTAGGGACTCATCAAGATAATATGACAGATAAATCTCTAAAAGATAGAGCTAGAAAAGGCATAAGTAATACAAAGATCACAGGTTCAAAGCATAAGTTATCTAAACTTACTGAAGAACAGGTTCTCGAAATTCGTAGATTATATGCTTTAGAAAGTCATATACTTCAAAGAGAAATTGGCATATTGTTTAATATTTCAGATAAAACTGTTAGTCAAATAATTCTTAGACAAAGATGGAAGCATATATGAAATACCTTTATGGTGGAATAGTCATTTTCTGGATTCTCTGTTGGTTAGCCATAGAGTTCATACCTCCAAGACCAGTCTATAAGATTGGGCCAAATCATACAATAGTGAAAGTGAGTAAATAATGCCAAAAGTATGTTATGAAAATCATAAGTTCTCAGCTAAGTCTTTAGAGATGCTGCAGACAATTAACAGAACAGTTTTAAGTTATTCACGGCAGGGTTTCTCTCTAACACTTAGACAAATGTATTATCGGTTGGTTGCTGCAGATGCTATACCCAATAACGATAAGTCATACAAGATGGTTGGAGAGCTTGTGAACAATGCCCGGCTTGCTGGATATATTGATTGGACTGCCATTGAAGACAGGACAAGGGAGCTTGAGGAAAGCTCTCACTGGTCTAGCCCTGGTAGTATCATTGATGGAGCAGCTTACAGCTATAATATCGATAAATGGGTAGGCCAAGAGTATCGAGTGATGGTTCTTGTAGAAAAGGATGCTCTAAAAGACATTGTAGGCAAAGCCTGTGGCCCCCTTGATGTTGCATACTTCAGTTGCAGGGGTTACATGAGTGCCACAGCAATGTGGAATATGTCTCAGACACTCCTAAGCTACTGGGTAGACCATGGCCAGAAACCTGTGATCTTACACCTGGGAGACCATGACCCGTCTGGAATTGATATGTCCCGAGACATCCAGGATAGGCTATATCGGTTCTGTAACCATGCTACTGAGGATGAAGGATTCTTTGGGCCAGATGGTGACTGGGATGGAGAAGTTGTTGAAGACTGGCCCGGTATTGAGTTCTATCGAATAGCTCTCAATAAAGACCAGATACTTCAGTATAATCCTCCACCTAACCCGACTAAGCTGACAGACTCCAGAGCTGCCGATTATATCCGGGAGCATGGGAGTAACTGTTGGGAGTTAGATGCTCTGGAACCCGCAGTCTTAACCACTCTGATTGAGGGTGAGATCGATAACTACCTTGACAGACCTCAGTTTAATGCCAGGGTAGCTCTCCAGGAAAAGGAACGTGAGACTCTTACAGCCTGTTCCAAACGTTGGAGTGAGGTTGATGAGTTCCTGAATGGGGAATAAAGAGTTCCTGGATAGACTGATAGAACTGACTGGCATGAATATAGACCGGGTTGACCAGCAGAGGAAAAAACGTGGTATGTATTGGAGACAGTTCTATCAGGTCTACTACAACAGAACTGAAAAAGGTGTTGAGGTAATCCGGTTCAAAAGATGGACTGGTAGCCCAGCTTACTGTGAAGACCATTTGAACTGGATTGCATCAAGCTTGCTTTCTTTTAAGTAAGAGATGTAAACTTTATAAAACAGAAAAGGAGTATAAAATGAAAATTGCAAAAAGTGTATTCATTGTGGTACTCATCCTCTTGATGAGCATAATCTTAGTGTCGGCTGTTCAGGCAGCAGATACAGCCAAGCCCTTTGGGGATATAGTTATTCAGGGATTCCTTAATGGCCTTGATTGGAAAGCTGGAGTTGTTCGCAGCTTTGAATATCCAGAGCTACAGGGTATAGTCCTGAAAGCATC
>Ga0172381_10001930_pt1 | contig 23687 bp, 23 predicted proteins | sample Leawel6488metaG_FD_119754 | JGI IMG/M metagenome (GOLD analysis project Ga0172381, IMG submission 119754) | Leachate microbial communities from a municipal landfill in Southern Ontario, Canada - Leachate well 64-88 metaG | ecosystem: Engineered > Solid waste > Landfill > Unclassified | place...
AATATCGGTTGAATTATGTTTGGCGGACTAGTTGAAAATACTTTCATTATCGGCTCCTTTCTCTAGCTGATTCAAAGATTGAATCATACCAGATTTGTTACCGATGTATCTCAGCCTCCGCATGCAGACAGATCTTACAAATAATATGCGATACAAGTTAGACATTTCCGTTACTATTTCCTATAGTAGGATATCTGTCAATCGCCCAATCACCACCATCTGGCACTCTTGACCAAGTCTTGTTCTCTGTGGTGCTGCCATAAGAAAAATTATCCATCACTCCATCGCTGCCAGAAGACTGTGGCCAGTAAAGCGTCACTGTGTCAAAATCATTGTTTAACGGAAAATTAATTCCATTTCGGTACACTACCATCAATCCTTTTGGGGCTATCTTCGTGGTAGAGTTTACTGTGTTTGCAGCGATAATTGGTAAATTTTTGCCTGAAGATTCCCTTAAATACCAATTATTCAAATCTATTTCACATTCTAACTTATTATAAAGTTCAATCCATTCTCCATCTGGCTTAATTGCATTATCATCCCTCAACGGATTTGCCATAATTTCATTAATAAGAATGCTGCCCGATACAATCTGGCAATCCTGTGTGGGAGTATGGCTCGCAGTTGCACTTGGTGATGAGGTCGGAGACAGCGTTAACGATGGATTACCCACCGGCGTAGGCGAAACTTCAGTCTGCTGCACCCAATGATCCGCTTCAAAATTGAAGTTTGAAACCACAGACTGATCGGAAAAATATGCCCTACTACTAAAACAACTAATAAAAACAACTGCACTGAAAATAAAAATAAATCTAGCTTTTTTTAACATTTTTATTTTTTGAAATCTTCTTCTTTGTTTTTTCTTTTCGAAGCGGCTGTTGCTGTTTAAAATTCCTCTCGGCAATTATCCTTTTGGCTTCCCGTCTTATTTTTTTTACTTCCTCATAAACAATCAAGGTTGCTGGCACGATAATTAAAAATAATAGACCCGGGAGAGTTTTAATATACATCAGTACATAACCAAGATACTTGATTGAAAAAAACTGCTTTCCTATTATTTGACTTGGTTTGACAGTATCTGGATCCTCCGTCTCGTTAGCATCACCCTTTGTTCTATATTCAACAAAACCGTCCATTTCTTCTTTCCCAACAATTCTATGAGTCGTACTGTCTTTTTCCTTCACAGAATCAGTTGAGCAAAAAGTAATAATGTCATCTTGCTTATATTCATCAATCGGTTTAACAACGATTAGACTTCCTGTGTCAATAGTCGGCTCCATCGAGCCAGAAACTACCGAAAGAATTCTGTAGTTTCCCCTTATCGGAAGAATCGAAATAGTTAAAGTAACACCAACCACAAACAAAACCACCAAAACAACATTGCTTATAATGGCGGCTATTTTTTTCACAACGACTTTTTTATCTTGGTCCAAACTTGAGTCCTCCGTTGTCCCGACAAATATTTTTGCCGGGACTTACAGGATTCAAGGATTACTTTACCATCCGGGATTAATTGCTTGGGTTGCGTCAAAAACTAAGTTAGCAACCGCAGTGGCACCTTGAAATGTGTTGCCAGTTGAACCATCGAGCTGATACTCGAGATAAAAAACATGAGTAATGTTCGATCCTAATGTCGGACTGATTATACCAGATGTACCCGTTGAAGTAATATTCAGATTCGTTAGCAGACCGGTATACACTATCGGCCAAGACTCCGGGTTAGCTGTACCAGCATGAGTGTGTCTTACTCTGACATTAATCTTATTATAAAAGCCAGGAACACTCTCGCTCACCTTACCATCTTGGAACTTATACTTAACCGGCAGCGAATCTGCTAGATTATATATTTGATACTCAACTGGAGCAGTCCATACACCGGGAGCCATATTGGCAAATGTCTGAGCTGTTGCGCCAGCGCCCCTGATATCAATATCGACTTTTGTACCAGCAGTAAATTGATTGTCCGCCACCGTCACCTGATCTGTAAAATATGCCCCTGTTGCACCTGTAGCGATAGCCCCCACAGCAACTATCGTAAATAAACTCTTGATTATTCTTATCATATTTCCTCCTAATTGTTTTTGACTAAATATAAAAAGACGTCGACCACGCCTTTATTAACCAAAAAAAACGTCCATTATCTCGTGTCGCTGAAAATGGCGTTTTTTCATATTAACCCCAAAAAATTAGCATTTATATTACGCGGCGATCGTATCACCTAGGAAACGTTTGTCAATATCACACTCTTTTTAACTTGCCAGAGAAAAACTTAAACCATAATTTTAAATTGCTCACTGAGCTGTTTCCTTGAGAATCAGTAGTCTTTTCTCCGCCTAAATCAGTTTGTTTTTGAGCTAGTTCAACAATAACAATTTTTTCACCCGGAAATCTCATTCCGAGTTTTCTTCTTGCTTCAAGCTGCTGGAACGTGTTTGTTTGATAATAAGTGATAAGAGCCTCGAAACCAAGCTTTTCTGCCTCTTGCTTAGCAATTTGCGCCTCTAACTTTTCGACTTTATTGTTTAGCTGAAAATTATAATATACCGACTGATATAATAAAAAACCTACATACACGGAAAACACCACAACAATAGCATTTGTTAAAACACGCCTACCTGGTTGATTTGCGTTTTGTCCCGTATCTACCATATCCAAATTATAACATTATACGATCAGAAAAATTAAAAATCAGATCTACCATCTCGTCTTAGAGATATTATCTTCATCTTTTGTTTTAGGGGTATCCGTAACCATATTCTTTTTTGATCGAACCTCTTTGGATGCACTATTAGTTTTATTAATTTGCTGACGCTCCTGTTTGTACCGAACACGTTTTTTAAAAGAAACTATATTCGACAAAACAATAAATTCATATCCGTAATAACCAGCAGCAATCGCCGCGCTGACAAGAGCTATTACACCTAAAGTTACTAGAATAATACTCCAATTTAATCCATTAGTATCTTTGGCGTTAATATCTAAAATTGAATTCTCGTTTAGAACTACTTTTTCAGTGTCTTTTTCGGTTGGAGCAAAAACTTGTTGTGGGGAAGAAGCACCAACTTGGGCATTGATAATTTTTGGCTTAATGTCAGATTTAACATCGGAACTGTTTCCTAAAGCAAGAACACCCGACTGCTGCTGTAAAACACTGCTCTGTTCCAATCCGATATTAATCCAACCTAAATTCCTCTTTGTTTCGTTTCCAGCTAAATCGATTACAGCCAGAGACAAAGAAAAATTACCCTGACCAATTTTTTTACAATCAATTTCAATTGCCCATTTTCCATTTATATCAGCAACGGCAATATAATTATACCCACCAACCTCCAAGCTAATCGTAGACCTAGGTTCAGCTGATCCCTGAAGAATAATTTTTTCATCTACCGAAAAATTGTTTTTAGACAAATTATAAGAAACAAACGGAGCGATAGTGTCAACTTTAAAGTATGAACTTATTACACTGACATTACCGGACAGATCAGTAGCTTCTAATCTTATACTATGGTCACCTTCGCTTAAGCCAAATAGAAACCCGTCATTTATAACATTCGTTAAGAGACCATCCAATTCTACAACCACCGTAACTTTCTCATCAAATGAATAAATAAAAGGTATTTGGGATATATTATATATCTTGCCATTTAATGGACTATTCAAATTCACGACCGGATATTTTGCATCTATAGTAAAATCTATAATTCCCAAGGAGTTTAAAGTAGTGATATTTCCCGCCATATCAACAAATTTCCAATCACTAAATTGCAGAGGCTGAAGTTGATCCTCATCGGCTTCCATTACTGTATAATTTAGTATGTAATCTGCAGGCGGCACTATTGCGTCTTCTAAAATCAGACTTCGACCGTTATAAGAGGCAGAAACAAGATCAATATCCTCATTTGAATCCAAAACAAAATCACATGAATCACCAATAGCAAGATCCTTTTTATTCACCGTTGTTACGAAATCCCAGTTAACAGCAGCTGCAGTGTAATCACCCACAACAGTCACCGAATCGACAACACTGCAAATCAGAGGAGTTGTACATACCTCAAGATCAACTACATTGCTCCCAATAGGGAAATAAGTCTGTAATTCACTGTTTGTAATGCCCTCCAAGCCATACTCCAGCCACCCTTTAAGATTGATTGTTGCCACCGCCAAACCATTTAAATTGATGTTAGCATGATCGAACTCAGTCTCCGTTAAATTTGCTTCTATCGTAAAACCTGTGTTTGTCGCATTCGTATACCTTTCAACTTCCATCCCTCCCAAAGGATGAAAAGCAATTTTTCCATTTTCAACGCCTGTGTTAGCCACAGCTCTATCGACCCAAAAAAGTGAAGCTAATAAAAAAATGGATAATGTAATTATCTTTTGAAATTTTCTACAATAATCTATTTGCATGTAATTTTTCATATAAAAAGCCCCGCTTTCGCGAGGCCATAGCTTATGCCATAGCTTTAGTAGCAATCTAGCAGCGACAAATCAAAAGTCAAGAGCTTACTCTGCACACCTATTCTGTTGCGATTATCACAATGTCGCCTTGAAATAGGGACTATCCAAAACTTTAGTAAGTAAGAATACGGTTGCGCCTTATGTTTTATCTTTACCCTAGATAATCACTTTTTTACAAAAACTTATTTGAAAAACCTAAATACTTTTTTTAATAAAGATTTATCATTTATCTTATAATATTAAAAATACGATCGTATATCATAAAATTATCATTATTATGATATAAATAAACGATCGTATTATATAAAGTAAAAACAAACTGGTTATTATTAAACCATATTATTGGTCGGCCTGGCAGGATTCGAACCTGCGACCAACACCTTATAAGAGTGCCGCTCTACCACTGAGCTACAGGCCGCTAATAGAAACAATATATCTTTTAATCTATTGATTTTCAATATGTATTTGAACTAAAATAAAAAAGTGAACAAAAAGAAAATGGCTGGAAAAAAAATAGGCCGGTTTTTTATTTATAGCTTTGTTTGTGTTTTGATTTTTTTATTTGCTTCCTATTTTGCACTGGCATTTTTGTCACAAAATAAATCACTCCCAAGACTAACCTTGTACGGAAACAACGTTGGAAATAAAACTTCACAACAACTCGCATCAATTATCAACAATATTGAAAACGCAAATTTAAACAAAACCGTAACTATTGTCACCTTGGATGGACAAAAGATAACAAAAACTTTTCAAGAACTTGGGATCAGACCAAATATAAATTCCATAAAATCTAGTGTAATCGGGTACGGCAGGTATAAAGATTTTTTTCCAAAAGCATCTTATATTCTTTCTACAGTTACTGGAAAAACGGAAGTAAAACACAGCATCAGCTGGGCTAGTCTTTCAACATATCCGTTAAATGAAATATTTAAGTCAAGCAAAATCGAACCAGTTAACGCAACTTTTAAAATATCCAGTGATAATTTAGAGATCGAAGAAGGCAAAAGCGGCTCGGAAATTAACACTATAAAACTTTCAAGAGAAATTGCTAACCATTTCGTAGATAATTCACAGGCAGAGTTAACTGTTAGCACAAAAGAAATTAAATGTGACGTAACTAAGGATGAGTTATCAAAATATGAAAGTATTATAAAACAGTTTATAGAAAAACCATTTAAATTAAATTCTGACACAAAAACGATTTATCCCTCAAAGTTAGAATTACTTGGATGGGTTGATACTGAAATGGTTATTCTTGAGCAAAAAGTTGCTATCTCAGATGATAGACTTACGTCATACATAAATGATGTTTTATCAAAAAAGATAAACACCACTAGTAAAAACCGTGTTATTTCATCTTATGATAATTCAATTATCAGCGAAGGCAGGCAAGGAGTACGGATTGACGTCGAAAAAACTAAAAACAATATCAAAGATGCTATTAGTAATAATCAATCTAACGCAACAATAGTTGCCTCTATTTCACAAGTAAAAGAGGAGAAGATTGGACCCGGGTTCACATTGGGCAAATACGAGGGTAAATATATCGAAGTTAACCTCGCCCAGCAAACACTTTATACGATAGAGGGTAATAATTTAGTCGGGCAATATAGGGTATCTACAGGCAAATGGTCAATGCCAACGCCTCAAGGCGAATATACAATCAATAACAAAAACGCGAGAGCTTATTCTAATAAATATAATCTTTACATGCCATACTGGATGGCGTTTATTGGTTCCGAATATGGAATACATGAGCTACCAGAATGGCCGGATGGCACAAAAGAAGGAGAATCACATCTGGGAATTCCAGTATCCCATGGCTGTATAAGACTCGGTAGGGGTTCGGCAGAGACAGTTTATAATTGGACAGACATAGGCACACCAGTGTATATTCACAGATAATAATGGAAAGAAATTTTTTATCAATTGAAAATAATCGTTTGAAACTCATTATAAATCTTCGCGGTGGTGGAATTTCACAGTTTTTTGAAAAATCCCCAGAAAAAAAACACCTTATTTATGGTTATGATACAACCGAAAAACAGGACGGATGTATGGGTGATATACTTTTTCCTTGGACAGGTAGAGTTGAAAATAGGCAGTACACCTTTCACAAAAAAAAATATAAATTAGTAGACGAAGATAACAAAAATCCCTATGCACTACACGGTTTAGTTAAAAACCAAAATTTTACATTATTAAAAAGAACCAAAAATAGTGTCAAATTAGAATTAAAATTAAAAGCAAGCAAATTTAAAGCTAAAGGATACCCGTTTGGCGCTGTTATCAGTGTAGTCTATACACTTCTTAATAACGGTTTCTCCGTTTATACAGCCGTTACTAACAATGGCGAAGAAACTTTGCCGTTTGGACTCGGTTTTCACCCATATTTTTGTCTTGATGTAGACAAAATAGACGACCTCTACCTTGAAATTCCCGCAAAAAGTTTGATTGAATTTGATTCAAATCTCAAGCCGACTGGTAAAATAATCAATATTGAAAAATCAGATTTTGATTATTCAAAATTGAAACTAATTGGCAATCAGCAAATTGACAATTGTTTTACCGGTCTAAATTATAAAAATAACGAAGCAATCACAACATTAAAAAACCTTAAAACAAACCATCAGATTAGAATAATCCAAGATAAAAATATGCCCTATATACAAGTTTATTCGTCAGACACAATAAAAAAAGAAAATTATCGCAAAGGAATTGCTATTGAACCTCAAACGTGTTGCGGGTACGCTCTAAATATCCCAGAATTAGGGTTAAGAGAGTTAGGACCCAAAAAACAATTTATTTGCCAGTGGCGTGTTGAAGTCAAATAAAAAATAGGCCGTTAATACGGCCTATTTTTTATTTTATCGGCTTTATCGGCTTTTTCTGCTGATTAGCCTTAATCTGAATTTTTCGCGGCTTTCTCTGCGGTAATTTTGGTATCGTAATAGTCAGTATACCATCTTTCATTTGAGCGTCCGCTTTATCAGACTCGACATACGCTGGCAAACCAATGACTCTGGAAAATGAACCATAGGAACTTTCAAGATGATAATAATTTTCTCTTTTCACTTCATCTTGATGTTTTCTCTCACCCTTAACAATAAGTTTCTCATCCTCAACTTCTATAGAGAGTTCTTCTTCCTTGACTCCAGGAAGGTCAACCTCTATAATCATCTCTTCATCCGTCTCCCTAATACCAACGGTTGGATGGAAAAATCCAACGCCTTTCGAGCCAGCTGTCGATGGCTCCTCAAAAAATTTGTCCATGGCCTCTCTAAGAGACATCATTTCCCTTAGAGGAGACCACGGCATAAGATCTCTTGCCATATTACCTCCTCTTTCTTTTTTATCATTTTCATTGTTTATATTGGTAATCTTATTTTCCAATCTGTCAAAAAACTTATCTATACCAGAATTCTCTTCTCTCGGGGGACTAAAAATGAACTCGACAGGGGCTCCAAAAAACTGACTAATTTTTATCGCCAACGCTACAGAAGGAATACATCTACCCGATTCCAACGATATAACCGACTGCCTAGATACACCGAGCTCCTGAGCTAGCTCACCCTGAGTTAAATCCTTTTTTTCTCTGTATTGCTTAAGATATACCGCAACATTTCTAAGATTACTCATAAGCTAATTGTAAAGTAGACTTTACAATTTGTCAATATATACTAATTTAACCGCTTTCTTTCTAGCTTATCTATATCGTGAGTACTTTCGACAGGAACGATTTTTTGCTTTACTCTCGGGTTAGAATTTACTAGAGCCATAATTACTCTTGATACATCCTCTGGCTTAAGAAGCTGATCAATATCTTCGCTTGATACATTGACTTGCTTATGTAGCAAAGTAGTGTCAACTGACGAAGGACAAACCGCCGTAACTCTTATATTTGTTCCCTTGAGCTCCTCGTAGATTGCTTCTGTCAAGCCAACAAGACCAAATTTGCTAGCACAATAAGCGCTTTGTCCCCTCTTACCTCTAAGACCAGACATGGAAGCAATTGATATAACATAACCACGCTTTTGCCATCTCATAACAGGAATAGTTGATTTAAAAATCAGAAAAGCACTCTTGAGATTAACATCTAGTATTTTTTGAAAAATATGCAACTCGGTATTTTCAAGTGGCTCGACTACATACATTCCATGACAATTAATAACAACATCTAGAGAGCCAAATTTTTCTTGAACATACAAAATAGCTCTTTTAACATCGACTTCGTTAGTAACATCACAGGTAACAAAAAAATCACCTGTATCACGTTTAGGCTCGACCACGTCCGCTACTACCACACCATAGCCATCTTTTTTTAAATCTTTTGCAACCCTAGACCCTATAGCGCCAGAGCCACCAAACACAATCGCTGCTTTCATTTTCCTCCATAATTTGCTAGTTAATATTTTTCTTTTGCCTACTTATCTTTGACAACTTTAGATCAACTTTTGAAAGATCGCCGGGTTTGTGATATGCCAAAAGACCTGTACGAGATCTGGAGTAACCAATCTTATTTGCCTCAAAGATAAACATACCTTTTTCAAGCGATATCCTAAAGTGCCCATCCTCACCGGTAATCGTTGTTGAAATAATTCGGCCAGAAGCGTTCATAACCCTAACTACAGCAGAAGGCAACCCTTTGCCAAGTTCGTCTACAACTTTTCCAAAAGTTCTCAACTTAATTCTACTGTAAACTTCATAAAACCAGACTAGCGCATAAAGTGCTAACAAAAACAAATCATAAATATAATCAAACCTAATAACAAGAAAAATTGTAAATGCCGTACCGATAATTAAAATAGGCATTCGAATTAAGTCAAAAAAGTTACGAAGTTTCATCATCATATCCGCACCAACTAATTCAGCGACATTACTTTTCGTTCGATCTAGTGGAATGCTTAGCTTAAATTCGTCTGTTTTATCCTGTTTCTGGTTTGTACCAATTTCAAGCTGCTCGCCAAAATAAAGGTTTTCGTATAATCCGTCATTTTTCCCATATGCGATGGTAGAAGGATAACTATAAAATTCTTTGGAGGCAGTAAGAGAATATAAACCGTTGGGTACAACAAAACCAAACGATCCATCATCCTGCGAGTATTGGATTTGGCGAGACCTACCATCTGGTTCTGAATATATTCTTATTTGAACACCGGGGATTGGATTTTTACTTATTGAATCATAGACATATCCCCACTTAGTTTTGCGTCTCCGCCACGGAATAAGTCGAAAAAATTTACTAAAAAAGGCCGATATACCGCTAATAAACCTAGAACCAAACAAAAGACCAGTAAAGGTTTCCATAGTAGCCGCCACAAGAGACGCGGAAGCAAAAATTATTTTTGGGTACACAGGATCAACACCAGCCACCAAATCAACACCCGGAGTATATTTTCGTCTGAAGATAGAACCCGGCGTCGAGCTATCCTCCCACCTTGGAGTAGCACTTGTACCATAGAGAATCGGTGTTCTTGATTCCCACGGCAAAATAGTTGAAATAGTTGTCGATGGACTAGGAGTGATTGTAATAGTTTTGGTAGCCGTAATTGTAGCACTGGCACTGACAGTCGTCGTAACCGTTGTTGTTACTTCTGGCGTCGGGGTTGCGGTTAAAGTAGAGGTTGCAGTTGAAGTCAACGTACTCGTCACAGTAGAAGTTGGAGTTAAAGTTGGAATTGGGGTGGGGGTTGGGGTCGGAGTAGCAGAACCATCATTATAAACAAAACTAACTTCATCCGAATAGGCACCCCAATACATATGCTGATCTCTAAACCGCGCTTTCCAAAAATATGTAGTACCAGAAACAAAAAATATTCCCGAAACTGTGATTGATGTTAAGTTGGTAACATCAGCCCCAGAGTCATAAGCGGTCGAATCGCTATCTCGCACCACCCATTGTGTGGCACTGTGAGTATCCTCTGCATCAGGGTCAGAAAACGGATCCACTGTAAGAATAACTGAGTTAGCAGCTTGCGTATAATTTGGCGTAACAAAAAAACAGCAAAACATAAAAAGAGCCAGCAAAACTAATAGCTTTTTTTTGATCAAATAACCTCCAGGTAAATTGTACCAAACTTTGCATTTTTATTAAAAGTAAGCTAGAACTGTCTTATATATAAAAGGAGGATAATGTCGTATCAAGAAATTGATAATCTTATACACAAGGCGGGAGAAAAACTCGGTCTTAACGATAAAATTATCAAACAAATCAGCGAACCTCAAAGAATCATTGAGGTCAATCTCCCTGTTAAAATGGATTCTGGCAAAATAAAATTATTTAAAGGCTTTAGAGTACAACACAATAATGCCCGAGGACCATACAAAGGTGGTTTACGTTATCACCACGAAGTAAATCTTGAGGGAGTAAAGGTTTTATCTGGGTTGATGAGTCTTAAAACTGCCGTTATAGACATTCCTTTCGGTGGAGCTAAAGGAGGCATCGAAGTCTCACCATCGAATCTTTCTAAATGTGAACTCAAGAGACTCACAAAAAAATTTGCTGGGGCGATCTACGATGTTATCGGCGAAAGAAAGGATATTCCAGCACCTGATTTAAACACCGACCCGAGAATTATGAAATGGTTTAGACAAGAGTATGAATCAATCGTCGGACACAGCGAACCGGGGGTAATCACCGGAAAGGCCTTTTCAGACGGTGGAATAAAAGTCAGGGATGAGGCAACAGGATTGGGTGGCGCGGCAATAGCGGAACAATTACCTAAAATTATTGGTAAAAAACCCTGTGATACTACTGTCGCGATTCAGGGCTTTGGTAACGTTGGCATGCACATAGCACATCACCTTTATCATATGGGTTTTAAAATCATAGCTATTGCCGATATAGATGGCGGAATAAGCCATGAAGATGGCTTGGATTATTATAAAACCTATACTCATAGAAAAAGAGGCGGCAGATTGTGCGATGTATGTTTTTGCGACAAACACGGAAAATCAACGGACTGTACTAATATCAGTGCAACTGAAGTTTTGGAACAAGATGTTGATATTTTGATTCCAGCAGCAATTGGCGATCAAATTACAGTAAAAAACGCTGCAAAAATTAAAGCTAAAGCGATTATCGAGATGGCAAATCATCCTATTAGTCAAAATGCTGAAGAAATCTTAGCCAAAAAAAAGATACTAGTGATTCCGGATATCTTAGCAAATGCTGGTGGAGTTCTAGGAAGTTATCTAGAATGGAAAGAAAATGTAGAAGGTGAAAAATTAGAATATAACGAGGCAGTCGAACACATCAAATTAAAAATGAAATCAGCACTTTTAAATACAATGAAAATTGCTCAAAAATATAAATGTGACTTACGGCTTGCGGCATATATTATTGCCGTCAATAGAATTGCCAAAAAAATAAAATGACTAAATAAACAAAGAATAAAGCGTCGCTACATTGGCTATACTCATTAGAAAAACTGTTATCCAGCCAAATATCTTACTAAGCAAACCGTTTGAGTATTCGCCCATTATTTTAGTATTGCTACTAATTAATACAATCAGCACAAGTGCAACTGGCGCAATGATACCATTAAAAACAGCACTATAAACTAAGGCCTTTATCGGATCTAATCCAATAAAGTTAATACTTAAACCAACCAGCATAGAGATGATTAGAACACCATAAAAAGAATAAGCTTGACGAAGTTTACTGTTTAATCCACCTTTTAACCCAAACCCCTCCGATATTGCATACGATGCCGATCCAGCCAAAACAGGTACACCCAAAAGACCAACACCGATTATCCCGACCGCAAACAATAAATACGCGAAATCGCCGGCAAATGGTCTTAACGCCGCAGCGGCTTCTTCGGCAGTGCTAATATTAGTTATCCCGGATAAATGTAACGTTCCCGCGCAGGCAGTAATGATAAAAAACATTGCTAAATTTGACAGTAACATCCCAGACCAAACATCCGTACGCATATCCTTTAACTGTTTTTTTTCAACACCTTGCCGGGATTTAAGCGTTGTCTGCCCAGAATTAATCTCCTCTTCAACTTCTTGCGATGTTTGCCAGAAAAAAAGATAAGGCGATATTGTTGTTCCCAAAATTGCACAAATTAAAATTATCTGATCCTTATCTAGAGATAAGTTCGGAAATATTGTGTTGTGTAACACTGCTCCCCAATCCAAACCTTTTATACTCAACGTGGAAAAAACATATGAAAATAAAACAAGCGCTAAATATTTTAAGACTTTTGCATAATTTTTATAGGATAAAAATATCTCCAGAAACAAGCAAAAAATTGTATATCCAATAATCAGAAAAGTAAAATTGGTTTTTGGCACTAAAAGTTGTGTTGCTTTTGCCATCGCACCCAAGTCGGCACCGATATTAAATGAATTAGATGCAAATAGTAAAATAGCAACCATATAAAGTATTTTTTTAGGAAAATATTTTCTGATGTTAGCTGCTAACCCTCTACCAGTAACCAGACCAATCCTCGCACACATTTCTTGGATAACCGACATAAGAGGGAATGTGATTACAGAAAGCCACAGCAACTGGAAACCATAGCGGGCACCCGTTTGAGAATAAGTCGCAATACCAGACGGGTCATCATCAGAAGCTCCGGTCGTTAATCCTGGACCCAATATCTCCCAATATTCTTTTGCTTTTTGAGCTGGCTTGTTTGCTCCAATAGCCTTTGTCGCTTTTTGCGTAACAGATATCACACCATCCAACGCCTTAGCTGGTGTTTCAGTAATTTTTTTTACAATTTTATCTTCATCCATTCTTTTTGTCGCTTAATTATGATAAATTATCTCATAGGAATTCGTAAATAACAAAAAGGAGCTATATGAAAACACAAGAGAATCTGCTTAAAGCGATCGCTGGCGAATCATTAGCAAGAAATAAATATTCATTTTTTGCCATCAGAGCACGTGGAGACGGCTTCGAGAGTATTGCAAGGATTTTTGAAGAAACTGCGGATAACGAAATGGAGCATGCAGAGAGGTTGCTAGAATTTGTAAACGACAAAGTAAAAACAAATACTGAAATATATATTGATCCGATTAAGTCGACAAAAGAGAATGTTAAAATCGCTGCTGAAGGCGAAAACTACGAAGCCGAAAAAATGTATCCTGAATTTGAGAAGGTTGCTATTGATGAAAACCAACCACAAATCGCTGAGGTTTTTAAAGAGATTAGCGAAGTAGAAGAAAAACATCGTGATAGATATCTTGGAATTTTGAAAAACCTAGAAGACGGAACAGTTTTTTCTAGGAATAAGGATATTGAATGGAAATGTCTAAATTGTGGCTACGTACACAAAGGCAAAGAGGCGCCCCAAAAATGCCCAGCGTGCGCAAAGCCACAGGCGTGGTACGAACCAAGAGGGTTTAACTGGTAAAAAACTATTTTTTGTCAGCGTAGGCAACGGCAAATCCAAATATACCTAAAACGATTTTTATAAAACCATACCACTCTGCTCCTGAGCTCCAGAGCCAAGTTGGCATCAGTGTCGCTATACCAAAAAAAATCATCACTAACGATAAAACCTTCAAAACTTTTTTGGACATTTTCCTCCTATATTAATTGAAAAGTTGCTATTAAATTGGCTATTGATTTATCCGTGATTTTTACTGACTCAGACGGCAAACTTTCCCATGTTGAATAACCGTAAATATAGTTACTACTTTTTGAAATAAAAGTTGCGTGTAATTGAGCTAATACAGATTCGTCAGATTGTTTGTCAAAAATGTAAATTGTCAAAGGAACCAGCGGAACATCGGGAAGCTTAAACTCAAGAGAGTCTACAAAACCCGCTAGATTCTTTTTCTCGCCCCTTGAGACTGTATAGTCATTCCACTCTTCATTAAAATTCAAAGTAAAACCAAATTCCTTATTTGTATAAAGCGCCGGCATAGTTGTTTGAACCCCGGAAACAGTAGATGAATCATTGGATTTTATTATATCGGTTGAGGTTAATTGGCTGGTCGCTTCTGGGTTAGTTGTCGAGCGATCAGATTGACTATCTTTCGATTCTCTTTTGTTAATAAATATCACACAAATTACCGCAATACACATAAATAGCAATAAAATACCAATAGCAAGTTTCATTCTTGTTTTCTTATTTATTTTCATTGAAGTAACTCCTAAAAATTGTATTATTCTGATATATTTATATCAGTGATAGACAAAAAAACCAACACTCTTCCATCACCCCCAAGACTTTCCAAAATGATTGGGCCCAGTTTGGTGTTACTTGGCTTGGGATTGGGAAGTGGTGAGATTTTGCTTTGGCCATATTTAAGCTCCCAGTTTGGACTCGGCATAATCTGGGCAGCAGTCATTGGGATCACGATGCAATATTTTATAAATATGGAAATCTCAAGATATACGATCATAAAAGGAGAGTCTGTTTTTGTGGGATTTTCTAAAATGAACCGCTCATTGCCTTATTGGTTTATTTTTTCAACTTTTATTGCGTGGTTTTGGCCCGGAATCATTGCTACCAGTGCAAAGGTTTTTTCTATAGGAATTGGTTTTTGGAGATTTGATTATCTTGCAATTTGCGCACTAGTCGCTATCGGAATCGTTTTAACACTTGGAAAATCCGTTTACAAAACCGTAGAGAAACTTCAAAAAATCATAATCTGTATTGGTATTCCCTCAATTATAATTATCACCCTGTCCATCATTACGCCGCAAGACATAAATATTTTACTTAAGGGACTTATCGGTATTGGAGACGGATACCGGTTTATACCGCTTGGCCATGAAGGGTTTTCTCTCTTTGTATTCCTAGGAGCATTAGCGTACGCCGGTGCCGGAGGCAATCTGAACCTCGCTCAATCTTTTTATGTCAAAGAAAAAGGCTACGGAATGTGTAAGGGAAAAATCGGAATATCAAACGCTATTTTAAATAAAAAAAGAATTGATATTGAAGGTAAAGAGTTTGACCTAAACAAAGAAAACATATCGATCTTTAGAAGATGGTGGCACAACATCAGTTTAGAACATTTTTGGATTTTTTTGGTCACTGGAGCAGTAACAATTATTTTATTAGCTATCCTTGCATCTTCCACGTCACAATTTTTTACTGGAGATGTCCAAGGTTTAGATTTTTTAATCAACGAATCAAAAATTATTGCCGGGATTCTTAATCCAATCACAGCGAAAGTTTTTATAGCAATTATATCCATAATGTTATTTGCGACACAGCTTACCGTGCTTGATTCAACTTCAAGAATAATTGCTGAAAATGTTGTATTAATAAATCGTAATATTAATATAGCAAGAGCTTATTATTTGATTGTATGGCTACAGATTATTGTTGGAATTATTGTGTTTATTGCCGGCTTCAACGATCCCATATTACTTGTCATAACTGGAGCTGTATTAAATGCAATCTCAATGTTTGTCCACATAGGATTGACGAGAATGCTAAACAAAACATATCTACACAAATCGCTCCAACCTTCATTCCTAAGAAGAGCAATTTTAAATTTATCTTGGTTGGTTTTCGGAGTATTAAGTGTCTGGGCAATTGTTGATGCTCTTACAAAATACTTTATTGATTAACCGACAAGACAAAGGTATAATCATATTGTAATTATTAAGCGAGGGGAAAATGAATAAAAAAACCGGACTCAATAAGACATCTCGGGCAGCTCTGGCTATAGTCGCCACACTGTGTGCTATAGGTTTGTTGTTTGCGCTAAGAGGATATTTGACTGAAAATTTTGGCATCGAAGCAGATGTCACAACCGAAAAATTGTTATTTAAAAAAACTGCAACAAATGGAGATTTTATCGGCGACACCACTAGCTCAACCATAGTTAAAGAACAGGCAGCAGTTGATGCGTGGGGTGGGCTTTTTCTAAATAATTCGTTTAATACTGGGACAATTTCTTCCGAGATTGAATTACCTAGATTATCGACAGTAACAAAAATTGTTATTGGCGCAAAAAATATTGATAGCTCATGTAATAAATCTAGTATAAGAGCTAGTTTTTCTGAAGATAAGTCAACATATACTGAAGAAATTACTTCAAATAACTCTATCTCTCTGGAAACTAATAATGTGAAGGCAAAATATGTTAAATACGCTGTAACCTTAGAATCTTGTAAAACTGGGGATCCAAGACCTGGTATAATTACGCTTTCGGTTTTGGGTTATACTGGTGAAAGAATATCAAACCCACCAACACCGGCGGACATATCTGGCGATATTAGCAACCCTCCAACTCCCGAGGACCCTACTTCTTCCGCCAGTGCCACGGCATCCGTATCTACATCAACCACAACCACAACCACACCAACCATCATTTCCACAACAACCCCTATAGCAACATCAACCTCAACTAACATTGCCGTAAATCAAGTTTTTGACGATCCTCAAGGAAGCGTTAAATCCGTAGCTCTTTCAGGAATACAGTCTGGTATTTCTTTTTGGAGCTTGGTAACTCTAGTTGGTGCGATAGGAGCTCTTGCAATTATAAAGATTATAAAATCTAAAGACTAATTTTGAAAAAAGCGATTAAAATACTAGGGCTTTTCGATTTTGTTGTAGCTTTATTCTATTTAGGATATTTTGCTCTAAACGCTCCTGTTGTCATAAACGCTGTTAAAGCTAAGCTAAATCCACCAACAGCAGCTGCCGACAGCATTGCTAGCGAAATTAATAATGCAATTAACAATTTCCCAGATAGCAAAGACGCATCTAATAATATTATTAGTGACAAAAAAAACTCCACAGCTGATCAAAATAAAAAGGCTGAAGAGTTTCGAGCCAAGTTTAAAAATGATTGGCTATACTATCCTAAATTAGCTATTGAGGCCCCTATAGAGTGGGACGTTCAAACACAAAACGTAAAAAAACTTCTTTCCGATGAGTTGGTTCATATTTCAGGAACTGGTAAGCCAGAAACTGGCGGTGAAGCATTGATAGCTGGGCATAGTTCATATTATTGGTGGAGTGATGGTAAATATAAAGATATTTTTGCACCACTGACACGTGCTATTCGGGGAGACTATGTAATTATAAAAAGAAAAAATATTGCATATGTTTATTCGATCGACAGTTTAAAACAATATTCCGCCAGTACCAACATAGATGTTAAATATGGAGCTGGAGATAATAAAAAGATATTATTAATGACTTGTGTACCAATCGGCACAAATCTAAAACGGCTAATAGTTGAAGCCAATCTGGTAAGACAAATCTAATTTTATTTATCTATAAACTCAAAATCTACTTGACTAAGCTGTAGTGAAACCATTTCTTTTATGTTACTTGAGTTTTTGACAGATTATTAGTTCTCAGTTTTTAAATTCGTTCATTGGCCGGAAAGATCCTGATCAAAAAATTTAAATCTTATAACATTACCAAAAAAACACGAGCTTATTTAATCTGCCATCTTTAAAAATAAAGTATATTATATAGATTTAATAGAATCTGTCGTCTCAGCTTATCAAAACCAATTGATATACTGCAAACCGTCTTTTTTTATTTGCTTGACCAATAATCTATCGGTGGCTCTAATTAGTTTTATTACTAAATATTTGCCCAATCCCATACTTTTTGAGGCAAAAACAAAAGAATTATTCAACCAATTTATTTTTTTATCCATGTTAGCGACCACTTATTATCTATTATTACGTGTTAATTTGGGCTTGGTAATATTTACACCGAGTTTGACAACTTTTACTTTGTTTTGAGGATAAAAACAGTCAACCAGCTTTTAGCACTCTATTTTAGGAACATAGATTTTATTAGAATAGATAATCGCTGATTCATAGTTATCAATCCAAATAATTATTCCATTATTATTATAGTAGGTATCACGACTATCTTTATCTCCCTCGTCATATCGGTCATATAGACTATAACCGAAATCTACCAACAAATTTTCTGCTGTCCCCGGTACATATATTTTGCTTTCAGAAGTATTTTTATCTATAACTTTTTTATCAATGATAACCGTCTGATTAATAACAAGGGGAAACGAGCCGTAAACGCCTTTGCATTCTCCGGTTAAAAATTTTTGAAATTCCGTTTTGTTATCCCAACCAATATCCAACGTACCGTCGTCTTTTAAAAAAGTTGGCGAGACTTCATAATAAGCCCTTGTACTATCGTTCAATTTAATATAGTATCTGCCTACTTTAACCGAGTCATTATTCTCATCGATTTTGTTACCCTGCTCTAAATATAATTTTCCCCACTTCGTATCACCTGTAGATTTTTCAGATGTGAATTCCTCGCTTCCTTCGGAATCCCCAAGGAATCTATACGTTAATCTTGTTGTTCCTTCATCAATTACCTTATCTATTAGTAAAGATTTGAAAACTGTCTTGTTGTCATAATCAACTTTTTGCGTATCTAAATTGTAAATAGAATTATCTATTCTATCACTATTTTGCGATATAATTTTGTATTTTCCGTCCTTTAGAATAAAACGAATAACGTCCTCTGTTCCAACGCCATAAGAAACGAATGCAGCTATAATATCTCCACCGGTCTCCAGCTTTCCGACATTAAAGTACTTGACGGTAATTTCGCAGCCACCCATCTGATCACATTCGTCTTCAGACTGCTTAAATAACGCTAGATCGTCTAATTTAATCGCCGTCTTCCACTTAACTTTATCGTCTATAATCTTCCCCGTGACAGTAGCGCTTTGATTGGAATTTGAAATTATCGTCACTGGCGAAGTGCTTTCTTCAACCATATTTTCATCACTCGCATAGTTATTTTTATAAAACATATACCCAACATATCCAAACAAGATCACAACAAGCACAAATAAAATAATAACCGGCCAATTTAATCTTTTTTTCTTTTTCACATCTTGCATTCTAGTACCAGAAACATCAGATGGCTGGTTTTCATCTTCAATGGAGTCCATAGACCTCCTTTATTTTAATGTAATTGTATCAAAGTTCTCTCGCGAAATACCAGATGGCATCACATGGTCAAGGATATTTTGTCTTAACATGCCTCTGGCAAATTGGGGTCTATAATTTTTAATTTCTATCGGAAAAAACGAAATCTTTGTCTCGTCTTCTTCTATCGTACCCCCAATCAAGACCCCTTGTTGAGTTTCGGCTGAAAAAGTCTGATCAAAGACAAAATTTCCTAACGAGTAAACAATCAATTTGTTATTATAAATTTCGCTATCCTGAATAACATGCGGATGACTTCCAATAATCAAATCTGTTCCAGCATCTATCATTTTATGCGCCAATTGTTGCTGTGCATTGGAGTGAGTTACACTATATTCATTGCCCCAGTGCGGAAAAAATATAACAAACCTCCCTAAACTTTTTTCCTGTTTTGCAGCTTTAACAAGCTTGTCCTCTGATGAAACCGACAATATGTTGACTGCAATAATAGATATTTTAATTCCGCCGATATCATTTCTTGCAATATTTGTTTGGTCAAAACTAGTTTGGCTACCGATAGATTCAATTAAGTTCTCTTTGAGAACATCTCTAGTATTTTGCAATCCTTTTATACCTGCATTTTGGCTATGGTTGTTGGATAGACTCAAATAATTAAATTTTAGTTCTTTTAGAGCATCTATCGACCCTGGCGCAAAATTAAACGTCAAATTATTACTGGATATATCGTCATCAATTGCCGTTTCACTAATCGGTCCCTCGAGATTAGCAATTTTTATATCCGACCCATGGAAGGTCTTTTTGCCTAAATTATCAAAAACCTCGCTGAAGCCCTTGTCTTTAAACACGTGATTGACCATTCTATCAAGCATAATATCGCCGCCAAACAAAAAGGATGTAATTTGAGCAAACTTTGCCTCGCCTTGAGTATATTCGCCGATAACCCAACTGGTTGTTTCTATATCGTAATTGTTCTGTGCTAGACCGGAATTGTTATTTTCGTATAGCTTAAAATTCAAATCATTTTCTTTGGCCCACCAATTGAGCATATATAGTATTTCCGGAGAGTCTGTTTCCGACTCGAGAATCCGTTTATCATCTCGGCTAGCAATTGCATCGAGCGTAGTCTGGTCGTGAATTTGGGCTAGCGAACTGGGTAAATAGTGAGAAAAATCCACCGAACCAACCAAGTAACATTCGGGACATTTCTCGTTTATCGCGCCAATAAAATAATCAAGATCATCTTTTGGCGTATCTGGTGTAACAATAACTGGCGTGATTTTTGCGTTGATAAATTTTTCTTGAATTTCGCCGACAACATTACTAATACCATGTTCGCCAACAAATATGTTATCATTTATATCTACGAGATCATCTGACGATAGCTCATCAATAAAATTATCGTCAATACGAACTATTTGATTGGTAAAACTCCATGGTCTCTTGGATGAAATAAAATCTGTGCTTGAGTCAAAATGATTGACCGAAAATAAAATAATCTTTTTTACTTCTTCTTTGCCCGATAAACTTGCTAGAAACTTTTGGCGCGAGTTTTTAGCAAAATCAAAATGCGGAATTATCACTGCTCCGGAGCTAATCGGTTTGGGAATTACTACAGATGAGTTGTCAGCTAGGTTTATTGGACGGACTTTAAAAAAATACAAATATAACAAACCCAAAAACGCAACCGCAAAAAGAGCCAACAAAAAGACAAGACTGCGTTTTTTCTTCATTAACTACATTTTATCAGGTGATGGGATTGATAAAAGCTCGAGACCGTTTGAGAGAATTTGTTTTGTTGATTTGACAAGTCTCATTCTAGAAGAAAACACATTATCCGATTCACTGATAATCGGACAGGTCGCATAAAACGCATTGAATTTTTTGGCCAACTCAAATAAATAATTGCAAAGCAAATTTGGCGAGAAATTATCTGCTGACGACAACACGACATCGCTATATTGCTCCAAGTGCTTGGCAAGTAACAGTTCTGCCTCGTTATACTCTTGGGATGGTTCTCCCTCCGTCCTATCTGCCGCCTTCTTAATGAGCGAAGCGCATCTGGCATGAGCATATTGAATATAGGGACCGCTGTTTCCGTAGATGTTTAGAGCTATCTCAAAATCAAAAGTAATATCGCTATATGGATTGTAATTTAGCATATAGTATTTGATCGCCCCCAGTGCCACTTCTTTAGCGGCTTCGGTTTGCGGATGATTTTTTTTGACTAATTTTATCGCCTCTTCCAGCAGATCGTCTGCTAAAACACCGATTCCTTTTCTCCCGCTCATTGCATAACTTGATTGCTCGCCCGATATATCTACACCCAAACTTTCAGCTGTTTTGCTAGATAGATTAACAACACCATAGCCAACGTGATTTAATTTTTTCGATTGATCTTGATAGCCAAGAACCTTCAAACTCTCTTTAACGGCTTGTTGGGGAAAACTTTGGCGAACATCGACAATATTGACAACCATGTCGGCTCTACCAAAATGATCCTCCTTCTGCCCCTGCAGATCAGTCATAAACAATTCTTTAGATTGCTTTGTTTCATCAAATTTCTTATACAAAAAATCCTTGCCCAAAAGATTATATTTCCATAAATGATAGGCAATGTCTTTGCCGGTATAAGTTACAACAGAGTTTGATTTGACAATCACCTTTTGCTCACCCATTACACCATCGATCACATAACAGCCGGCGTTCTTGCCCTCCTCGACCTTATAAAACTTGTCGGATTTTTTCAAAAGTTCAAACGCTGGTCGCCAAAAGTCAAATCCAATAACATCACTCTCCCAAACTAAAAGGTCGTAATCTATCTCAAATTCATGCATGGATTTTAGGTTTTCAATCAAGATTTTCTTTGCCAAATCTTTAACGTAAACAGCTATCTCACCCTCGTGTTTATCCAATGCGCAAATTATCTCGGTCTGTTTATCCTTAAATACAGGGTCTTGCTCCATTTTTTCCATCGCCTCAACATAGACTCGCGAAGCAAAATGGTCATATTTTTCGCCTTCTTTTCGAGCCAGATTTAGCTCTCTTAACCCTAACGCCGTTGCAGCAACCTGAACTCCGGTATCATCAACATAATTTTGAACCTCGACATCATAGCCGGTCGCCTCCAGAATTTTCTCTATCGCACTGCCAAGACAAGCGTTCCTCAAATGGCCAACGTGCAACGCCTTGTTTGGGTTTACGTTCGTGTGTTCAAGAACAACTTTTTTGCCCGAATTCACTTTAGTCTTGCCATAACTAGATTTTTTCTCTATTGTTTCGCTAATATTATCAACTAAAGCTTTTTTTGAGAGATAAAAGTTGATAAATCCCCCACCAGCAACTTCTACACGCTCGAATATATCGCCAAAGTATGTTTTGACGGTTATCTCTTCGGCAATTTCGCGCGGGATGCGTTTTAATTTTTTTGAGATCGCCATTGCGATATTTGTCGAATAATCACCGTTTTTTTTATCCAAAGGACGCTCAATGTCAATTTTTTTATCCACCAAACCATTATCGGATAAATATCCGGATATTTTTTCTGAAATTAATTTTCTCATACTTTCCATCAGGGAAATTTTATCAGTTTATATGATTGTTCACAATCTCACCGACGAGATTGGCTGCTAAAGAGTGTTTTTTAGTCCCAAGCTCGGTAAGATTAACTACGTTTGCGCGTCTGTCACTCGCCGAATCAGATAAACTTACTAATTTATTTTTTGACAGCCTAAAAATAATTTTTGAAATTGCTGCCTGGCTCAAAACAAGATTAGCAGCAATTTGTTTTTGTGTACAAATAGATTTGGCCACAAGATCGAGAACCAGAAAATCGTTATATAAAATGTTTAATGTTTCGCAAAGTTCCTTGTCAAGTTTTTTTGCTATCAAGCACAAGTTTAAATACTGACCTATAAAATTTTGATAATTTTTAGTCTTCATATCTAAAGATTAGATTATTCGTGAATAATTTACAAGTAAAGTGAATAAATGTTATATAAATTATTTGTTATATATAATTTGTCTTATATATAATGTTATATATTTGGAAATCTATATAACAAAAAGATATATATTTTTGTTCGCCAGATGTAGTTTTCCACATGGCTGTGGAAAATTGTCCATAATTAAAGCTTGTGGATAACTTTTAAAATCTGTGGAAAACTATTTAATCAAAAAAGGCTAGTTAAAGCCTTCCTATTTTCGCGCCATACTCTTTTTTCCAGCTATAAGCACAATAAACAAAACTCTCAAGCCACCACTAAATAAATACAAACAAAATTACTTTGAGACCTTACTCGTCCGAGAGACGAAATTTATAGACCGAAATTATAAAACAAACGACTATCCAACCGCC
>Ga0172381_10001931_pt1 | contig 23683 bp, 31 predicted proteins | sample Leawel6488metaG_FD_119754 | JGI IMG/M metagenome (GOLD analysis project Ga0172381, IMG submission 119754) | Leachate microbial communities from a municipal landfill in Southern Ontario, Canada - Leachate well 64-88 metaG | ecosystem: Engineered > Solid waste > Landfill > Unclassified | place...
AGAATATCATTGGCACGATGACGATGTAATCATGTTCGTCAATGCCGATGACATTAAATCATTCTGTCACATTTTAGGCTCGCATGCCTTAGATGAAGAGGGAATAGAAGTGAGATTAAAAGACGGATACATTGCCGTCTGGATGAAAAATCTTTGCGAAAACGAAGATGTAGTACTGACTGAAGTATTTAAAAAAGACTAACAATAAGATCATGAAAACACTTGACGTAATTTTAACCTACATCCAAAACAATGAGCTTCAATGCGCTTTTATAGCCGTTGGATGCTTTATTTTGGGTTGCATAATCTGTGCCTTAACTTTTAAGTATAGGGAGGAGTAGAGATGAAAGACGAAACAATAACCATAAACTCGTTATATTTTTGGAGTGACGATACCACTATAGAAGAGCATGATATAAATCTGAATGACATACTTGGATTTAAGATACATTATAGAGTTGATAATTCATGGCATATAGAGGTGGTCACCAAAGAAAAATTAAAAGATGGTGATTTTTATAGTTATGAATTATCTCATACCGTCTATGTTTCGGAAGTATTAAAACTGTTTACCGATGATAGGTGCGTCATTCTGGCTATAACTAACATGCAGCAAATACGTAATTTTAAAAGACAACTTCTAAGGATATTTAAAACATTAAATAGCTAAAGCCATGACCAAAGAGAGAGACAAAAAACTACTTGAAACATTCTACAAAGAAAGCGGAATCCATCACGCCATTTCCCAAAATACCTACAGAAACTTTGTAGAGCGATTTCTTGCCACCCGACCGGATGGGCAACATTCAACTGGGGTGTATGTCATCAAAGGGTTTACCGAACACGAAAAGAAGCAATGGTCGCCTGCATAAATACAGGTAAAGAGGGTAGTACTTGGGATGATGTAAAAGATCATTTTAAGGTGGTTAAAGTAAGATGTGAAGTAATTTAATTTCAGTCCCTAGAGACCACGACGAAAAACACTAAATATGAGTACAAACGAAATAGCAGATATAATCATTAAAAATTTAAGGGAAAGGCAATTTCCTATATTTTTAACCTCGTTTGCCGGAAGGGGATTCTCTGAGGCTGATGTTTTAGGGATTAATAGAAATGGTTATATTTATGAATATGAGATTAAGCGTAGCCGCTCAGACTTCTTTGCCGATTTCAAAAACAAAACTTATAAGCATAGAAACTTAAAGGATCGGAACGCCACACATACATACGACGCTTGGAAGAACGGGAAAAGAACGGGAGATACATACGAATTGATTTTAATTCCAAACAGATTCTTCTATGTCTGTGAAAAGGGGCTCATATCAATAAATGAAGTTCCAGAGTATGCAGGATTGATTTATGTTCAACCGAACGGCAGCATGGATGAGATGGTAATTGCAAAACAACTTCATAAGAATAAGGCAAATGTGAGCGTATATCAGAGAGTTGCTGAAATTATGTGTCAAAGATCAGTTTACGGATGCTCATATTACAAGCATGTAGCAAAATTATCAGACGAAAAACACTTTTAAACTTAATATAAACTAAAACAGAAACAGAGATGATATACGGTTCTGAAAAAGAAAAAGAATACGAAATTTCACAGGCAAAAAAAGAATTATGTGAGATTGAGGCATTAATGATATTGGCAAGCAATAATGATTTTGGGTGCGAAATACATATTGCGGGTATGAAAATGGGATTATGCAATAACAAAAAGATAATCCCTGTTTTAAAATACCAAAAAGCAGAGATTGAAAAGTATTTAAAAGGAGAAGAAAATATGTGGATTTAGGCACAAAGGGAACCAGGCCGCCCGACAAACAGTGCCGGATAAGAGGGGGCGAAGATAGTAGCCGCCTCTTATTTTAATTTTGATAAGTCAATAAATGTTTGTAACTTAGCCTTATGGATGAAAGATTGAAGATATATATAGAAGAAAATATCCCATTTAAAGAATTGAAGGATGCGGGATTTTTTGATAAGGAAATTAAGGGGTCAGATTACGATAAGATAGCTGAAAGAATCTGTATTTTCTTTGGATTAAAAAGCATTTATGAATATTCCGAGATTATGAAACAAAAAGATAAGTGGGATAAATTGTCTATTAACAGAGAGGATCTATTTGAAATAGGCAAAATGAATTAATTTTGATTTGAATAATGAATTGTATATCTTTGCTATATGATAATTGCACCAACAAAAAAAATGCGAATCTTTCCGACCGAAAACGGTTTTGCCTGTATATACCAGGACACTCTCATTGAGGGCGGTACTCCTTTTGAGGTCGCACTGAAGCACATGCGTGAGGTAGCATTATTTGAACGTGCAGTCAGAGAGGCAGAGGAAAGAGAATTTGTCTGCATCGAAATGGGTAACGAACTAATCGGACTGAACTAATGAAGGCAATTTTAATAATAAGCTTAATAGTAGCTATATGTATAGCATACTTATTTATTAGAATGGTGTACTTATGGAGAGACGCCATGCTCGAAAGAGTTGATCAAATAAGGGTGGAGCATAATAAGCTAAACGAGATAAATAAAAAAGAAATCACAGAGGGCATCCCTGAAGATATAAAAGATGAGCTACTCAATCAACACGCTTTTGTCATGCAGCACATGATGTATATGATATTAAGATAAGCTTATGAAAACACCTGAATCAATTGTTGAAGTAATATCGAAGGTATCATTTACGATACTTTGCGCTTTGTTGATTTATGCCAGCGTTTATACGGTTGTGCAAAATGTGATATACTAAAAACATGACGAATATCATTGTATTATATTATGTTAATAGACTATTTTTGAAATAAAAACATGAAAAAGTTAATCTATTTATTCGCAGTTTTGTCCCTTATCGCAATATCATGCGAAGAGGCCGGTAATCACACCTCTGAATTCTCTACTTATGATAGCGTGAAGTATGCATCAGATGTAGAAGCTATAAAGATCGGCATGTCATTCGATGATTTCATTTATGTCATGCCTGATTATCTTGAAGAGATCAGAATGGAGATAGGCAAGAAATACACCTACGTTGACGGTTTTGTCCTTATTGACCATTACGAAGTAGTTGAAATTAATATTTATCCCGAGCAAGAATGAACGCCGATTATTTAATGAATCACAAAAACAGGAACACCGCTTATCTGATGTTATGCGGTATTATCCTGTTATCATTAACGTTCATTTTTAAATCTTACATTCTCTTTACCGCATCAATTGCGGTACAGGTACCGATAAGTATAATATTTCTGAAGCGTTACGGTAAAATAACAGGCCAGAGGGTAAAACATACATTTAATGTGATTATAGCTTCTATCCTGATCTATGGGGTAGAAGCTATTTTTGCAGGGCTAATATTTGGAATTGTTTATTTGATAAGATTAATATAATTTGATTATAAACCATATTATCAGGTTGAGAAATGGCAGAGAAAAAAAATAGAGGCGGTGCCCCAATAGGTAACCAGTTCTGGAAATTAAGAAGTAAGCATGGCAGAGATAAGTTGTTCGCTACTCCTGATCTATTATGGCAGGCTGCATGTGAGTATTTCGAATGGTGCGAAAACAACCCACTTATTGAGGTAAAAGGATTTGCGTATCAGGGGATAGTTACAAAGGAAGGGTTCCCTAAAATGAGAGCTATGACAATGTCGCAGCTTTGTTTTTATCTTAACTGCAATGAGGCATATTTCAGACAATTCAAGACCGATTTAAAGCCAGAAGACAAAGATTTTTCTACTATCATAGAACAAATTGAAAAAACAATCTATAATCAGAAGTTTCAGGGAGCCGCCGCAGACCTATTAAATGCGAACATTATAGCTCGTGATTTGGGCCTCGTGGATAAGAGTAAAATTGAACATGAAATACCTGCTGATTCTGAAACATTAAGACAGGCAAAGGAAAGAGCCGCGAAGATCATCGATGAAGAAAAAGACTGATGATCCGGCATTAGAACTTATATCTGATTACTATAAGTTTTTTCGGTGGTGCTGGCCTATCATATCGCAGGAAGAGTTTATTCCAAACTGGCATATTAAGAAAATAGCCCGTAGGCTGCAATATATTGGCCTTTGCATTGCGGATCGTAAAAAGCCGGATTATCTCACTAATCTATTTTCAGTTCCACCCGGCTCAACCAAATCAAGTTTAATCTCACAGGCCTGGATTTGTTGGTTATGGCTTTTAGACCCCTCAATTAAGATTATGAATGTCAGTTATGCTTCGGATGCTTCAATTAAAAACTCATTTGCGGCGAAGCAGATCATAAAGAGTGAAGATTTTCAAGGCTTATTTGGACCAGTATTCAAACAGATGCACGGGAAGCCATTAGAACTCATCAGGGATCTTACAGATGACTGGGAAAACAATTTCGGGGGTAAGTTCTACGCTACATCAGTGACCGGTCAAGCTACCGCATTTCACTTTCATGTTATTGTTTTTGATGACGCTCAGAATGCAGATATAGCCAATTCAGACAGCAAGAGAGTTGCGTCAAATAGAATGCACGACTTTACATTTCCGACACGTAAAGTTAATAAAGAGATAACGCCCATTATTTACGTTATGCAGCGATTTAATTCAGATGACACTATCGGGCATGTGATGAAGAAAAAAGAGCCTTATTATTATCTCTGTTTGCCTGCTGAATTGTCTGATGCCGTCAGCCCTCCTGAAATGAAAGAGTATTATACCGATGGTTTGCTTGATCCTGTAAGACTTAACAGAGCAGTATTAAATAAAGCTAAATCAGATTTAGGCTCATTTGCCTATGCAGGTCAGTATAATCAGGCTCCATATCCGGAAGCTGGCGGCCACATCAAGAAAGAATGGTTTGTTTACCTTGATTCAGCACCTACCGATGTTGCTTATGACCTTTGGGTTGATGGAGCTTATACCGACAAGAAAGACAATGATCCCACTGGCTTTATGGTTGCCGGATTTGATGTTAAAAATAATAGGCTTATAGTCAAGTATTATGCCGGTGAATGGCTCGAAATACCGGACGTGTTAAAGAAGATCAACGGCATTATGCCAAATGAATGCGATGCGGGATCGATGATTTATATCGAGCCTAAAGCTTCCGGGTACTCATTTATTCAGATGATACAGCGGGAAACCTTGTACAATGTCACCAGGATAACCGGCAGGCTGGTACAAGACGGTAAAATGGCACGGGTGAAGTATGCGGCTCCTAAGTGCGAAAGTTCTCGTGTATGTCTTGTAAGGGGCAATTGGAATGATGAATTTGTGACGCAGTTAACGGCGTTTCCTAATTATTCACATGATGAATCCTGTGATTTATTAGGTTATGCGGTTAAAAAATACTTTGGATAATGAATAGAATAATTAAACATAAGATCAATATACCAATATATTACGGGTATCTTATCGTTATTTGCGCTGATGATGTTGAAGAAATAGCAAAAAAATATGACGTACCAGGGATTAAAAATAAATGTCATGATGCTTACGTATTTAGAAACAAAACAAACGAGTATGTATATGTGCAAAAAGCATCGATAACTTATGGCGCAGTCGCTCATGAAGCAAAGCATCTTGTAAATTACATATTTTCTGATAGAGGGATAAAACTTGATGTTGAAAACGACGAGGCGGAATGCTATTTGCTTGGATGGATAGTGAATAAAATACATAAGTACATAAACATAGGATAGAAAATATTAACTTTTCGCTATCAATAATGCGACACGCTCACCGAAAGAAATATCAAAATGAAAGTAAAACACACAAATAAATTAATAAATTATGAAATGTATTGAACATTGTTTACTCCAGTGGGAAGAGGCACCTCATTACCGGATTTGGTATAATTCAAACCATACGGTCATAGTTGAGCCTGAAATTGACTTGACAGACAAGGGATATCTTCCATTGGTCGCATTTGGCCGAACTCATTTAATTGTATCTTTTGGGCTTTGCTGCACCTTTATAAAATTATTGGAGAAATATTTTGAGAGTCAATAATAAATATTTCTTATATTTGCAATGATATTTATCATAAATGCGTATTTTTGATAAAAATAATTTATAGATGCTTGAGGCGAATAGTTTAACGGCTATCATTCAGGGGGAGACCTCGAACAAGATAAAGGCAATGCGTCAAGACTTTGCCGCTTATGTTCGCCACGTATTTGGTAAGGGCACGGATGAGTATCTCGCTCAGATCAATGAGTATGAAAACGCAAAGCAACACGAACTCCGCAAGAAACACGCAATAGAAAATCCCTGGATTATTGAGGAACTTGTCCGTCCAGTTGATAATATTTGGCAGGCAAAGGGCGGAGATGAGACATATACCTTCACAGGGGAGACACCAGAAGACTTTATCGAATCGTTAAATGATGTAAGAGGCGGCATGTCTCTTCAGTCGTTTATGAAAGAGATATGGTTTCAACGGTTTGTTTCAGATCCAAATGGGGTTATTTTTCTTGAGGTGTCAGAAGATGGGAAAGAAGCCCATTATACATATAAGGCTATAACCAAGATAAAAGACTATCACGCAAAAGGGATAAATATTGACTGGATAGTTTTTGAGCCTGATGTTGAGATCATAGAAGAAAAAGATGGTAAAGAAGAAAAAGTCTCTTATTCGTGGGCAGTTGATGAGAAAAATTATTACAAGTGTAAAAATTCAGGGGATGACTTTGCTATCATAGAAACAAGACCGCATACGTTCCGCATGGTGCCGGGGGTTATCAATAGTGCTATTTTTAACACAGAAAAAGGTTTTAAGGTTTCCCCTCTTGATAAGCAAATGGGTATGCTTGATTCATATCTCGTCATGAATAGCATAAAGCAGATATATCAAGTAAAACATAATTTTGCAATACCGTGGGCTATCGAACAGGTATGTCCAACGTGTAACGGAAGTAGGAGAACTTCAAATAACGCTGAGTGTCCTACATGTCATGGCTCAGGTAAAGGGTACGGCAAGGATGTTTCTGATTTATGGGTTATTCCAAAACCACAGCCCGATGAACCTGCATTACCTATGCCGCCATTTGGTTTTGCTCAGACAAACTTTGAAACCTGTGATGAAAATCGCAAAGAATTAGACTGGAAGTTTGATAAAATATATCACTCTCTTTGGGGTACAACTACTGAGACCTCTGAAAATGAGACAGCTACCGGGCGTTTTATTGACACTATGCCTGTTTATAATAAGCTCAATATGTTTGCCGATATAGCGCAAACAATTCACAGACAGTTAGCTATCATTTGGGGTAAGTTTAAATATCCTATAACATTTCAGGATGCTAAAATAAGTTATTCACGCCGATACGTCATTGAAACGCCTGATACACTTTGGAAGCGTTACCAGGATGCACGAGAAAAGAAGAGCCCTGAAATGTCCTTGAATTACATGCTCGAACAGTTCTACTATTCAGAGTTTGCAAGTAATAAGCAAATGGCTGATTACTACATTACACTGATGTATGTTGAGCCTTATGTTCATTCAACTATTGATGAGGTTGAAAAGTTGACAATACAGGAAGAGATAAAACTTGCTAAAAGATATTTCCCTGAATGGCAAAAGGGGATTGAACCGGCAATGGTTGAAACGAAAACAGCGGATCAGTTAAGTAAGGATTTATACGCTTTCGCAGCAGAAAGAAAGATTGAACCAAAAGAAATAATCCCGGTAGTTCCGGTAAATAAATAAATAAATAATGGCAAAAAAAGTAACAATCGACACGCTCAAAAAGAGGCTCAATGACCTCAAGGAAGTAGAGCAGACAGAAGAGGTTCTTGCTGAAATGTCTCAGTTAACTGAGCAGATTGAAGCAATGGAACCGAAAAACACATCTCCCTTCAGAACATACGAAGAATGGAGACTTGAAAGAAAGGTAGTTGAGGGCAAAGTTGCCTTTGAAAAGCTTAAGAAAGTCAAAGAAACAAGACTACTCCCTGAACAGGCAGCAGAATTGAACTCTCAGACTGCAAATTCACTTATTCAGTACATCGAAAAACTGTAACCATGTATAACAAAGAAACACTCAAGAAAATTGCAGAGGTTCTGAAACTTGACGTTTCTACTTTTGAAGCTAATTTGAAAAGCGACAAAGAAGAGACACTGGAGGTTCCGGCACTCTTTACCGAAGATGATAAGAACAAATTCGGGGAGAATAGATTTAACGAAGGCAAAAAGGCCGCTTCTGAGATTCTTGTTAAGGATCTGAAACAGAAACACGCCATTGAGTTTGAAGGTAAAAGCATTGACGGATTCTTGGATAAATATTCAGAGAAGGTCATTGCAGATGCAAAGATCGCACCTGATGAGAAAGTCAAGAAACTTGCTGATGAAAATAAGACCCTTAAAGATAACCTTCAGGCCGCAATAGGCAAAGAACAGACACTTGCAAAAGAATATGCTGATAAATTGTTTCATGTTGAAACACGCTCAGAGATTCTTTCACACATACCAGAAAAAACAATTATTCCGAGGGAAGATTTGGCAGTCCTATTTATGAATAGCTACAGTGTGGCTAAGGAAGATGACCGTGTTATCGTTTATAAGGGATCCGACCCGATCAAAGATAATGTATTAAATCCTGTACCGTTAAAGACAGTTATTTCACAGTTCGCTGAGAAATATATTGACAAAAACGGCATGGGTGGTGGAGATTCCGGCGGCGGTGCTACTGGCAAATTCAAAACCATGACCTCATTTATGGATCATTGTAAAAAGAATAACATTGAGCCAATGGGTGAGGCAGGCCAGAAGTTGCTTGCAGAAAACAAAGAGGCAGCTTTTGACTATAACAGTTAAAAAGATTGTCAAACTAAATTTAATTAAGAAATGGCTTATTTTACATCATCTGCTCTTGTAGCAGGTCAAGCAAAGTTCTCAGAGGCATTTCTGAAAGGTGAATGGAGGCTTCCGGATTCGGTTGCGCTCAATGCCGCTCAGAAATCCCTTATTGCTAACCCACAGTTAGCAGACATCCGCACACGTGAGGATCGTACAGTTTATGCTTACTTTCCTATCCGTCAGGCTGCCACTACCGGCACTGCCAGAGCTGCCGCTCATACCGGGGCTCGTGGAGACTCTTCCAGCAAGACTCTTTCATGGTCAACACTTTCAGAGCCGTTCAGTATTTCACTGAAGCAGGCTGATAACAACGTATTCTCATTTCCTGAGATGTACGCTTCATCTCTGAATAACGCACTTTATAACCTTATTTCCCGTGCTGATGCCTGGTTTGTTGCTGCTTTGGTGGCTGACAAAACCCAGTATAACGCAGGTGGTGGTAACGGTTCGGTAAATACTGCTGATGACATTTATGAGGTTCCTCTTGCAGAGATGAATTATTTTTTCCAGAATGCAAAACAGACTCTTTTGTATAACCTTTACAAAGGTCAGACAATCGGTATTGTTGATGATAAGGCATTTACACTTGCTCAGAGACTTATGGCTCAGGGTTCAGCAAATGCAACAAACTACGGATTCCAGTTTGCCGGCATTGACGTAATGGGATCAACACGCACTGTTCTGGGTGCAACCTATGGAGGTTCTGGACTATTCTATGAGAATGGTCTTGTAGCTATTGAACCATGGATTCCAAAACAAAACCGCAAACCACTTGATCCTGAAAAGGCACTCACTTACAACGGCGATTACGGCCAGATTTCTCATCCTGCAATACCGGGTGTTAACTTTGCTATCCATGCTTATGCACAGAGAGCAGATAATGTTACCCCTGGCGGATATACTCAGGACTTAACTCTTGAAGTTGAGGTATCTATTGACCTCGCTTATCAGTCAGCTCCTCTGTCAGCTATCAGAGGTGCGTCAGATAGCGTTGTTTACGGTGTTGGTCAGTTAACAGCATAATGGGAGGATAAGAAATGAAGAGAATACTTGCAATTTTCGCATTCGCCTTTATGGCTATGGCTCTCATGGCTCAGGATAAAGTTATCTCAATCGGTGGAACTACTGGAGTGATCAACTCGACCACTACCACAAGCCGCAAAACTGCCGCCTTTTCGTATGTGTATCAGGTGGATATTAACGCACCTATTTACTATACATACTCAATCAGGCTTCAGGACTTGGGAGGTGTGCCGAAAGGTAATACCGCATCCCTTATTCTGTACGGTGCCCTTGAAAATGTATCTGCATCATATAAGCAGATCACTGCAATATCATTAAATGTGAAAGCCGTGCCCGCCGATACTATAATCATAGGCGCAATTACTGCTAATCCTACCACATACAAGTATTACAAATGGGTTATTACTCCTTCTGATACTATTTGGGTAGAGCATCTTTTGATGAACATACAGCCGACAGTGAAATGATACAGGCAGACATCCTTAATAGCATAGCCGTTGGTGTAGTAGGTTGGGAACAGCCTACAGTTACCGGAAGTCCGGTAATTACAGCCGCTAATATAGCCAGCTCATCAGGCCTGTATTATCAGCATGGATCGGCACTTTGTACCGTCCAAAACATTAAGGCTGCTATTGAGGATGAAGCTATATCTGATGCTAATCTTAACGTCATACTCGGTAACTTCTCGAAGGCTTCGCTTAACCGCATAGCCGGACAGATCTTTAACGAGGAGGATCATATTAATACCGGATTACTTTACAAGCATGAAAACAAATGGACTGAATGGCTCACGCCTGACACATCGTTTGTAGGCTTTGAGATTGACCTGGCAAAACGCAATGACTTATCCCTGATATTAAACTCCCTTATTTTGGAGTTTGATGCAGCCGTATCGGTCAAGCTTTTGTTATTTAATTCCCAGGTCAATGCACTTGTAAAGAATGAAACTATCCTTACAGTAGCAAATACAGCTACTTCAAAGGGCGTACAGTGGTGTCTTAATGATCTTCAATATGGCGGTAAGTGGTATATTGGTTACTTAAGGTCTGCTTCAGATGTTCACAGAGCTGTAAAAAGAAATTTTGATCTGGCCACATTGCCTACTTTCTTCACGGAGGTAGGCATAAGGCCGGTCAGAGTTGACGGTTGGGCTACTGAAACAATGTTTGATCCTTCTAAAATCAGATATGAGTCTGACACGTGGGGGTTAAACTTTGATATATCTCTTTACAAAGACTTCACTCAGATTGTAAAGTCTAATCTTAACCGCTTCGCAGAGGCACTTCAATTACAGGTTTGTGCTCAGGTCATTGACCTGTTGAGTAACACAACTCGAAGCAACCGAAGTGAAAGATTAAGTAAAGCCTATTCGCTCATGGAGCTCAATGGAAACAGGTATAATCCTGCATTCCCTGAGCATGTAGGAGTGATAAGCAAATTAAATAAAGAGGTAAGAAGATTACGAGAAACCTATAATCCGAAAGGAATAATGAGGGTGACATTATGAAAGGCATTGATATTCAAATTGAATCATTAAGGCAGACGTTTGAGGACAATCTTTGGACTGGCTTTATACCGACCTTTTATGGCCGTTGTATGCGTAACTTCAGAGAGCAGATGATCCCGGAGGTACTTGTTGATGCGTCGAAGGACTATCATGAGGTACTACTTGATGATAAGAAGAATGCAATATGTTTTTTTGATGTAGATCCGAAAAGAACAGAGCAGAAGGCTACAGTTAACATTTACTTTGCCGTTAAGCTTACAACTATCTACAACACTATCAATGAGAGAGCAACTGAATACGCACTTGCGGACGCTGTTTTGCTCATCCGGAAGCATGGTTTATTTACTGTTACCGGCATAACTGATGGGTATGAGAGTTGGAAAGAATGGGACAAAGTAAAGAAAGAAGATAATATGCAGCCCTTTTATCTGTTTCGTATTGAAACAACAGTTGAATATAATTTAACATGTTAAAGAAATGAATGTTTGCGCACCTTTCCTGCCACAGGGCATAAATGCTGCCTGTCTGCAGGATGTTAAAGAAATAAAGAATGTCATCGTAACCACTACAGCGGTATCATTTGCCAGTACCTTACTGGCTGCCACTCTGAGCGGTTGGAAGACAAAAGTACAAACTGATCTCTCTGTCTTTGCTCCTATGGGACTGAATGACTATGAGAATACTACTGATGATCCCGCTATCTCGACCATGAACTCGACACGCAAGACTATCACAAACAAGCCTATCCCATCATATGTGATGTACCTGGCTTCAAACCTTTGCGACTATAAAGATATGGTTGCAGCTTTTCAGGGCGGTAACTACCGTATGTTCCTGGTTGATGCAAACGGCAATCTTTTGGGCACTCGCAATGCTACCGGAGGAGTTCAGGGTTTTTCCTGCCAGATATCAGCAATAACAAAAGGGCCTCTGAAGGGTGACATACAGAACACTTTTAAGGTGTATGTTAATTTCCAATCTTATGAAGAATGGGAAAACATCTGTGTTGTTGGCTTGACCTGGAACCCAACTGTCGAACTCACTACTTACATGCCCGTTGGCCTTACCCTTTATCCTTCCAGTGCTATCACTGCTGGATCAATTGGTGTAGTGGTGACGGCTCGCTGTGGTGATGGTCTTACTGGTTTGGTTGCTGCTGATTGGGAGGTTGTTGAAAGTTCACAACTTGTAACTCCGAAGATTGCAACCTGTACCGAAGTTAGTAACGGGGCATATACTCTGACACTCACTAAGGCTACATCTACACCGCTTGCGGCTGGAGATATGGTTGTGATAAGGGTTAAGAAATTAGCCTCTACAGTTGTGACTTATATCAGTAACAGAATAACGATTAACGCACTCGCATAATGAAGATTTCAGTTCATCCCGATTTTGCTAAGGTTTCCTTTAAGGAATTTAAGGCATATATTGACAAGGTTCATCCGGGGGAGGATGCTGAAAAGCTATATGTAGAGGCTGGGGGCAAACTCCCTGATAAGAAGAAGGAGGGAGAGAAATAACTCTCCCTTTTTTAAAATCTGTTAATCATGTTATTCCATAATAGACATACTATATCTATCGGTCGTTTGGCTATTTTAATGGATAGTCAAAATATTAACCTTGTAAAGAGAGTTAATATACCTGTGTTTAAATTTATGCTTGCAAAAGCATATAACAGGCTCATGGTTGAGATAGGCGAAACCCTGAATAAATCAGAACTACACAGAGAGATTGAAAGCGGAATACTCAAAGTTAAGTTATATAATAAAGCTTTTAATCTTTACCCGGCACTTATCGAGTTATGTTCTTTAACTTGGGATCAGTCACATCTTGACAAAATCGAGGAAATAACCGGTTATAAACTGCAAAAGCTTGAAGACAGAAAAATATTAATTGAAGAGGCAAGGCGCTTACAGGACAAATATAAAGAGCTATTAGTTGAGGAAAAGAAAGAAGGTGTTTCTTTTGCTCAAGTGATAATATCAGTTGAAATTGTCTTAGGTATGAACATTGACCGCAATATCAAACTGTATGAATTTGAATATTACATGAAAGCAGCATCTGAGAAGATAAGGCAATTAGAGGAGGCAAATAAAAATGGCTGAAATAGATGACCTCATCAGTAAAGATGCGCTCGCAAATCTTGAAAAATTAGAGCTGACATTAAATAAAATTGTCGTCTCATTGGATAAAGTTGTAGCCAGCAGTGCCGCCCTGGATTCTGCATTATCAAAAGCCTCAACCGCTACAAAAGATTCAGCAACAGCAACAAAAGATATGACTTCTGCCACAACGGAGGCGACAAAGATCACAAAGGATCTGAAGCTGGCAGAAGATGAGACAGTAAAGGCAAAGATTAAGTTTGCAAAGGCTACCAAAGAACAGCGTGAAGAGCTGACTTCTGCCATTACACTCGAAGATAAAGAAGCTGGAACGCTTGATAAACTTGCAGCACGAAACAAACAATTAACTGCTGAAAGAAGAAAATTAAATCTCGAAACAAAAGAGGGACAGAAAAGATTAAGGGAAATTAACGGCGAACTCGATAAGAATAACAAATTTATTAAAGGCAACAATGATGCGTTAGGCAGACAGAAAATTAACATAGGTAACTATTCATCAGCTCTTGGAGGCCTGCCGGGGCCTATCGGTATGGCTGCATCTGCCATGAGTTCGTTTTTTACTATCATAGTTGCCAATCCTGTAGGAGCTGTCTTGCTTGCTATTGTTGGAACGGTGATGTTATTAGTCAAAGCATTTAAGCGTACCGAAGAGGGCGGGGATAAGATAGGCCGTGTATTTAAGCAGATAGGCGCAACTGTCACTGTCTTGATTGACCGGTTGAGCGGAGTTGCTACAACATTATTTAAGATATTCACAGGCGAGGCAAAACTAAAGGATCTAAAGGGAGCATTTGCCGGGGTAGGTGATGAGATAAAAAGGGAAACAGAGTTAGCCGGTAAGCTCTTTGATATGATGGATAAACTGGAGGAATTGGAGGCTGATAATATCGTTACAAATTCAATTCGTCGTAATCAGATAGCAAAATTAAGAGAAGAGGCAGCCGCCTTGAATGATACCGACGTCCGCAAACTTCAATTACTTAAAGAGGCCAGCCGGTTAATTAAAGAAGAGGCCACAGCTGAACAGGAATTACAAAAAGTAAGAATAGCCGAAAAATTGAATACTGCCGATATGGCTGTATCTGAAAGGGTATTGTCAGAGGCGCAAAAGGGGCATTTATTAACTCTTCAGGAGCTGCAAGATATAAGCCAAAAAAATACCACCGTTGAAGATTTAGCGGCAGTTAATACTGAAATAGCTAAATATATTGATCTATCCTCTTCTGCTTCAATGGAAAACAGAAGACTCGCAAGCACTATCGGAAATATAGAAGAGAAGGTTGCTGCTCAATTGGCTTTTGAAAAAGAATGGAACCAATCAGTTAAAAATAGGATAAGTGTTGAGGGTGAGGCTGCTTCTGCTTCACTTGGATATATTGATAGCAAAACAGCTACCACACTCTCATCAAATGAGGCTATCATTGAAAGTAATCAACAGATGCACGACGCTCTAATTGAGCAAATGGAGTTAGAAGCTGAGATGACTAAACAGGCTAATGACTTGAAAGTAGAATTAGTTAATAGTGCATTTGATCTCACGTCCGCATTATATGACCGTCAATTCTCAAAACTTGAAGAGCAGAAAGCCAAAGAACTTGCACTGGCGGGGGCTGATGAAAAGAAAAAAGAAGCTATTGAAGATAAGTTTGCAAAGAAAAAAGGAGAGATAGCAAAAAAACAAGCTCGTGCAGAGAAGGCGCAGGGATTATTTAATATTGCAATCTCCACAGCGCAGGCAATAATGAAAGCATACGCTCAATTTGGGCCAATAGCCGGTACGATATTATTACCTCTTATACTTGGCATTGCAGCTCTTCAGACTGCCGCCATACTATCAAAGCCACTTCCGCAATATGCAAAAGGTACAAACTACGCTTCAGGCGGCCCGTCAATCATAGGAGAGAAGGGCTCTGAGTTGGTTATTGATCCGTCAGGTAAAATGAGTTTATCGGGAAATAGTGCCGAGCTTGTTAACCTAAAAAGAGGTAGTAAGATCATACCGTCTGATGAGACAAAGCGCATTATGTCTGCTGCTGGTAAGTCACAAAAAGACACTATAGAAATGACAATTGAAAAGGGAAATAAAGAGATAGTTAAGGCAATTAATGAGAAAGAATATATAATTTTGGGTACCTCTGTTGGAGCACCAATTACGAAGCGAAAGGGCAATACTTACAAGTCATATTTTGAAAGACACCTGTCATGAGTAAGACGCCATATTACCGGTATACATTAGGGACATTAGTTCTGGCTTATGCGCCGCAAGAATGGGCTGAAGATCAGTTTTTTATTGAGCGGTCGATGACGTATATGGGCTTATTTAGGTCTTTCTCAACCAAAGAATTAACATTTATAAAAGATGGTGCTGTATATTTAAAGAACTTATTTGACACATCCGGGACTGAAACTGTATGTGCATGGCAGGTTGAAGTACTAAATACTACTACCTATGTCTATGACGTGCAGTTTATCGGGGAAATAGACTTTTCAACATACAAACTAACTACTAATTATGTCAATGGCGTAGCTACTTATATTGTCAAAGTGCAGGTAATTGATAATAGTTTTGTTAATACAGTAAAGACCAGAGATTCCGAAAACGTTGATTTGCACAAATTATTTTCAATAAGCGGAACAGCTATTACCCCATTTACAAATGAAGGAAGATCAATTAATATACCAGATAGAACAGATAGCTATACGGCATTGTTATCAACCGGATTTCCATATACCGCCACAAGAGCGGTAGGATTAGTGGTAACTACGAGAGAAGATGAAAGTATAAATACTGTTAATGATAGTTCTGATCCTACAAATATCGAAGCGGCATTTTTCAAATGTACTTATGAAACAACTCTTTCATGTCTTGTTAATTTATCTGGAACAATTACGTTTAGTTCGGGCTTAGGACACGTAATAATATCATTTAAGAGATACAATTCGCAGGGAGTATTAAAAAGCACGACAACAATAAGCGACGAAACTACATCAGATTTTCCGGAAACAATAACGTATAGTATTAATACCTCATTTAACGTGGGATTGGTTACTATTAATGATTATGTGGTTTTGGAAGTTGCAATAACCGGGACGCCTGACACACCTGATTTAACATTTATCATTACTACTACAAATAATAGAAAAATAATTACCAGTTGCTATTTTAAGGGTTATCCATATCACGAGGCATTTACCAGGATTATACAGGCTTTGACAGACGGGACTAATCCATTTTACTCGGACATATTAGGTCGTACTGATTCAGAGGTAACATCATATGCATCAGATGGGGACATGTCTGCCGGGGTTATCACAAATGGGTTATTACTCAGGAGTTTTGACTTTACAGATGCAAATGTAAAATTAAATGTAAGTTTGAAGGACTTGTTTAAATCTCTTTCTGCTATTTATCCGCTTGCGTTCTGTATAGAAACTATCGGGGGAGTTCAAAAGGGGAGGATAGAAACATTGCGTTACGCTTTTGATAGTGATGTATTCTTGTCCTTGGATAATTGCATTAACATTTCTAATGAAGTGGCCGATGATCTGACATTTAGCGACATTAATGTAGGATACTCAAAATCAGATGAATCATATAATACTGTAAAGGGGATAAATGAATATAACCGAAGCGCAAAATATGCAACTGTAATTACACGTCAAAATAACAGTTTTTCAAATGTGGCTCCTTATCGGGCTGATAGTAATGGTATAGTAGGTACGAGATTAAAAAACAAAGCCGTAGCATTGACTGAAGACACTCAATATGATGACAATAATTTTCTTGTATCTATCATTCATTCAGGCTGGGTAATTAAAAGAGCTGAAGGATATACGACAATTTCAGGAACCGACAACAACACCGATAGCTATAATATAGACTACGCTCCGGCCCGATGTCTATTAAGCTGGGGCTCATATCTCAGATCATGTCTTGAAAAATATATTCAGGAAATTGATGTCGATGCTATTATTTCCTTTGTTGCTTCAGAGAAAAACAGCGCAATGTACTCACAAAAAACGACAGAATCGGCACCTGTATATGAGGGAGAAGATATTGTCGCCAATTCACTTGCCAGTCCTTTCTTTGAAAATATTTATATTACCTTTGATTGTGTGGTAACAAATGCAATGATAACGGCTATCAACGGCAGTACTGGAGGTAAACCTAATTATTATGGTCTTGTAGCCTTTAGGAATAATGTAAATGAGGCTTATCAATACGGCTGGATAATGAAGTTTGAGAGCCGTAAACCGGACAATAAAGGACTGGGGTCATTTAAACTTTTGAAGTGTAATACAACTTATGTAACACCGTCGTAATATGGCAGGAATATTTACAATAGCACCGGTTAACTCATTAAGATTCGTCCGCTCGGATGGTCTTCTTGAAAACTTTGATAATACGCTTTATCAGGATAAGATAAACGTGGGCATGTCAAAGGTTCCTTATTGCCAGAAACTGAAGATAAATGACACTGTTACGATTCAAATAAAGACTGACTACACAACCATAACGGCATATCTCTATAATGTGACTACCAATGCAAGGACCACATTAACTGCAACTTTAAAAACCACGTATGCGAGCTTTTCTTTTTACGAAATACCGATAACTGTTACTGTTGCCGGATTTTATAAGGTGATTATTACCGGTTCTTATCCTAATTTTATTACCTCATTGACCAATGGCGATTATGATACATTTACATCAAATAACTTTAATATTACAAGCGCAATAAATGTTGCGGGATCGGGCTATGGATTCTCAAATGATTTTGCAGTAGTAAATGGGGGTAAATATTATTTTAATTATAATCTTGATCTCAATAGTGGTGAGGCTCCGATAGTTAATTTAGATTCAACCGGAATAAAAAGTAATCAGGTAACTCTTGCAAATGGATCAGGAACAGCGGAATTGATTTCTACTTATACAGGCAATGTCCATATTATAATATCAAACACTGCAGCTTCTAATTTCTCTCTGATATATGAGAAAAAAGCAGATATTGCGATGTCATCTGAAATGATTCAGGTTGCTGATTCCTGGGATGGGGTGAAGATTGACTATTACAATGACGCCAGTACCGCTTATGTTGATTATACTACCTCGTTACGGCATTTGATGCGGGCATTCGGCAACGTTCATTTTTCTGATGTCGGAGGCAAGGAAGAGTTTTATAACAACTTTGGCACTGAAGAACGCTGGTACTCTGAGAATGAAGATGTATATGAACTCATTTGCGAAAAGATACCGTATTATTTATGTCAGCAAATAATATTTGCCTTTAAGCTCGATCATTTTATTGTCAATGACTGTGAATATATCGTAAAAGAACACTCTATCGATCCCTTGCAGGGAAGTCATCTTTTTAATTTGACTCTGAAGATGAATAAAAAAGAGGTTATTGGGATAAATGAAGATTATGAAACTCCTGAAGTGATTAATATACCGGTGACGGTTAAGGGTGGCGAAGCGTTTACTATTGACGGACCTACTTATGCCACAATAGTTGAGGGAACAAATATATTAACGTGGTTAGCATCATTAACATTGGATGGTGATTTAGGCGCTGATCTGTTAAAAAATGGAGTAATAATAGAGAGTATTAATCTTGGTGCCTTTCAGTCAGGACTTGGGGGATCTGGAACGATATATCTATCTAATTATAGTCATGCTTTGCAAAGTGACAATCTAACTGCTGAATTATTCGAGTTATGACAATCCGTGAATTCCATAATAAGATAAAAACTTTAGATATTCAGTATCTAAAAGAACAGTCAGTCTGGCTTAATCGTGATGAGATTATCCGGTTAAATCAGTCCCAGCTACATCTTGGAGAGAATGCATCGGGCGGACAACTGTCACCGTTATATCGGTCCAAAATTTATGCGGAATTCAAGGCTTCACTCTCAACTTATGAGGCACCAAATTATGTGCCTGACCTTTATTTAACGGGTAATTTTTACAAGTCATTTAATATAGACATAGGCCGGAATGAATACGATATATTTTCAAATGATAATAAAGCGGATGATCTGATGTTGAAGTATAAAGACATTTTCGGGCTGACCGATAAAAATAAAGAAATAGCTATGCAATTAGTTACTAAAACATTCGTAAATTTGATAAGTGATAAATTAAAAAATTAAGGTCATGATCGAGGGAAAATTAAATATAATAGGTGAAAAGGCAATAAGCCTGGCAAGTGTTGATTATGTCAATGAAGCTGGTTTTTTCTTTAACGCTGCAACTGCCGGCAATGTAGTTTACGTACCTTATGGTATAGCTGATGCTGGGGCTATAACACGCACCTTTGAGGCGTCAAATGATTATCATATCGTGATGTGCCGGAAGATTATCAAAACAGGCACAACCGCAACGACTATTTATGTAGGTACTGGACTTGTTTAATCTGCTGACCTATGGGAATGACATTAGGTATAGGTAGAAAAATACGTATCGGCGGCGGCGGGGGAGCGGCAAAACCTGATGGTGCGCCGTTAAATCTTGCGTTGGTTGTTGACTCTGATACCGCCATAAGTGGCTCTTTTACTATTGACTCAACTAATCATGACGGCCATTATGCTTATTATTCGACCGATAATATCAACTTTACAAGGGCTACCAATGCAGAGGCAGAGATGATCGGGACGGATGACGCGTTTCAGATTACAGGCTTAACGGCAAATTATTATTGTATAAAAGTATGTGCATATAAAGGAACGGGTTTATCTGCATATTGTGATGTTGTCATAAATGAAAAACCCCTTTGTGCTTACTCATTATTATCGACATTTGGATGGTACGATTATGCAAATCCCGACACGATTACAAAGGATGGAAGTAATATAGTATCGAGATGGAATGATCAACTTGGTAGTGGTAATGACTTTGTATTAGGTAATTGTTTATGGAGCGAGACAAGTGGAATGGTATTTAGGGGTTCGCCCGATTATTTAAAAACAGGTGCAAAAACACTTGTACAGCCAACTTTTCTATATTTAGCAATGGAGGTAGATACATGGGAAAACTCATGTGCAGTACTCGATGGAAACGCTGCTGATACTGGTAAACTAATGCAGGTAACAAGTTCGGGACAATGGAGATTTTTTGTTGTGGATAGCTATGTTGGTAATGAAACAAATCTAACAAATGACACATTAAGAATAGTTAAAATATTAGTGAATGGGGCAAGTTCTAAAATACAGATAGATGGGTTTGCTGCTAAGACTGGCACGCTCAAGGCAACTGGCTATATGAATGGGATAACGCTTGGTGCGGGAGGAGGACTTGGAACATACACAAAACCAAAAATTAGAGAAATTATTGCGAGGAGGGTTGCTGATACAGCAACAAACGAGGAAGATATAACTTCTTATTTAAGAAATAAATATACTCCACTTTATCCTGATAAAATATTATTTAATGCTACTGGAACGGGCGCGGGCGTGGCTGTATTGCGGATGAAGTCTTCTTCTGATATTACAGTAACGCTAACTGGGACAGGACGTTTTTATACTAATGCAGCAGGTACAACTGGTGAAAGTGCTACATGGTTGCTGACAGCCGGAGCGGTTAGAACTATCTATCTGAGAGTGCCTTCTGGATCAACAGAGGTAACGTTTAGTGATATAACAAAAGTTATAAGCTGGGGCGATTCCGTAAATGATGGACTAACATGCACTACTGGATGCCCTTCTGCTCAATTTGATGTCGCTAAGTTTGTTAATATTCAATCACTTGCCGGTATTGGATATAATGCGATTTTTGGCAGCATAGATACATTATCATCTTTAATATATTTATCCTTGAATGATAATACTTTAATTTCTGGTGATGTCTCAAATATAAATACAGCAATAACAGTTCTTAATGTTACAGGAGCAAATTCATTGACAGGTGATGTTTCTCAATTGGTTAATCTGACAAATCTTGTTAATCATAGCGAATATTCAAGCCTTTACGGGGATATAACTGATCTAATACACCTAACACAACTATATACCATCTGTCCTAATACAGCTTTCAGTGGTGATTGTTCTGGCTTAACGGCCATGACATTTATGGAACTGCGAGGTTCTGCTATCGACTCCGATAAATGTACTATTACTGGCTCTATATCTGGCATGACCAATTTATTTAATTATTGGTGTACTGGGGTTGATAATACAATGGGAGGCGACATAAGTGGACTTGTACACATGACACATTTTTACAATAAGTCAGCAGGCACGTCATTTAGTGGTACGATAGATGCATTAACGAGTCTTGTAACAATGACAATAGGAGGTTTGAGTACTGTAGGTGGTAATTTAGGAGCCGTAGCAGATAGAAGTACTGTGACAAGCATAGTATTTAATGTTTGTCGCATTATTGACTATACAGCAGGCGTTACGTGGGGTATAATTTCAGGGGGAAACTTCATTATAAATCCCAGTACTGGTTATGGACTTTCTGCTACTGAGGTAGATAATATTTTGATAGATTTAAATAATAATACAAGAAGCGGAATAATAATTACATTGCAGGGAGCAAACACAGCAAGAACATCGGCCTCTGATGCAGCCGTAACAGCACTGCAAGGAAGGGGATGCACTGTTAATACAAATTAATTATGAAAAACATCCTCCTTCATATCGGATTAAGCCTGTTTGTAACATGGATGATAGCAATGACAATTAATACTATCTATTGCTCACAGACAGATAAAGAAATAAAATTGATTGCGATCATTACCGGCTCAGTTATAACGCTTTGTGCCGGTATTTATAAGGAGGCCGTAAAAGATGAGTATTTCAGCTGGTGGGATATGGGGTGTAATTTGTTCGGAATTGGATTAGGAATAATAGCATTTATATTATGTGTCTGAGAAAAATATTTTGTGGTCATCCACAACCGCCGGTAACATCAAATAAGATGCTATTAAGTTTTGCAATCAATGATTACAAAAATTCCGGTAACGACCTTAACGGTTGTATCAACGATCAAAAGAACCTATCCGCAAAGCTAAAAGAGTTATGGCCGGATATTCAGATCAGAACTTTTCAGGATAACGAGGTTACAAAGGAAAGGTTTGTTTCTGAAGTTATGGACGCTTTTAGAGATATGCCGGAAGGTGAATTAATGATACATTACAGTGGGCATGGAACGCAAATAAATGATAATGAGGAAGATGAAGCAGACGGGCTCGACGAAGCGCTGTATCTTTATAACGGCTGTCTGGATGATGACGAAATGAATATCCTGTTATCCGGCAAACCCGCAGGATTAAAAGTATCATTCTTATCGGACAGTTGTTTTTCCGGCAGTAATACCAGGGACATACAAGTTAAAGCCAGGTTCCTGCATTACCCAGGTCAGAACAATACCGGTAAAGTCAGAAAGAGATTTGCAAGTAAACCGTTAACATGGGTCACAATAAGTGGATGCAAAGAAGATCAGACCTCATCTGATGCAATTATCGGGGGCGTATGGAACGGAGCATATACTTATTATGCTGTTAAAACTTTATCAAAGGGTATAACGTTCCGGGCATGGGCAGAGGCTACAAAGACAGCCTTAAAAAAAGCAAGGTTTGAACAGGTGCCAACAATCGAGGGCCCAGACAATTTACTTGACAGTATTGTGTTTGAATAAAATAAGGTGTAAATTTGATTTTTAAAGTAAAACTAAAAATATAACAAATGAACAAATTTAAAGCGGTTTACGATCCGCAAAAGAAAACTAAAAACCTTGTAACTACAATTGCCGGGGTTGTTACCCTTGTGATTACGTTGCTTGTCGGGTTTGGAGTGATTACCCCTGAACAGTCAACTGAGATAACAACTCAGACGAATGTACTCATAACTGCCATTCCGCAGGTAGTATCAGCTGTTGCAGCGTTGATTTTAATTTTTAAGGCCAAAGACTGATGAAGAAAGTATTAATCCTATTCGCATTAATGCTGTTTGCCGTATCGGTATCAGCACAGAAAAATAAACTCTTTACCCCTGTGACTTATTCGCAGCTCATGAATGAGATAGGAGTACGTGGAGTTGACAAGGTTGCCGACGGTGCGTTTATCCTGAGATTTCAGGCCACACTTGCCGCAACAGTAAGTAAGTACGATTCAGAAACGAAAAAAGTAGTAAGCACACCATTAAGCAGGATCGGGGGAGGTTTATCCTATGCCCATTATATC
>Ga0172381_10001932_pt1 | contig 23666 bp, 28 predicted proteins | sample Leawel6488metaG_FD_119754 | JGI IMG/M metagenome (GOLD analysis project Ga0172381, IMG submission 119754) | Leachate microbial communities from a municipal landfill in Southern Ontario, Canada - Leachate well 64-88 metaG | ecosystem: Engineered > Solid waste > Landfill > Unclassified | place...
ACAAGTCCTTTATGAGGCTGTTCTCTGTTACAAAACTATTATCATCCCATAAAGTAAAACCGTTACATAAGCACGGATAGAAAGACAGGAAAGTAACTATCAGGACCGCGAACAGGGCAACCGGTGTAATATATCGTTTCATTTCCATCAAATTAAACATACCCGAGCATCTTCAGGGCCTGTATGTCCTTGCGCCAGTTCTCATGGACCTTCACCCACAGCTCGATATATACATGCCTGCCGAGCAGCTTCTGTATGTCGTTTCTCGCAGCCTCCCCGATATACTTAAGCATCTGCCCGCGGTGGCCCACAATAATCTTCTTCTGCGACTGGCGCTCGACGTATATCGTCGCCCTGATGTATGTCACCTTCTTCGGCCTGTCAGCGAATTCCTCGATCAGCACCGCGATGGAATGTGGGACCTCTTCATGCGTAAGTTCGAGCGCCTTTTCGCGGACTATCTCGCCCGCCATAAACCTCTCGCTCTTGTCGGTCAATTGGTCATCGGAAAAAAGTTTCGGCCCGGACGGCAGGTGCTCTATAACCTTTGCCAGCACGGCATCCATGTTATCGCCCATCGTCGCTGAAGTCGGGATTATCTCCTTGAAATCATAGAGCTTCAATGACTCCTCTATCAGCGGCAGCGCCAGCGATTTACTCATGAGGTCGACCTTATTGATCAAAAGTATCGCCGGCTTTCCGGCCTCCTTTACCATCCTGAATATAAGCTTGTCCTCGTCGGTTATGCCCTTTGTCATGTCTATTATGAATATGATAAGGTCCACCTCCAGCAGCGAGTCCTTCGCTGCCTTCGTTATGTATTTCCCGAGCAGGTTCTTCGGCTTATGTATTCCGGGCGTATCGACGAAGACCACCTGCGCGTCCTTATTCGTCAGTATGCCCTGTATCTTATTGCGCGTAGTCTCGGGTTTCGCGGTGACTATCGCGACCTTCTCCCCGACGAGACGGTTCAATACCGTCGATTTACCTACATTCGGCCTGCCGACTATCGCGACAAAACCGGATTTGAATTTTTTCTCTTCTGCCATGTCAGTAAAGGTCTCCCGCCTTCAATTCTTTCAACCACCGTTTTTCGAGTTCTTTGGTGCTGATATAAAATTTCTTCTTCGCGGCGTCCTCAAAGGCCATTCCGGTACCCAGCAATTTCAGGACCTCTTTGATCGTGTACTTATTGTACCTTTTCATCAGGTATTTAGCGAGCGAATACGACTCCTGCGCGGCAAGGTGGTACTGTATCTCGTCGTTCGCCGAGTCGAGCACCGTATCGAGCTCGCTGAAACGCAGCAGCAGGCCGTTCTTCACGGCATTCTTCAGGATCGTCATGTCCTTTTTCGCGTATTTATAACCTTCGTAATACGCGAGCCCCTCGTGCAGCCAGCTGGGGGCCTTGCCCATGGAGATGTCATTGACCAGCAGGTGCGTATATTCGTGCCAGACCACGCCGCGCAGGTCCTCCGGCGAGAGGTCCGAGCCTACGAACGGCAGCCGTATCTTCCCGTCGTAGATCCCGCTCGCGCCCTTCTTCCAGTCGCGGACCGCCTCGAAATCCTCCCGGTCGTAAAGGATCACCGTTATCTTATATTGCGGCCGCAGGCCGAACTCCTGGCCGAGTATGCGGTACGCTTCCTGCAGGTAATACCGCACGTTGTAGCTTGTCCTCGCGCCCTCTTTGGCGTACCTTATGTCGAACTGGTCCATCCCGGACGCGCGGTATTCTTTTTCAACCTTGTTCTCGGTCTCGGCCTTGCCTATCCTCTTCTTTATATCCTCTGCGTATTTAAAATCCGGCTGTATATCGAGGATCTTCTGCCAAAGCGCTTTCGCCTCCTCGAGTTCCTGGGAGTTGTATTTCACTTCAGCGAGCACGAAAAGCGCGGTCGTGTTATTCCCGTCATAGCCCAGGGCCTTTTGCGCGTACTGCCCGGCCTTGTCGAGGTTGCGCATTTCGTATTCGACCTCGGACTGGCTCGCGTAAGCGGACGCGAGGTTATTCTCGACGGTCTTATTCCCCCTGTCCAGTTTCAACGCCTGCTCGAGATATGATATCGCGGCCTTATACGAGCCGTTCTTGTAAGCGTCCACGGCCATCTGGTTGTACGCAGCGGCGCCGGCGGGATCGTCCCTTACCGTAATGGCCTCGCAGGCAGGCGCAGCGAGCACAGAAAGCGTTGCGAGCGAAGCGAGCGCTATAAGTATTTTGCGTTTCATGTTATAATCAGTATACCTTAATATGAAAAAACTAGTCAAGATAATGGCGCGCCTGCGCGCGAAAGACGGCTGTCCGTGGGACAGGGTGCAGACTCATTCCTCCCTCAAGAAACATATTATTGAGGAAGCGTACGAACTCTGCGATGCGATCGACTCGAAAGACCCGGAGAAGCTGAAGGACGAACTCGGGGATTTCCTTTTCCAGGTGATCTTCCAGGCACAGATCGCGAAAGAGCGCGGCGCGTTCGACCTGGGCGACGTGATCCGCGCGTCCGCCCTGAAGATGCTTCACCGCCATCCGCATGTTTTTGGCAAGCATAAAGCTAAAAACCCTGACGACGCGTATAAACACTGGCAGTCGCGCAAGGAGCAGGAGAAGAACTATAAGGACCGCAAGAGCATACTCGACGGCGTCCCGAAGACGCTGCCCGCCCTCATAAAAGCGCAGAAGATCTCGAAACGCGCGGCGACGCAGGGATTCAACTGGCCGGACGTCAGTTTCGTTGTAAGCAAGATCGACGAGGAGCTCGAGGAAGTAAAGGCGGAGCTGAGGAGCGGCAACAAGCGCCGCCTCGCCGAGGAGATCGGCGACCTGTTATTTGTTATCGTTATACTCTCCCGGTTCAACGACATCGACGCCGAGGAGTCCCTGCATAACGCGACCAAGAAATTCGCGAAACGGTTCGGCAATATCGAACGCGCCCTCAAGAAACGCGGCAAAAAAATGGATGAGTGCGGTTTTGAGGAACTCTACCGGCTGTGGCGCCGGTTAAGGTAGCTGCCGCTTCCCCGCTTCCGGACGTTGTTTAGCAGCCCTCATCTTCCCGTGCAGCCTCTTGCTCTGCAGGCAAAATGCCTCTATCTTCGCTTCTATCAAGGGCGGGAACGGCGTGCCGTCTATTTCGACCGACAGGAAAGGAAACTCCTCCACCCCCTTAAGCTCCGGGAATTCCCTGCCGAACAATTTCTTCTTCGCGCTTAGGTTCATATTCCCGTTCAATATCGACTCTATTATCCTCGTGGGCAGGCACGCGAACGGGCCGACGTTTATCACGCCGGAGACATGTTCCGCTATCTCGTTCATCGCCGCGCCGACCACGACTATCGACTCGCCGGTCAGCTGCTCATCGAAGAATTTCTTTCCGGTGTCCATTATCTTCTTTATGTTTATCTCCTCGTTGCTGTAGAGGCCTGACCGGGACAGTATTCCCTTTATCTTCCTCTCGTAGCTGCTCTGCAGGAAGGTCTTTATGAAGAATTCGACCCTCCCCGATACCCCGAGGTCGGAACCGACAAGTTTGTTCTTCACGAGATAATCGACATAGTAGAACCATTCGAGCATCGGCGCCGTCTTTGCGACGATCTCCTTTTGCGCGAGCCTGTCTATCAGCGGGTTACAGCAATAATCGTCCCGCCTCACGTATATCTCGCCCATTATCGCCACCGTATTCGCCTCCGACAGCGGGCGTTTAAGCGGTATCCTGCTTAACACATCCATAGAATCTTCCAAAACGCCGTAAAGGCCCGCGCCCTTGTTCCCTATACAGGCCAGTATGCGCTGCCACTGCTGGTCGAATATCTTCATCGCCTCCTGGCGGTCTTTAGCCAGTGCCTTGAGCGCGTTCTTAATGTCATACATCGCGTCATAGATCAGCGCGGATTTCAGGACCAGGATATTGAAGGTGTTTCCCATGCCGAGATAGCTGTTCTGGGTATCCATCGAGTAGACCGCGAGGTTCCTTATCTTCTTCTTCCTTATAAGGCCGTTGAAGAACGCGTTATATTGCCCGAACCTGCAATTGCCTCCCGTGGACGGCATGAAGAAGACTAGCACCTCATCGCCCCTCTCCCGCTCCAGGTATTTCATTAGGCTTCCGGCGCTGAGGATGAGCGGCAGGCATTCCTTACAGGTCGTGTTGGACCTGCCGTGTTTCAACGATATCCCGTCGGAAGGCTCAAGGGGTATCGTGGTTATTCCTGCGGTCTCGAAGACGGCCGCAAGTATCTCCGGCCCCATCTTGCCCATCGGCGGTATAAGAAGTTTAACCTTCTTATCATTTATCTTGAGCCTCTCCCTGTCGGACGATATGATCCATAGCCTCTTATTGTGGCTTATGCAGCGGGCCGGGATGAACGAGTCGAGGGCCTTATGGGGATGCTCGCCCATCCGCCTCGACCTCTCCACGATATCCAGGAACGCCTCTATCCTCGTGTTTATGCCCGCGTCCGCGGTATGGCTGTCTATCTCGAGGATGAGCATCGGCTTCTTGTCCATCATCTCCCTCACGTGCCCGACTATGAACGAATCGGGGCCGCAGCTGAAATTCGTCACGAATGCCGCATATAGCTGGGGATGCTTCCTGACGAACCGCGCGGCCTTAAGGATCATCTGTCCGCTCGCCCAATACATATTCCTGTCGTCGGATTCGCCCTCATACGGCAGGCAATCGAACGGTATTATCGTCACTCCGCGCGAGGAGAACTTATCCGGTATCGCCATATTGGCTTCCGCGGCAAAACTGTTGTACGGCCTGCCAAGCAGGACGACCGCTATCCTCTCGGGGTCCTTCTTGAGTTCCTCGAGGCATCTCTTCCCGTATTGCTTCATCTTATCCGTAAAATCTTCCTGCTTGCCGCAGGCTTCCGTATAGGCCTTTATCGCATCCCGGCGGCCGTAACCCATCTCCACGGCCATCTCCATGAATGTCGCCTGCGCGCCCTTTAACCCCTTCGAGAAATCTATGATCGGTATAAGGAGCTTGCCCTTGCCTGACTTCTTGAACGTGTCGCGCAGGTAATACGGCTCGCTCTGGAGGATCACGCAGGTGGATTGCTGCTCTTTCCGCGACTTGGAGGCCTTCTTGGACCTGACCTCGAGTACCTGCGGAAGGAATATGTAATCCGTATCCTTCTCGATGAGGTTATGGAAAAGGCCGTGGGCTATCTCGGCCGGATAGCAGAAAGCGGCCCTCTTATGCTGGACGCCATAGTCCGATATCGCGTCCGATACCACGACTTCCATTCCCAGGGCGGAAAAGAAATTATGATACAACGGGAAGAATGTGTGGGTAAGGAACGATTTGCTTATTCCGACGGTCTTCGCTCCGCGGCGGGGGAGCGAAGGCGCTCCCGCTGGGGAGAAGAGTTCGTCCTGCCTGATCTTTACCAGGTTCAGCTTTGCCTCATCCACGGCAACCGAATGGTTCAAATTGTAATACCTGTTGCAGGAACCGCCGAACAGGTATATCTTTCCCTCTATTTCGATGCGAAGGATGCTGCAGCCGCGGTCGCATTTTTCCGCGCCGCCCTTACACTTGAACGCGTCGCGATATTTGACTTCCCTTCCGATGAGCTCGGAAAGCTTGAACTCTTTTCTCTTTAGCAGGCCATGTTTCAGCTTGTCCTTTATTTCGAGCGCGACCCCGAAAGCCCCCATGAGCCCCGGTTCCGGAGGGACCACGATCTTTTTCCCGAGTAGCGACGCCATCGCTACGGGGACCGCCTTGTTATAGCACACGCCTCCCTGCATCAACACCTTATCCCCGACGATCCTGTTGCCCTTGACCCTGTTGATATAATTCATGCATATCGAGTATACGAGGCCGGCGACGATATCTTCCTTCTTGAGCCCTTCGTAGGAAGCGGTCTTTATATCGCTGCTGATAAAAGCCGCGCACTGGTCGTTGAAATTCGGCGGGCTCTCGCCCCTCATCGCCTGCGGCTCTATCGCGGCCAGTTCGACGCCGAGCGTCTCCTTGCACGATTCCTCGAGGAAGGAACCGGTGCCGGCGGAGCAGGCCTCGTTCATCGCGTAATCGCAGGCGACCATGTTCTCGATATGCGTGTATTTCGCGTCCTGCCCGCCTATCTCGAATATCGTGTCGACCTCTTCGTCAAAATATGCCGCCGCGCGGGCGTGGGCAATTATCTCGTTTATGACGCCGTCGGTCATCGCGTGCAGGGCCGCGATCTGCCTGCCGGAACCGGTCACGCCGATCCCTGTTATAACGATATTTTTCTTCAGGTTCTTTTCAAGGGCCTTATAACAATTACGGGAGGCCTCGACCGGATTGCCGTTCGTCCTCAGGTATATTGAATCCAGCACGGCATCGTCGCGCTCCCTCAATATCACGGCCTTCGTGGTCGTCGAGCCGACGTCGAGGCCTATGATGCAGGCGTCCCCGTCGGAATACTCCTTCTTCTCCCAGGCGCCCTTGAATTCGACGAGCGGCAGCGCGGACTTGAGCGGCGGCAGGCTGGTGTATCTCGAGGAATGGCGTTTATCGTTTAGCAGCTTCGTATTTGCCGTATCGACATTGTGCTCCATCGTCCAGAGGGCCGCCCCGAGGGCCTCGAAATACGCGGCCTCCTTCGGCACATGGATCGAGCGGATATCCTTCTTCAGGAAGTTCACGACACGCGGGTTCAGCGCGACGCCGCCGATAAGCATCACGTTCTCCCTCGGCAGGTTCACGAGCAGCTCCATGACCTTCCTCGACATCATCTCGCAGAGTCCCGCGAGTATCTCGCTTATGTCCTGGCCCTTATTGAGGGCATGGGTGCAGTCGCTCTTGCAGAATACCGAACACCTGCTCGAGAGCCTGTAGGTCTTTTCGGAGGACGCGAGCTTCACCGCTTCGTCGAGGGATATGTTCATCCTCCTGAGCTGCTGCATGAAGAACTCCCCGGTCCCCGACGCGCACTTATTGAGCGTCCTTATGCCGGAGATGTTGCCTTCTTTGTCGAGGACATAGGCGACGAAGAGCTCCGCGCCGACGCTGACGACGGCGTCATATTTTTTCCTGCCGGCATTCAGGAACTTCAGCGCCTCCTCGACCGCCTCTGGCTCGGAGATCCTCGGCAATGATATCGAGGGCCCGACCTTCCTGCCGGTCACGGCGATGTTCCGGTATCCTTCATCCTGCAGCCTCCGGAGGGCCTGCTCGAGGGACCCGAAGATGTTGCCCTCATGCGGCATGCTTATGACCCTGCCGACATGCAGGCCTTCGCTGTCCTTATATATCTCGACCGACGTCAGGTTTGACGCCCCGACACATATTCCGCAAGTTTTAACCATTAATGAACGTTCCGTCCTAATACCTGTAGTGTTTCGGTTTAAAGACCAATAAAAGCAAAAGGCCTGCTCCCCATAGTACCGCCAGGAAGACCGCTGCCGGGACCACGGAATCAACACGGTTCGGTATCGAGCCGCCCGCAGCACCGGTGAGCCTAGCGGCCATGACAATGAATTGCGAAACCCCTATGCCGAAGAGCATCCCTAATATCCCCGCGATGTTCACGATATTCCCCTGCCCCGCCTTCCATAGGCTTCCGATAAAGCATCCGTCCGCGAATATGAACCCAAACCCCATCATGAATGAGCCGAGCATCAACAGCCCTGCGTTCGAAACGTACTTTTCCATCTCGATCGGGCCGAACAGGGAGTACTTAAGCCCCGCCTGGTAGAGCAGCGCGAGGCACATGACCGTAAATAATATGCTCCTCCACACATAAGACGAACTCGACAGGAACCATTCCTTAAGCATGCTCGACATGCATATCGTTCCGCGTTCAACGACAACCCCGAACACGGCGAGGAAGAATACCGCGAACGCGAAGCCCGCCTTACCTGCAACATCGAGCTTTGAGAATAATACGATCATCGCCACGAATGCCGCGAAGATCCCTATTGCGGCGTAGAAAACGACCTTCTGTGTTTTTCCTTCCATCAACTCCTGCGGGATGTAGAACTCTTTTTGCGAGCGGCCCGTCTTCAGCGTCAGGAGGCGGAATAATTTCGAGCCGAAAAACCCTCCGGCTATCATGAATACCGCATAGATCCAGCCTTTCGTTACCATGAACGCAGTCAGGTTGAAGATGCCCGCCAGGTTGAAAAGGACTATCGAATACACCGACATCGCCGCTATGGTCGCGCCTATGCCCATTATAACACCGCCGGCAAGGGCGTAGAGCATCGGCTCATATGTGACGGGGATCTTTATGCTGAACTCTCCGAAAATATGGGCGCTGATATAAGCGCCAAGCATTATAAACCCGAATGTCAGTATAGGGTTCTCGAGCAGCAGGACGACTGCGTTCTTCTTGTCGCCCAGGTAATTCTGGTTGAAATACCAGAAAGTTATAAGAAGCACGGCCAACACGGGCCCAGTCAAAATATAAGGCCAGTGCCTAGCGATATTCTTTTTCATATTCCTCCAATGCGGCAGGTATCGCCTTTATGAACTCGGATATCTGCGTCGCCGGCGAACATCTTATCGCTTTCCCTATTATCCTGTTCAATATAAGGGCTTTTGTATCGGCGGAAGGGTCCTTTTTAAACCTTAGCGCGGAGAGCATCCCGGTTATCGTATCCCCGGTCCCCCCTATCGCCTCCATCGCGGGAATATTCGGCATCGAGACTTCGCCCGTCTTGACGCCGTTGTCGTAGACATAATCCGTCGCGCCTTTTATCACCGTTACCTTTGCCGTATTATGCCCTTTGTAAGCCGAAACCGCAAGTGAATCCACGGAAGGCTTCCTGTTCACTACTTCCTCCCTGACATAAAGCGGATGCGGCGCCATCTCATCCGCCAGGAAATACAGCTCTCCCTGGTCCGGCGTAAAGACATCGAACTTATCGGCCAGTTTTGTCGCCTTCATCAGGTACATGCCGCCCGCGTCCGCGATAAGCTGCGGTTTCTTTTTTAGCGAGTAGACCTTGGCCATCAGCGGGCCGCCGTATCCGACCTTCGGGAACATGTAATGCAGCGTCACGATATCAGGGTCGTATTTATCCAGGTTCTCAAACACTTCGTGGAACATCATGTTAGTACCCACGCCGTCGCCGGTGTCCGCGCCAAAGATGCACAGCGGCGCTTCAAATCCGTAAAATCCGCATATCATCGCCGCCGACGCAGCCATCGCGGCCGTCCCCCTTTCCACGGGGAATACGGCGCCGCCTATCTTAAGCCCGTCGGGACCGGCCGAGGCCTTCCCAATATGAAGTCCGGATTTATTCGGCACCGTGCCTACAAGGACCAGCATCTATATATTCACCTCTCTCTTTAACGAATCAAACGATATTTGGAGCATATATGAGCAAAGGCTGTTGCCCAGTCTTATCGGGTCGTCGGCCTCTTCGATCTTCCGGCCGTAAAGTTTCTCGGCAACATACGGAATATCGGGGCACCCCCCTCCGGAGATGTTCACTATCTTATGGCTGCCCTTTTCAACCGTTATCTTCATATTCCCCGCCTTGCACATTATGTATCCGTCTATCTCGACGAAAGTCGAGCGCTTTAATATGTCGGGGAGCATCTCTTTCGCCGATACGATCCTGTAAGTCTGCGCGACCGGCTGTTGCTTTATCGTCGCCTCTACGGCTTCCTGCTCGAGCAGGTCGAACTCGACGGCGAGGTCGCACCCAATCCTGAACTCAGGCGGCGGCGCTACGAGCCTGACCTCGAATCCCTTCTCCTCGAGCATCTTATGCGTCTGGATGACCGCTTGAACGCTGCCGTAAAGCAGTATCCCCTTCGGCTTCACATATTTCGGCCCGAAAAATCTATCTATCCAATTTGCCATGTCTACCTCAAAAGGATGAAGCCAAATCCTATTACGCAGTATGCGATGAAAGTATATCCGAGATAATAAACATAAAGCCGCGGCTTGAGTATCTTGCTCAACACTATGGCCGTCGGAAAACTTATCCCGGCACCCGACATCATCAATGTCATGACCGCCGCGCTGTTCATGCCCTTATCCGCCAGCGAGAAACAGACCGGCGCCAGCACCAGGATATTCGAGTAGAGCGGAAAACCTATCACCGCCATAAGCGGGATGGCCAGATACAGCGGTATGCCGTTAAAACGCTCGATAAGGCCGACAGGGATATAATTATGCACGAACCCGGCAATGATCGCCCCGAACGCCAACGGCAGCAGGAGTTTCCTGAACAGGGTCATTGAGAATCCGGCGGCTTCTTTTAATGTGCCGGCCCCTGTCCCGGGAAGCCCTTTGTCCTCCTTGATGTTTATGCCGCCTTCCATATGCAATTTCGGCACTAATATACCGCCCAATGTCGCGGCAGCCAGTATAGCCGTAGTAAAATATACTGCGAATTTCCAGCCAAACAGGAAAAATATCAACGCTACCGCAGAAATATTCAACAGCGGCGACGAGAAGAGGAACGCTATCGCCGGGCCCGCCCTGAGTCCGAGCTGGACCATCCCTGTAAATACGGGTATAGTGGTGCAGACGCAGAAAGGCGTAAGCGCGCCTATGACCGACGATATGAAGTTGCTGGTTATCTCTCCTTTGCTTTCCATCGCGGAAAACAGTTTGTTCACCGGGAATTTTCTCATTACGATACGGGAGATGAACGTCACTGTGATGAACAACGCCGCAAGAACCAGGAAGAACTCCAATATGTTCCTTATTATACCGCTCATCTCTGCCTGCCCCTGTAAATATTATTATATACGCAGAACGGTATCATCTTGCCGTCCGGCTGGATGACGTGTATGCAGCATTTCATCGCCCTCTTGACATCGAACGTATAGGCGTCCATGAACGGCTTGACGACTATCCTGAAGACGTTATCCTTCAGCTGGTCCAGGACATTTTTATTGAAAGGGATCCCGCATACGCACACGAAATCTTTGAGGATGCTTGCCGAGGTCAAGGTCGCCGAGGCCGACCATAGCCCCTCGATAGCTTTCCTGAGCACCGGTGCCGGCGTCGTTATAAGCGTATTGCTGAAATAATCCAGGTACTTCTCTATATCCACCTTCCTGGTTATCGGGATTGGCTTGCCATCCTTCATGAACGCATATGTCAGGCTGCAGCAAGTCGGATAAGGGCACGGCAGCGGTATAAAATCCGAGACCTTAAAAAGCGACCTGGTCTGTTTTTCTATCTCCTTCACGACATCCGGGAGAGTCAGTCTGTCCATCGGGTCAAATTTCACCTTGTCATTGACATATATCATCGGCTGGAATGTCACGCCTTTTACGAATTTGTTCTTGAGCCCGAAATCTATGACCTCGCCTATCTGGTCCTCGTTCAATCCCTTCTCAAGCGTCGCGACAAGCGTAGTCGGGATATTGTACCTGGCAATCCTCTCGAGTGCCTGCTGTTTCAGCTTGAATACTTCTCTGCTTCCGCGCAGTTTTTCATATATCTCAGGCCTGAAGCCGTCGAACTGCAGGTAGAGCTCGATATTGCAGCCGGCGAGCCGCCTTGCCAGCTCCTCATCTTCCGCCAGCCTTATGCCGTTAGTGTTTATCATGAGGTGGCGTATCTTCTTCGAGCGCGCGAGGTCTATTATCTTGAAGATGTCGGGATGAAGCGTCGGCTCCCCTCCGCTTATCTGGAGGACCTCAGGGCTGCCCTCGCACCTCACGTAGCTGTCGAGCATAAAATCTATGGTCTTGAGGTCGAGGTATTTATGCCCCGTGGATTTCGCGAAGCAGGATGGACAGCAGAGGTTGCAGCCGTCAGCTATCTCCAGAAGAGCGACACATGTATGCTGCTGGTGGTCGGGGCAGAGCCCGCAATCTTCCGGGCAGCCGTGTTTTACTTCCGTGCCGAATTCAAGCGGCATCCTGCCCGGCTTGTTAAAGGCAAGGCTGTGCCTGTACATGTCCACATCGGAGGATATGAGCCCTTCGAACTCGCCGTGCTCAGCGCAGCGCTTGAACATATAGACTTTCTGTCCCCTGACCCTGACCTGCGCATCGACGGTTCTCTTACATACCGGGCAAATGCTCCGAGTCAGCTCGAGGAATACGTAGTCTCTTTCTGCCTGTCTTGATCCAAGTGGTATATTCATAATTTTATTAATGACTTATGTTATATAAAACCGCTATACCGCATGATCCAAAAAATGCCAAAACGACCGTAAGAACAAAAATCACGAATATTATCGGCTTGCCTTGGGCTTCCTTGTGCTTGTTGTAGTAAGAACGGGCAGCCAGGAACCCGATAATGATGCTTACTATGACCATTACCGGTAATATCAGGTTTTCCATATTCAAAGTGTCCTCCTCTGTTCCTTCATTATTCTTGTTAATGCCCTATTGAATTTCCAACCACCAAGACACATGCTCCAAATAACACTAAAACTGCAAAAACTAAAAAAAGAAGCAACTTTACCAGACTGACGCTTTGGGCTTTCTTATTGGCAATAGAGAATAAGGCTATAAGAAGGGTCCCGGCAATGATGCCTCCCAAAATTATCAGGGGTAACATTAGGGCGCTCATCTCATGAACCCCCCTCCTAAGCTTATACCCAGGAAAGTCAGCCCGCATCCTCCGGCAATAGACAATGCTGCGATCACGATAATAGCGATTATCCACGCTATTATGCTTTTAAATGCCTTACGTGACGCAAAATATGTGACGGTCTCGATGAACAAAACAAGTGTGCAGGCCCACGATGCCAATACTGACCAACCCGCCAGGATACCGAATATTCCAAACAGAAACGCAACGGACAATGTTAAAGCAACCGTTAAGAGAAAAGTCTTGCTTTTCATACCCCCTCCTTTTTAAAATATCCCCGGTATCAGCATCTTTGTCCTTTTCGCGTATTCTCCGTATCCCGCGAACTCTTCTTTCAGCATCCGTTCTTCCACTTTTGCCCTGAAATAATACGCGATTCCCACGATCGGTGAAAATATCAATATCATATAGTTAGATATCAGCAATCCCGAGCCTATCAACACAAGCATCATAAAATAATACATCGGATGCCGAACGAACCTGTAGGGGCCGTTAGTGACAAGCGTATGCCCCTCCTTTATCTCCGCCGATATCGACCAGTTGCGCCGCAGCACGAACAAGGCCCACAGGTATCCGGCGACCCCTACGACCATAATAACGGCGCCGATCGCCTCTCCGATAACGCTTCCGCTGTATGTCCCGATGCTGTCCCTGACAAAGAACCAGCCCAGCGCCACTGCGAAAGCCGCGATGACGAATATATTGTTCTCAACGCCGGCTTTCTTCTTTGCCTTCCCGGCAAAGAGTACCTGGGCGGCTATTGCCGTAACCAGCAATATAACCCAGCATAATATGAAGAATATCCGTCCCGTTCCGCTTGTCGTCATGTCTTATTGTCCTGTTATTGCTTTGATCAGGAGCAAGCAAGACCCGATCAGCAATAAAAACACGACTATCATGATCAAAGTGCCGACTAATATTCCGCTTCCCGTATATTTCCTTCTTCTCCCGATAAAATAACTCAAGACTCCCATAAATATAACAACTATTATCATGGGCATGAATAAAATGCCGATATTTGAGGTGGCAAAATAACTGTTTAAAAATCCGAGCATGAAGATATTTGCACCTATGCCGGCCGAATTTATGACCAGGCCCAAAACAAAACCGATTATGAAATCACCCCTCTTCTCGCTTGTTGTGTTATATATTTTCTTTTGCATGCTCCCTCCTCTGATTAATAGCCAAACATGCGGTTAAAATACATATTACATGCTCCGATCAGTACAAAACCGATTATGACCGTGATGGTTAAGATACGTAAAAATATACCAACAACTTTCCGCATCGCTTACCTCCTGATTGATAGGATAGCCGCCCAAACAAACACCGCCGCGGATATTATCTGCGCCGAGTCGAGGCCCATAAATCCACCGACCGCATCGGCGCGGAAAAACTCTATCCAGAACCGGAAGAAGGTATACGCAAGCAGGAAGGTCATAAATAGGTCACCTTCCCTTTTTACCTTCTTCCTGGTTGACCATAGAAAAACGAACAATCCGAAGCAGAATGCCGATTCTATCAATTGCGTCGGAATACCGTTTATACCGTAACAACACCCGTTAAAAAAACACCCTATCCTTCCTATCGCGATACCTATGGCCAAAGCCGGGGCAAACAGGTCGCCTGTCGAGCGGTTGAATTTAATTATCTTTTTCGCTACCAGCACTCCCAAATAACCGCCGATAAGACCTCCGACGAGCGTCTTGCCTCCTATCTGCGGCACAAATATGTGCGACATGTGTTGCGAAAAATATCCCCAATAAACGAACAGTACCGAGCCTAACTTGCTGCCTATCAATCCGCCCAATAGGGCGCCGAACATAACTTTAAGCAGCGGCTCCGCAGGTATCTGCTTGCGCTTTATCTCGAGATAATAGACATAAAATCCCGCGGCATACGCTATCGCGCTGAATATGTTATATAGCGGCAGATGCATCGCTTAACAACTCCTTTACCGCATTCCTCTTTATTTTCCTCGTCGATGTCTTCGGCAACTCGTCAAAATAGAGCATGAGCCCCGATATCTTCTTGTATTCCGCGAGGTTGCCGCTGAGACGGTTTACTTCCGCCTCGATCTTCTTCCTGATGAGCTCCTTATCCTTCTTCTCGGCGCCTTCAAAGCGCTCGAGATTCGGCACGATCACGGCAAATACTTCTTCGGTCCCGGCCTTAAGCCCTTCGGCCGCTATCTTCCCTAGAACACATATCTCTTTAATATACGGGCTCGCGGACATGACCTCTTCTATCTCCTCGGGGAATACCTTCTTGCCGCCGCCAAGGACTATCAGGTTCCTGATGCGGCCGGTGATGTATAAAAATCCGTCCTTGTCGAACTTTCCGATATCACCCGTATGCAGCCAACCGTCTTTTATGATCTCGGCGGTCTTTTCGGCATTCTTATAGTAGCCCTTCATCACATGGTCGCCGCGCGTGACGATCTCGCCCTCTTCGCCGAGGGTCCCGTCGGGCTTCATCAGCTTCACCTCGACTCCTGGAATAGGCTTGCCGACGGAGCCGTACTTGAGTTCCTTGAATGTGTTGACGGCGATGACCGGCGATGTCTCGGTCAGGCCGTATCCCTGAAGTATGGTGAACCCCATCGCGTTAAAATCCATCTCGACCGCCTGGTCGAGCGGCGCCCCGCCCGAGACGAAACACCGCAGGTGCCTGCCAAACTGGCCGTGTATCTTGCTGAATATGGCCTTGCCGGGCTTCATATTCAACTTCAGCATGAACCTGCATAAGTGCAGGCACGCGAAGAAAAAATGCTTTTGAACAAACGGCAGCGACTGCGCCTTCTTCATTATGCCGTCGTGGAATATCTTAAGAATGAGCGGCACCGTTATCATGACCGTCGTGCGCGTCTCGTTCATGAGCGCGATGATGTTGGCCGGCTTCAAGCTGTCGCAATAGGTTATTGTCGCGCCGACATAAAGCGGCGAGAGCAGCCCGCCGGTCATCTCGAGCATATGGTTCAGCGGCAGCATCGACAGGAAATTGTCCCCCTCGGTGTAGTTGACAAGCCTGTTGAGCTCTTTTGCCTGGAACATCAGGTTCTTGTAGGTAAGCTCCACACCTTTCGCGACTCCTGTCGTGCCGGACGTATAGACGATTACCGCGGTATCCTCGGTTTCAAGCGGCAGGTATTTCCTGTCACCATCTTTTATCTTGAGGTCTTTGATCTTTATGATATCGTTGCGCGGGGAATCATCGAGCAGGAATACATGTTTCAGGCTGGCGAGTTTCGGCCTGATATTATCCATCGCGGGCAGGTGCTTCTCAGAGACAAATATGAATTTCGCGCCGCTGTCGTTCAGGATGAACTCTATCTCTTTCTCGCTGAGCTTTACGTCTATCGGCACCACGATACCGCCGCATGATATTATGCCGAAAAGGGCTATGCCCCATTCCGGGCGGGATTCCGAGAGTATCGCCGCGCGGTCGCCCTTCTGTATGCCGAGTTTCAGTAATGTCGACGAGACGTCTACCGCCCTCTCGCCGAGCGGGACGTAAGACAGCGTGTTCCACCCGTCCTTCGTCTTTATCTGCAGGGCGGCCTTCGAGAACCACCTCTTGTTTATCGATTCCATTATTTCATGTATGGAAAGGTTGTTGAAATCAGGCCTGGACATCTTCTTTTCCTTCTTTGTGCCTGTTCCTTATCGATTCGGCCGGTATGCCGTAATATATGTCGCGCGGTTCGACCTTCGTGCCTTTGCGCAGGACGGCGCTCGCCCCTATGATGGCGTTATCGCCTATCTCGCATCCGGGCATTATCGTTGAATGCGAACCTATCGTGACATTCCTGCCGATCTTGACCTTCCTCAATTTCAGGGTACCGCGCTCCACTATGTGCCCGATGATGATAGCGCCCCCGCCGATGACCGTATTGTCCCCGATCTCGAGAAGGGTCGCGTCAAAGATATATTTCGAATTAATTTGTACATTTTTGCCGAGTTTTACGCCCAATAACCGCAGGAAGATGTTCGCGAACGGCGTGAGGAGTATAAAATCTATGAACGTGAAATTGACGAGCAGGTACAGCGCGCTTATGAAGGCCCACTTGAAGGTCTCCGCGGAAAATATCGGATGGTCGCCTTCTTTCAGGCGTATGCGGAGCACAGTCCGGACGATCCCGACCAACAGGATAAGCGTGAGGCCGAAAAGGAAATAACCGCCGGCCAGGGAGATCCCCAGCAAGGCATATTTCGCTAGGACGGGCATACCCTCGGAATGAGCGAGCGCATTGAAGAATATCGCGATACCGGGAATAAGCGCGATCCCGAAAAATACCGTACCTATCAGGTACATCGCTATAGCGGCCAGCAATTGCGTCGCAGAAACAAGCAGCCACTTCATTTACGTCCTCCTTTCACAGGGTCTCCCTGAACCATCCCGATATAAGTTCCTTCATCCTGTCCGGGTACTGCTCGATAAGGCGTTCCGCATGCAGCCCGTCGCTGAATATCTCGAGCTTCTTCTCGTATACCGTCGCGGAATTGAACAGCTTCTTCGAATGGTAATCCTTGATCACCCAGTCTTTCGCGCCGTGTATGAACAGTATCGCGCTGCCCTTTACCGCCGCGATCCTGTCGATGGGCCTCTCCTTATCCATGAAGATGTGGTCCATCTTGACCCCTTTGCCCTCGAACCTGCAATCGATCATCGCTTTAAGGTCCGAGAACATCTCGGGTTCCCAGAAATGGTAATTAATGTCCCAGAAGCTGTAAGGGGCGCTTACGAGGACCATGCTCTTTATCTCCGGCCTTTTCGCCGCCACTATTATCGCTATGGCCGCCCCGAGGGAGAACCCCGTAAGCCCTATTTTTTTATAGCCGCTCTTTACGGCATGGTCGATCACTGCCTCGAGGTCTGACGATTCCTTCGCCGTCCATGTGAACTTGCCCCCGCTCTTGCCGTGCCCGCGGAAGTCGAATATAATCACGTCGTGGGCGCCGGAGACCAGGCCTATCGCCTTCCTGATCGCGCTGTTCGCCTTGCTGTTAAAGAACCCGGGGCAGACTATAACGACCGAATCGAAGCCGTTCTTGAAATGCTCGTATGCGATCTCGACGCCGTCTTCCGTCAGAAGCGTTTCGTTACAGGTCATTTTCGCCCCTCTTAAGGCCCCTCTCGAGCCTGTCAAGGATCTCCACGAGCTCCTTCTTGTCCTTTTCGTCCAGGAACCAGACAAGCTTTTTCACGTTATCGAAGTACTTGCTTTCGACCTTTTCTATGAGGTCGAGGCCCTTCTTCGTTATCGATATGTATTTTACCCGGCGGTCATCGGCGCTGCCCTCCCTCTTCGCCATGCCGACCCTCTCGAGCCGGTCGAGGATCCCGGTTATATTGGACCTCGAGACGACCCTGTTTATCCCGAGATCGCTTTGGGTCAGCTTCTTCTCCGAATATTTCAGGATGGCAAGGATGTCGTACTGGGCTGTCGTCACGCCGAATTTCGCGAAAAACCTGTCGGCGGTCTTAATGATAGCTTCGGAGACGTTAATGAGCCGCCGTACGCCGGTATTATTGAGCCTGTCAAGGTCGGTAACTTTAGTCATGGTATTCTCCGGTATTTGTTATTATAATAACAGTTTATATGATAACTGTTATGTTGTCAAGTATATTTTTAAAAAAATCAGGCCGCTTTTTACAGGACGTATTTTACCGTGTTGTCGAGGGCCTTCTTGAATTCGAAGACGGCCTTGAAATCTTCGATGGAATCCTCCTCCGTCTTCGAGAGGAGCTTGGCCTTTATGAGGTTAAAGACTATGTTCCCGAAGTCTTCGGTCTTCTTGACCCCCCAGCTCTCCAGGACCGTGCGCGCGAGCGGGCCGAACTGGTCGATCGCGTAGTCACGCAGGCCTTCGGAAAGCTCCTTCCCGTTCACATGGCGCGGCTTCTTGAACCTCGAGACGGTATGGTTCAGGCCGCCCAGCACGAACAGGTAGGCATCGGCCTTATACCTCGGGTCCTTCTCTGTTATCTTTTCCAGTATGCCTATTATGTCGAGATGTTCTTTCATCTCTTTCCCGCTATGAGCAGCAGGGCTATGATCGTCTTGGCGTCCTTTATCCTGCCCTGCTTTACGTACTTCAAGGCATCGGACAGCCTGACCGTCCTTACCTTGATATCTTCATCGAAGTCGGCCTCAAGCCTCGAAGGCCTAAGGCCCGTTGCCTTGTATAGCACCACAAATTCATCCGTTACCCCGGGAGACGGATAAAAAATATCCAGTTTCTCTAACTTCCCGGCGGCGTAGCCTATCTCCTCCCGTATCTCCCTCTTCGCGGCCGCGAGAGGCGCTTCGCCCTTATTGAGCGTCCCGGCGGGTATCTCCAACAGCCTCTCGTTGACCGCGTAACGGTACTGCTCTACGAGGACTATCCTGTCCTTTGTGAGCATCGGGATGATGCCAACCGAGCCGATATGGTGGACGACTTCCCACCTCGCCTTACGGCCCCTTATGACGCCGTCGCTGACGACGAGCCGGACTATCCTGCCGTCGTAAACGAGGGTCTTCTTCTTTACCTTGAATTCTGCCATGGCCTCATATAAAGGGGACACCCTACTTTTGTAGAGTGTCCCCTATTCGATCGTGTTAGCGTCCTTATTAGAGCTTTACTACGTTTGTAGCCTGCTCACCCTTGGGACCTTTTTCGATGTCGAACTGGACTTCCTGTCCCTCGGTTAAAGATTTATAGCCTTCACCCTGAATCGCGCTGTGATGAACAAACACATCCTTGCCGTTCTCAGGAGTAATGAATCCATAACCTTTCTGATCGCTGAACCACTTTACCTTTCCCTTAGCCATTACTTACTTTACCTCCTTTCCTCTTGAATTATAGTAAATAACGACTTAGCCGTAAAAAAACCGCAAAGGTTAGTTATCATCAACCGATGCGGTATACGATTTCTAATCTTATTTACTACGGAGGTAATTATAGCATAAGCCTGTTTTTTGTCAAGTATTTTTATTTGCCATTTATACCTTTGACATAAAGGCAGGATATTTTGTATAATCATAAGAGCCAGCCAGTATAATGACCAGCTGTTCAGTCCATAGGAGCCGCTTTAGGATATGATCGCAGATTACGGATATGTCGGCCTCTTCCTTATCTTCGGCATCGCTTTCGTTGCCGGAGCCTTCATAGTATCGTGGTTCCTGCGCCCGCGCGACCCGAACCCGGCAAAAAACTCCTGCTACGAGTGCGGCGAGACGGTCAGGGGCAACTCCTGGATACAATTCAATGTGCGCTATTACATCATCGCGCTTATCTTCGTCGTCTTCGACGTGGAAATACTCTTCCTCGTGCCGTGGGCGGTCATATTCCGCGAGTCCGGCATCGTAGCTTTCGTCGAGATGATGGTCTTCATCGCGGTCCTGGTGGCCGGCCTGGTATACGCGTGGAAGAAAGGGGCCCTCGAATGGCAGTAATAGAGAAGATACCCGCTTCGGGCCTCATAGAAAAGTTCCCCGGCGGCAACCTGGTCCTCACGACAAGCGAGACCGTGCTGAAATGGAGCAAGGCCTCCTCCCTCTGGCCCATGACATTCGGCCTGGCCTGCTGCGCGATCGAGATGATCGGCGCGGGCGCCTCAAGGTTCGATATAGACCGCTTTGGGGCCGGCGTCTTTCGCGCCAGCCCGAGGCAATGCGACGTGATGATAGTCGCCGGCACCGTCTGCGTCAAGATGGGCGACTGCATGAAGCGCCTCTACGCCCAGATGCCCGAACCCAAATACGTCATAGCGATGGGCAATTGCGCGATATCGGGCGGCATCTTTTACAATGACACATATTCCGTCGTGAAAGGGACCGAAGCTCTCGGTATACCCGTAGACGTGCATATACCCGGCTGCCCTCCACGGCCCGAAAACCTGCTCTTCGGTATAATGAAGCTCCAGGAAAAGATAATGAAGGAGAAGCATGCCAAACGGTGAAGTCCTGGAAGTCCCGAAGGACGGCCTTATTGAGGCTGCGCAGCGGCTGCTGGGCCGGGGCTTCGACAACCTGCATTGCATAACAGCCGTGGACAACAAGGACCACATCGAACTGGTATACAGCTTCTATTCATTGAAGGAGCACGCTGCCGTAACCCTGAAGGTGCGGCTTTCGGGAGACCTTTCCGTTGAGAGCCTGGCAAGGTCCTGGAAGTCGGCGGACTGGCTCGAGCGCGAGGTCTTCGACCTCTTCGGCGTGATCTTCCTGAACCACCCTAACCTTAAAAGGATACTGAATCCGGACGAATGGACTACACACCCGTTAAGGAAGACATAGCCACAGAGGAGTTCTGGGTAAACATGGGGCCGCAGCACCCCTCTACCCACGGGGTCCTGCGCCTGGAGCTCAAGCTCAGCGGCGAGACGGTCGTCGACAGCATCGTCCATATCGGATACCTTCACCGCAGCATCGAGAAGATCGCGGAGAAACGCACATATACGCAGTTCATACCGTTCACCGACAGGCTCGATTACCTCGCGTCGATGAACAACAACCTTGCCTACGTGCTCGCCGCGGAGAAACTGATGGGTATCGAGGCCAACGACAGGGCCAAGTACATCAGGGTCATAATGGCCGAGCTCGGAAGGATAGCGAGCCACCTCTTCGGCATAACGACGTTCACGCAGGACCTCGGGGCTTTCGCGACGCCTCTCTTCTACGGCATGCGCGAACGCGAAAAGATAGTCGAACTCTTCGATGATATCTGCGGCCAGAGGCTCACATACAATTATATGAGGATCGGCGGCGTATCGCGCGACTTGCCCAATGGCGCCGACGACAAGATAAAGAAGATAATAAGCTACATGCGCCCGAAGATAGACGACCTCGAAGCGATGTTCAGCAAGAACCGGATATTCACGGCGAGGACCAAGGGCATCGGTGTGTTAACCGCCGAAAAAGCGGTCAGCTACAGCGTCACGGGCCCGAACCTGCGCGCCTCCGGAGTCAAATGGGACCTGCGCAAGGATGAGCCGTACCTCGTTTACGACAAATTTGATTTTAATATCCCAACCGGAAAGAACGGGGATGCCTGGGACAGGTATAAAGTAAGGATGGACGAGATGCGCGAGAGCCTTCGTATCGCGGAACAGGCGGTCCTCGGGCTTCCCGAAGGTGACCCCACGGTCAAAGCCGGCAAGATATTCAGGCCGGCGCCTGGGCAGGCATATATGAGGAGCGAGAACCCGCGCGGCGAGCTCGGGTTTTACATAGTCAGCGACGGTTCCCCCATACCGTACAGGATGAAGATACGTTCCCCCTCCTTCTCTAACATAGCGGTCCTGCCGGAACTGATAAACGGCCTGAAGGTGGCGGATGCCGTATGCGTTCTCGGCAGCCTTGATGTCGTCATGGGGGAGATAGACAGATGACGATCTCTATCCTGACATTCATAATAATGATCATCGTAGGCGTCGCGGCCCTCGTCTTCATAGCCGTATCGGCGATGTTCCTCATCTGGTGGGAGCGTAAGGTCTCGGCGCATATCCAGACGCGCTACGGGCCTATGCGAGTCGGCTGGCACGGGGCTTTGCAGTCTGTCGCGGACGTCATAAAACTTTTGCTCAAGGAGAACATAACCCCCGCGGGGGTGGACATGCTCGCCTGGTGGTTCGCGCCGTTCTTCGCCGTCGTGCCTTCGGTCATGGTATTCGCGCTGGCAGGGCGCGACCTCAACATAGGCGCGCTCTATATAATGGCCCTCACCTCGATATGCGTGCTGGGCATATTCATGGCCGGATGGGGCTCGAACAATAAATATTCGCTGCTTGGCGGGATGAGGTCGGCCGCGCAGATAATCAGCTATGAGATACCGCTCATACTGGCACTGGTAACGGCCGTCATGTTCGCCGGCACGCTCTCGATGCAAAAGATAGTCGAGGCGCAGAAGGATATGTGGTTCGTCTTCCATCCGAATATGGCGGTCGCGTTCCTCATATTCCTGATCGCAGGGACCGCCGAGGTCAACAGGACGCCGTTCGATATACCAGAGGCGGAGTCGGAGCTCGTGGCGGGTTTCCACACGGAATATTCCGGGATGAAGTTCGCGATGTTCTTCCTCGGAGAATATACCAACATGTTCATAATATCGGCCCTGGCGGCGGCATTATTCCTCGGCGGATGGAACGGGCCGTTCCTGCCGCCGGTCATATGGTTCCTGATCAAGACATACGGCATCGTGACCCTGCTCATGTGGATAAGGTGGACGCTCCCGAGGCTGCGCGTCGACCAGCTGATGGGTTTCGCATGGAAGGTGCTCACGCCTTTGGCGTTCGCAAACCTTGCCGTAGCGGGATGGGTGCTGCTGAGATGATAAAAGCCCTGTTCGTGACGCTGAAGAATTTATTCGTGAAGCCTGTGACGCTGCAATACCCTACGCAGAAGATGCCGATGACGGAAAGGTTCAGGGGGCTCGTAGACCTGCATACGGCGAAGTGCATCAAGTGCGGCCAGTGCGTTAAGATATGCCCGACATTATGCCTCGACCTCGCCACAAAGGAAGGCGCAGACAAGAAGAAGGATTTCGGACATTTCAAATATAACATGGAGCTCTGCTGCTTCTGCGGGCTCTGCGAACAGGTATGCCCGACGCAGGCTATCTATATGGGCAAGATCTACGAGATCGCGGTTTACGAACACGGCAAATTGCACATAGACTTACTAAACGCGGGTAAATATGATGAATGGGCTCATCCGACAGTTAAGTGACATTGTGAACAATTACGGGCTGCCGCAGGACTTCGTCGTGCAGGCGTCGTTCTACGTGGTGGCGGGGCTCGCCTGCGTCTTCGCGTTCGGCGTAGTGGCCATGCGCAATATTTTCCACTGCGCGGTCTCGCTCGCGCTTTGCCTCTTCTGCGTCGCGGGGGTCTACCTGTTCCTGAACGCGGAATTCCTGGCGATCGCCCAGGTGATCATCTATGTCGGCGCGATAGTCACCCTCTTCCTCTTTGCGATAATGCTGACGGCCAATATAAAGGACCGCTCGATAAGGCAGGCGAACAGGCAGGTCCTCGTATCGGCTGTCGTAACGGCGGCGATACTTTCTTTCTTTATTTACATAATCATGGGGAACCCGTGGAAAACACCGGCCTCCGATGCGGCGGTCCGTGCCGGGCCCGGACTAAACGATATCGGGCGGGCGCTC
>Ga0172381_10001933_pt1 | contig 23657 bp, 28 predicted proteins | sample Leawel6488metaG_FD_119754 | JGI IMG/M metagenome (GOLD analysis project Ga0172381, IMG submission 119754) | Leachate microbial communities from a municipal landfill in Southern Ontario, Canada - Leachate well 64-88 metaG | ecosystem: Engineered > Solid waste > Landfill > Unclassified | place...
CACCATTGCGAAAGGAGCCAAAAACACCCATTCTTAACACCGTTCGAGACCCCATTTCAGGCACTTTGAAATGGCGCCATTACGCCGCACATCGGTGGCGCCATATTGCCGGTCAGTGACACGTGCCAGGCTGTCCGCCGACGGCGGAAGCGTTGATTTTTGGCCTGATACAGCTACAGAAAAAAATCCGTCGAACCAATACGATAGCCAGGTGATCTATGGCCGACGTACTCGACAATTTGCGCACGCATCCGGGCGCAGAGCTCGGGGGGCCACTGAACAGCGCCCATCTGGAGCATGGTGAGTTTACTGCGGCGTACAAAGCAAGTCTTTATAGGTAAGCATAAACTGTGCGATATTATGATACGTAATGCCTTATTATTAACAGTCAATGTAGAGAACAAAAACCATGAAAATCTCCACACATTTTGTATTAATATGGAGCTTGATATAGTGATACGAAAAGCAAATAGGATGGACACAAAAAAGATATGGGATGTTCGCATTGCAGCAATCCGCGCACAGTGCAATAGATTCTATGAGAGAGAAATTATAGAAGCATGGACGGATGACCTTAAGGGCGATATTTCAGATCAGTTTATGGCCTGGGTTGAATCTTCATTCTATGTGGCTATGGATGACGTTGCGATAGTTGGCAGCGGCGCCATAAACCTAGAGTCTGGACAAATCGATGGTGTATTTATCCAGCCCGATTACATGGGCCATGGAATTGGGAGAAGAATGATGGCGCATCTTGAGGGGTTAGCGCTTTCGACGGAGCTTACCGAGATCTTTCTTGATTCAACGCTTAATGCAGCCCCATTCTACCGAAAGTGCGGATTCAATGGGGAAGCCGTTAGTACCTATCCGTCGCCTAGAGGCTTTACCATCAATTGCGTACGCATGACCAAGAGCATTGGTCGCAACCAATGTTAGGTGAGGAAAAAGTACGTGGCCGATAGTAAAAATAACATTCCGGTTCTGTTTTTTATGGGAGTGGGGGAGTATTCTATAGCGTTATTTCATGCTGTCTCCGTAACGACCCGGCGCAAGAACACTACCGCAGCCTTTCATTTCGAAAGACATAATACTGCTGCCATGCTGACGTTCCACTGACCACTCATCATGGTGTAGGCATGGACAAATCAGTGGCACCCTCATCCATTATTCGATAACCCATCGCCCGGTAACCGCGCTGACGTTTATCCCACATCCGCAATAGTGCCGGGTGCCCGGTATCAATGAAGTCAAGGATGCGCACATGGGTCTTGGTGGCATGCTCCCGGTGCAGCCGGCCGGCGTATTGCTGCAACGTGCCTTTCCACGACACCGGCATTGCCAGGGCCAGCGTATCCAGTGGCGGATGGTCGAATCCTTCCCCGACCAACTTGCCGGTGGCGAGCAGTACACGAGGGGCATCCGGTGGCAGCGCGCCAAGCTCCCCGATGATCAAAGCACGCTCCTTTTTGGGCATCCGACCGTGCAGAACGAACAGTGGCGACACTTTCCCGCCCAAAGCCGCACGAAGGGCGTCGAGATGTTCGCTGCGCTCAGTTAGCACAAGCACTTTGCGGTCTTGGACGATAGCGTTTTTGATTGCAGTCGCAATGGCATCCGTTCGGGCCTGGTCATTGGCAAGGTGCCGGAATACCTCCTGAATCCCGGCTTCGGGCGGCAGGTCGATGCGCGAATGAAAAAATCGGGGTATCACTGCAAGATCATGCGGGGCGCCGATCGGTTTCGCGGCCGTATATCGAATCGGTCCGCACTGCATGAAGATGATGGGCTGCTGACCATCACGGCGAATCGGCGTGGCGGTCAGGCCGAGCACATATTTCGCTTTGACCCGCTTCAGAATAGCATCGAAAGACGCCGCGCCGACGTGGTGACATTCGTCCACAATGACGTGACCGTAGTTCTCGACAATGGGATTGACCTCACCATGGCGTGACAGCGACTGCATGACGGCAATGTCGATCTGGCCGGTGGGCTTGGCTTTACCACCACCAATCGTACCAACCACGCCCTTGCTCACGCCGAGGAACGACTGCAGTCGCTCCTGCCACTGCTTGAGCAATTCGGTGCGATGCACCAGCACCAGGGTGTTTACGCCATGCCGGGCGATCATTGCGGCCGCCACGACGGTTTTTCCGAAGGCGGTGGGCGCACACAATACGCCCACATCGTGGTGCAGCATCGCGGCGACAGCCGCCTCTTGATCAAGGCGCAAGGTGCCAACAAAATGTACGTCGATGGGTTCACCGGGAACCCGCTCGTCACGCAGTTCGCAGTGGATGCCGTTGTCGCGTAGCAATTCCTGCGCGGCGTCGAGGCAGCCGCGCGGCAGGGCGATGTGCTGCGGATAGTTTTCTGCACAGCCGATGACGCGCGGTTTGTCCCACACCGACATCCGCATCGCCTGCGCCTTGTAGAACTCTGGATTCTGGAACGCGGCAAGGCGAATCAAGCGGTTGGCCAGTGGCGGGGGCAATTGGGCTTTCTCGAAGTAGATGAGATTGCCCAATGTTACCCTGAGCGTCTTTGGCATTGCCCCGGATAACTTCGTTATTGCTGGCGTTGAACGCGTCCACGGCGTCGCCAGGTCTTCTTCATCAATAAAGGTGACGTCCAACGGATGGGTCCCATCCGTGGCGCGTAGGATGGTGGGCTCGATATCCTGCGGCGCCATCGGCTGGATGGAGGCCAGGAAAGCCCATTGATCAGGATACGGGCGCAGGTCGGTATCGACGAATACGCTACAGCCCGTCTCGCGCGGCTTCTTCTGTAGAGGCAGGGCGATCAGGTTACCAAAACCACCCTTGGGCATCGTGTCCTGATTGGGAAACAGCCGGTCATAGGAATTCAGCTTCAGTTGCCGGGTGCGCGCACAGGTATGGCTGATGATGGCCGTACCCAGGCGACGTGCGTCTCGTGCCGCCACCTTGTGGGCAAAAAATACCCAGACATGTGCGCCCTGCCCGGAACGCGAAATCTCCAGGGCCGCCGGGACGCCGAGTGCTTTGCAAGAATGCACGAAAGCGCGTGCATCGTCCTGCCACTCGGCCTCATCGAAATCGACCGCAAGAAATGTGCAGCTGTCGTCCTCTAGTAAGGAATAGACGCCGACCGTATGCTTGCCAAGCAAGTGATCGTAGATGACCGAATCCGACAGTGGAGACATTCGCCGGTAGCCACAGTCTCCGCACTTGATGCGCGGCTTGTCACACACTCCGGGGCGCCACTCATTGGCGCAGGCCGGCGCGTACCCTGATTTACCCGTACTCTTGCTTTCCCAGCGGACGGGATAGACATCCGTTCGCCCACGAAATAGCCGACGAAACATCGCCACCTTTGCCTCAGCCGAAAAAGGGGAGGGGCCTGACCCCGGCTCGGACGGCGTTGGCTCAGGCGGTAAACGCCACGCGATACCGTGCGATTCCAGAAGCGCGACCAAGCGGGCATTTTCCTGCCCTAACGCCGCGAGCGAATCCTGTTCGCCTATCGTACTGGCTGGAGCGTCAAGGTGAGGATTTTGTGGCGTCGAGGATTTCATGGGCGATGCCTATTATCCGTATTTACCGGTATAGGCCCCCCAAAACTTGTATTTTCTCTGGTGTTCCTGATAAAGGCGTTGCTTATAGGCAGTGTGATCTTCCCAATCGCCCCAGTGAGAAACGCGCGCTGCTAAAAGATCCAGTTTCTGTAAATAGTGGACACCATGGTGGTAGGTTTTGGGTTTGCCACGGTGAAGAATGGATTCCACCAGAGCACGGTAAATCACGCAGGCGGCAAGGTTACGATCCGCTGCCAAAAGTTCCTCAGCGAGATCCTGCAACCCCCAGTAGTGATCACCGTTGATCGCTGCGGCGTGGGTGAGCACATACTGCTCCGCGTCGTCCAGGCTCCCCACCTGCAGCAAAAATTGCGCATTGTCGAGAATGAACTGGGGACTTGCCAATAGCTTGGCCGCCTCTTCGGCGATAACATTCTCCCGCTCTGACTCCCCGAGAAGTGCGATCAGTACATCCAGGGTTTTGGGATTGCGGTGCCTTCGAAAAATCCGCCAAGCCACGGGGATCGCAAGATTGCTGCATCCTTGACGTTGATAGATCGTGAGCAGCAGTTCATCCCGCTGAACGGATTCCATACGCTCATCTGGAGGGACCCGCTCCAGCCACGAACGGGCATTGTCGAGATCATCGCATTCGAAGTACACCCGGCCAATGTCCAGACACGTGGCAGGAGAAGTATCCCCCCAGGCGGCGAGGCGGGTTTTTTCAAACAAAGGGGCGTCACCCAACTGGCGCGCCAGGGATTCCACCCCGCGCAGGTGATCGCGGCGACGGTATTCGTCAACTGCTGTGTCCGCCTGGGCCTGATACCGCGCGATCAGCCTCCGCAGTTGATCAGCGGGCAAGAACTGGCTGGCCGTCTGGAGCAACTCACCCCGTACGCCGTAGTCATCTTCTTTGAGAATTTTCGCGGTTAAATCCGCCATAGCCTCCTTATAAGAACAATCGCGGGCATATTCGGCGAAGAGTTGCGTGGCATCCTCGTGGAAAACGTCACCAAGGGAGCCATTCGAATCGTCGCATCGCTCGATGAGCACCTTGTCCAAGGCAAAAAACTCACCCACCAGAGCAGCGCCACTACAGGGATCAGGTGCCCCTTGCCGCAGAAGGTCCAGTACCGCGCCTACCTCGTGGGCGAAAGCCGAAGCTTCAGACCAAGGGATGAAGCCGTCAAAGCCCTTCATCTGCTTGAGCTTACTCCGGTATTTTTGCAACGCCTCGGTGGGGGTGGCAATCAGGCATTCCACCCACTCGCTGACCGAAGGGTTCTCCGCAGCCATGAGCACAAGGGACCTCGCCAGGTGTTCTGCGCCTAGCCCAATGAGCCGGGTCTCCTTGTCCTCGGGCGTTATCCTGAGGTCTGCATCGGTCATGGGGGAAAACACGGTCACAAGACCACCGTGGAACGTGGCATGATCAAGTTGTATTCAGCCGATGACATGATCAGGAGCCCCGCGTCGGAGAATGGCTTTTGAGCCAGTAGATTGGATTGGCGTCTCCGCTCATCCCAATATAGTGCGCCTCACTATCGAACTTATTGTAATAACATGAAAAATGGGGGTCAATGGCGGCGGCGGACTTTTTGCGCCGACATGGCCTCCTTTGCAAAGGGGAAAATGGGGGGTTGGTATAATAGCAGGTCTTTTTATCCCAGGACTGGCTGCTGTTCCGCTATTGCCGCAATCAATGCGAAAAAAAGCGATGTTGCCATGCATTCGCAATTGGTATCGCGACGGCTGCGGCGGGGTAGTCAGAATCCCACCGTCTCAAGTTTGGCCAGAAAGCCTATCAGAATATGTGACGTTTCCGTATTTTTAGCGGTCTCCGTTGAACCCTGGGAGCCCGTATCTCATGTGTCGCTTTTGCAAGGTTTTTGAACTCATGCATCCGCGGAGCGGCTTTTCCCTGCCAGGCCAATCCTGGCATTGGCAACATCAGGATCCTGTTCGGTTACGATCTGATCGATCATGGCTTTCAGATCGGCGCTCACAGCATAGGCAGCGTCCCTGGCGATGTCGTCAGGGACATTGGCCGCCCTGAAGGCGCGATATAAAGCGAGCGGGCTTTTCATGACATAAATCATATTTGATCACTCCATATAGAGGTTAATTTGAGGGCCATTTCAACCCCTTGGCCGTAACCATTTTCTTTCCTGGCGACTTCCATTTCGCGTGGACTCCATCAATGGGCCAGCGCCTGATGGATGGCGGCAAAGAAGACGATGCCGCCCGCCACCACGGCGAAGGCTGTTGCGAAAATGTACAGAATTGGGTGGAATTCACCTTCCGGATCTTCTTTTTGCAGTTTCCAGCCGGCCAAAAAGAGGGCCAGCGTGACCCACATCCCCGCGCCCATTGCCGGGAGGAGCCAACCCATTCGTGGGAAGCCTCTGATGACCATAATGGCAACCAGCAGGCCGGTGCATATCCAGGAGAAAGTTGTCGCCAGAATCCAGCCCGGACAGGATTCACGTTTCACATGGTTCATAGAGCCCTCATCAGTGATTCAAACATGTCTTTGGGTCAGGCGCCTCCGCCATGGCCTCAACAACAAATTATCATGGCGCTTCGCAACTTCAGGGATTTTCAGAATTTACGGGCTGCCGAGAATGACGCACTGAGGAAGTCTGTCGTCACTGACCGCGTCCTGGCCCCCACCCCACGCCCGTAGCCTCTCTGGTTCGTTTGACGCCACCATGCCTCAACACTTTCGTTTCCACCGCTGCATGTGGCCATCTTTACCGCTCCTCCAAGTATCCCTTTGAGCGCTTGATATTGAATCGTAATCAGTAGATGTGCTTCCCCGCCACAAGGCTGTGATTGGAACGCAATAAGTACAAGTTTTTTAAACGATCCAGTAAATCGCTGTGACAACCTCGTCCAGAGTGTGCGGGTTCACAGCGAAGCGTTATGTGAGGGTCATCGTTTGGTTTCCACCATTTCCATATTGGAAATGAAGCCCCCTATGGGCTGTGGAGGAGACCATGTGGTGTGTTGCAAAAACTGATTGCGCGGGTCAAGACAAATCGTGTCGTGGGGAGACGCGGGGTACGCGCGACACACATTTCCCCCTGAAGATGGGGCAAGCACACAGGGTGCCACCAGTCGCTGGGGTGGCGCATGCCAATTAAACTGACCCGCCTCACGTCTGAGAATCCGACGCGGCTTTCCAAACGGTTTTCCCTTGCCTCCGATGGTTCTTTGATTAAGGAGAGTGGAGGTAACATGCTTCGAGGCATCGCAGAGCAATTTTCAGTAGAAGGTGCTCGCGGTCTTGCCGACCTGATTGCCCATAATCTTGGTTCTGCGCAAGCCTTGGCCTTCGGTGTCACGATGGATTCACGAGCCTTAGTGCTGTCGTCTGGCCGCGCTCAGAAGTGGCCAGGCGCGATTGCAAGAACGCGGGAATTTTTTGCGTGGCCGGATGGACATGGCGTCATGCTCCTCGACTACGACCCCGCTCCTGGCCAACCGCCTATGTCATTGCAGGATTTGCTGAGCGTCATCGCATTGCCGGATAAGACGCCTTTTGTGGCGATTCCATCGGTAGGTGGCTGTATCTGGCGGGGCGATGAGGAACTGATTGGCATCCGGGGCTGGCATGTTTTTGTGATAGTCGCGCATGCGGCCGACATTCCGCGAGCCGGCGCGGCTTTGTTTCAACGGTTGTGGCTGAAAGGATACGGCCGTATTGAGATCAGCCAGTCTGGCTCGATGAATCTTCGGGCGCCGATTGATCGTGTTGTGTGGCAGCCAGAACGCCTCAGTTTTGATGGCGGCGCGGCTTGTAGCGATGGTCTGGAACAGCGGCGCATCGAGCATATGCGGTTGTTCAATGCTGATATGCCGCCGCTGGATACCAGGGCGTCGATGCACGACTTGGATATTGTGGAACAAGGCGAATATGCAGCGCTGCTGGCAACTGCCAAGGATGCAGTGCGGGACACTGCCAAAGCGGTGCAGGCGGCCCACAAAGAGGTTATTGAACGTAAAAAGGTCGAGCAGAAAGCGTGGTACGTTGCCAGTCCCCGTTCCCAAACAGAAAAAACAGCAGAAGACGTGCGCATCGCTACTGCATCTCCTCTCCTTCATCTGGTCATTAACCGGATGCCGAAAAAGCCCTATTGTTCCAATGATTTTGAGAAAGAGGGAGTTAAGATCAGGGAAAAAAAGACAGCACTCCAGCATCGGGAGATACAACTCAACCTGCCGTGGTTGCGGCAATGCACCGTGTACGATTTAGACCACGAGAGGACGCTGTCACGTGACATCCCCGTCCCAAACATTACGGTCACCAATCCTGTGAATGGTCACCGCCACGCTGCAATCGTTTGGCAGTCGCCCATCCTCGTCGGTCCCGAGAGCAGCCGCAAAGCGCGGCAACTCTACCAAGACACAGCCGCGGCCGTCCGACGAATTTGGGAGGCAGACCCCAATTATCAGGGCACCCTCTGCCACAATTTTTTACATCCGGATTGGCAGGTCGAGATCCACCACCAGGCACCTTATGAACTCAGCGATTTTCGTGATGCCCTCAAAATTGTCCGCCGCATGCCCGCCAACCATCCGCGCGCCAACCCCGGCAAATGGGCGCAGGGTTACGCCGAACTGGGGCGCAATTGCAAGACCTGGGAGTGCTGCAGGTGGCCAGCCTATGCCTTGGGTAAAGGGGCCACCCTGGAGGTTGTTCTCGCCTTGGTGGAGGACTACAACGCGACCAATAACCAGCCCCCATTGAGTTTGCGTGAGTGTCTCAGTATCGCCAAATCCATCAGCGGCTACGTGCAATCCGGAAAGAGGCGCGGCCTTGGCTTGCTGCCGGTTGAAGCCTGGCAGGTATGGGTGGACCACACACATCGGTCAGAAATACAGGCCCGCAGAGGCGCAAAAGGTGGCAAGGCCAGCGGAGCGGCTCGCAGAGCATCCAGGGAGGAGAAGGTGTCCGCAGCACGCCTGCTCAGAGGGCAGGGAATGAGTATCCGCATGATTGCCGTGCAGCAAGAAGTTGATGCTCCTTGGCAAACGGTGGCGAGGTGGTGTGCTAAAAAATAGAGGCACAGGTGTCTCACGAAGCCTATTTCAGGATAACAGCCAGTTGCCGAGAAGGACTGGCTTGTTGGATTGCAATTATATTATAGAAATCAGCTGCACGTCGAGCTCATCGTTCAACAACCGCCCCACGGCCTGCAAATCGTCGGAATTGGTCGAGTTGATGGTTTCGGCGCGCCGTTTCAGCCGAGTGCCGCTTCAATCTGGTTGCGCATCAAAGCCAACAAGGGCGAAATGATCAGCATCGACCCCGCCCCCTGCTCCCGCTCAGGTTGCCGACACGAAATAGACCACGCTCTTGCCCCATCCTGTGCGCTGCACACAAAGTACCTGCCCGCGCTGGTTCACAAGTTGGTCGATGGCTTCCCATTGGCCCTCGCGGAAATCGACGGTGAGGTTGGCAATGCAGAGCCAGGTGGGATCAGTGGTCTGTGTGGTCATTTTTTGTTCAGCCGATTCTTGCCAGACGGCGGCAAATAATTTTCTCCACTGACGACTGCCTTCCCCGTCTTGCTCTCCAGCTCCAGTCGCGCACGCTTCGCGATGCGGCCACCAGTCTTTGCCGCCGACTCATTTTCTTCCATGCCGGTGGCGTCCGAATTTTCGGCAATCTGGCGGGTCGAAAGCTCGGCTAGCGCGGTAAAGATCAACTCAGCCTCGCTCATATGGTCGCGGAGGTTCTGGGTCTTGAGTCCCTTCAAATCCTTGTGCGCTTTCACGCTCACGCCCGACCATTCCTGATGAATGATGTTGGTGAGGATGGCGAATTCCTCGCCCTTTTTGATGTTGTGGTCGCTCCAGTAATCGGTCAGCTTGTTGCGCGTCTCCTGTCCAGTCATGCGCTGCTGTATCCATTTTTCGCTACGCCCGTGCTGCTGCCAGGTTTCGCGGGCGCGAGCAAGCGAAAGGCCGGGGTCAGCCATCTCCTGCATGCGTTCATAACCCACCCTGGCCAGCCACAGTTTGATTGGCTCGGCCTTTGGGCTGGGGACGGACTGCACCAACCGCAGCAGGGTTTTGGCTGTAGCCACATCGGTGAAGTAGTTTTTACCATCGGCAGCGGGCAATTTCAGCCGGTGACAGTTTGTCACCGACTCGCTGCCGTCCTTGCCTATGACTGCCCTTTACCCCTATAAATAGATGAATTTTTTATTTCGCGCGTTCTATCTTGCGGTATGGACACTCAAAAACAGATCAAGCGCATATTGGCGCAACCGGACGCGATAGAAACGATTCGTCAGCTGCAGAACGATCCCACGCATAAAACACGGGCGGCATTTGCCAGAGCTGTCTGTCAGCATTTTCTCATCCGAACGGCGGTCCACTGCCAGAATTTGGCCTCTCGCGTATTGGGTATGGTGTTGCGGCGTCTCGGTGACGATTACGAGGTGCAATACCATTATCGCCCCTGGTTGGTGGAGAGCTTTGTGGATACAGATCAGTTCGCTGGAACCTGCTATCAGGCCGCGAACTGGGTCGCTATCGGGCAAACACGGGGTCGTGGTCGGCAGGATCGGCAGAACCTGCGGGCCAAGTCGATCAAGGCGATTTACGCCTATGTGCTGGATTCGGGGTTTCGCGCCAAAATGGGCGTTGCTGAGCCCGTTGGGCTGGTTTCTCTGGAGATCGCCGAGGGCCTGGACGGCCGTCAGTGGGCCGATCAGGAGTTCGGTGGAGCCCAGCTCGGGGATCAACGACTCAGTGAGCGGCTGGCCGAAAGTGCACGCCTGCTGGGCGCCATGCCAGGTCGCGCTTTTTGTGGGGTAGCTCAGGGAAACTGGCCGGCCATCAAGGGATACTACCGCATGATCGATCAACCCGATGATGCGGGGGTCACCATGGAAGACATCCTGGCCCCGCACCGCAGGCGCACCATACAGCGGATGAAGGGACAGTCCACGGTACTGTGCATCCAGGATGGTACCGATTTGAATTACTCAGGATTGGCACAGTGCGAAGGACTGGGAGTCATTGGCAGCAATCAAACCGGTACCGATAGCCCAGGGCTGCATCTGCACTCCACTTTGGTAGTGAGCACAGAAGGGGTGCCATTAGGGCTCCTGAACGCGCAATGTTTAGCCCCGACCCCCCGGCAGAAGGGGCAACCCGCCGCATCCCTTCCGATCGAAGAGAAGAAGACGTTCGCCTGGATACAGGGGCTGCGCGACTGTGTCGCCGTGGCCGTTGAGCTCCCGGACACCCGACAGGTCTGTGTGATGGATCGTGAAGCCGATTTCTATGCCCTTTTCGATGAACAGCATCAAAAGCGCAAGGTTGACCTGCTGATACGTGCCAAACACAACCGGGCGACCACGGAGGATCTCTCCCTTTTGAGTCGGTCCGACAAAGTCCCATACGGGATATTCTGCGTATCCCAGTACCGCGCCAAAGCGCGCGACCGAAGCGGGATAAACAAAAAGCCCGTGAAGAGCGCGCTGCACGTACAGCAGAGGTTGCCCTACGTTATCACCAGATCGCGCTGCGTCCTCCGACCGGGCATGCTGCAAAAAAACCTGTCTCGCTATGGGTAGTGCATATTGTGGAGATATCACCACCGGAGGGCGTCAAATCCTTAAATCCTTAGAATGGTTTCTGCTGACAACGTGCGAGATTGCCACTGCTGATCAGGCACACGAGTGTCTGCGCTGGCGGATCGAAGATTGGCACAGGGTATTGAAAAGCGGCTGCCGCATTGAGGAGTTGCAACACAAGACCGCCGAGCGACTGAAGCGGGCTGTTGCCATCAATCTGGTCATGGCCTGGCGGATCATGCTGATGACGCTGTTGGGCCGGGAATGCCCGGAACTTCCAGCCAGTATTCTGTTCTCCGATATCGAGATTGACGTCCTGACCGCCTACGCTAAAAAAAACGGCTTACCGGACCCATGCATATCGGCGATGCCGTCCGCCTTGTCGCACGCCTCGGCGGGCATATCGGACGAGCCAACGATCCGCCGCCTGGCCACCAAATAATGTGGCAGGGATATGCACAACTACGCACCCTCTGCGAGGGCTTCGCCCTCAAGGATGAACTTGATGGATAATATTTATGGGTAAAGGGCAGGCCTAGCCACGCATAGGCGCTATATCGGCAAACCCGCAGCCAGCATGCGCTCACGGATCTCTGCCGCACGCTTCGGTTCCAACTGATTACTGAACAACGCACACACCTCAGTCGCCTTGGCGTCAAACTTGGCCACGGCTTTGGGATACTTCGTCTGGTAGTTGCGCACAAAGGCCTCCAAAGCTTTCTCCGCCGCCTTCCGACTCTCGGCCATACAGATTTCCTGCAATGCCGCCTTCGCCTTACCCTGCTTGGATTTGGGCAGTTCGTTGAGGATGTTGGCGGTCTTATGCACCCAGCAGCGCTGCTGGCGGGTTTCGGGATAAGCTGCATCCAATGCTGCCCAGAAGCCCATGGCGCCATCACCAATAGCCAGTAATGGTGCAGCTTCCAGACCACGAGCCTGCAGGTCGTGCAGAATCTCCAGCCAGGAGGCCTTGGATTCGCGCAGGCCGTCGCTGACACTGACCAGTTCCTTCTTCCCGTCCGCAGTCACGCCAATAATCACCAGTAGGCAGATGCGCGGATCCTCCTCCGCACGTAGATTGGTATAGACGCCGTCCACCCACCAGTAGGCATAGCGTTTACCTTCCAGGGAACGGCGTTGCCAGGCGGCATGCTCTTCCGCTCACTGTGCCTTGAGGCGTCCCAATGCCGCAGGGGAAAAAGTCCATTTTATCCCCTTTTTTAATCAAACAGATATAAGGCAATACCCTTTTGAAACAATCACTAAGAAACACTGCCGAACATCCTCGAACACTGCGAAATACGGTGGAACTGCAGCAGAATTGCAGCACGAAAACGCCTCCCTGAGGGTACCCCAATTCCAGGGCCGTCCGCTATAGGCGCCCAGTCCTCAAAAATATGCGATTAGACGCAATCCTTGGAGGGCGCATCACCCATGCCGTACGGCCAACCCGATTCCCAGAACTCCGATGCCCACGAATATCCTCGCACCCACCACCGGGTATCCAGAATAACCCCAGAGGCGAGGACCATAATCCCCGGCCAGAATCCAAGCCCCATTCCCGTGTATGCGGTGGCCAAGAAAAGCTGAAAAAGGCGCACCCTGGATAGACGCCGAGGGCTCGACCCCCTTTTCGTCGGCGCGTTGACCGCTTCAGCGAACAGCGATAAAGTCTGAACCAGGTATTTACGGTTAACGCCCAGGTGTGCAATGTCCCAACCCGCAGCAAAAACCCAAGCACTGATTGATGCACTCAATGAGTTCGCTATGTCGGGAGCGCAGCCGCCGGAGTTTCAGGGCGCGCAACTGCGGCGTGACATCGAAGCTATTAAAAAACAGCATGCTGCGGATGGCCTGATGCTGGAAGGGATTTATGCGTTTTTGCAACACGACAAAACGGAAAGCCTGAGCAAGTTTCGCGGTGCCCGCGCCCTCAGCCAGGACCTTTACATACAAGAAAACTGCGCTGTCACACTCAAACGACTTGGGGAAACCGAACAGGCGGTCCAGATGTTGGCGAACCTCGCGCATATGAATCCGTCTGGGCGCATGCGATACAGCTTGTCTCTCCTTACAGCCGGGGCCTATAGAATGGCCGTTGAGATGTATCGCGGCATTCCCAATCGTGCCCCATCCCGGATGGACAACCTTCTGCCTGTTTTATGGGCCTTTGATACGCGGGATGAGGACACTATTGCTCGAATCCAATGTGCAATACAGTGGGTATGGGACCAGAACTCCTACGCGCTTGCCGCGCAAGTAGCGGCTTGGGATAACGAGGGAATCCTGCATGAATTGATACTGCCGGGCAATATAGAGGACCGCCGCCTTGACGCGGTAGAGTGGGGGGTGGAACGTGCGGTAAAAACGCGATTGTCCATTCCAGAGATGGGCAGTCTTTCCATCAGTTGCAGACGGTATACAACCACTTTACAGCAAGTCGCCTAAGCCCATGCCAGTTCATGCGGAAGATTTTCTGCTCTTCGCTGAGCAACTGAATCTCGAAAGCGAACAGGCTCGAAGAACCGCAGTATCCCGCGCCTACTATGCTCTATATCACGCAGCACTAAACCTAAAGGATACACTGGCCTTGCAGCCCCCACCCAATATGGACCGGTTGGGCATGCATAAACGTCTGACACAAACTTTCCGGACCTCAGACAAACAGGGGCTGCGGGATATGGGAGACGACCTGGAAAAAGCCAGGAAAAAGCGCGTACGAGCGGATTACGAATTAGATGACACCATCGGGTTGCCGGAATGCCAGAAAGATTTGCGCTTTTGCCGACGCGTTTATAAAAGCATGAAGTCGAATCTCAATTAAATCCATAGAGTTTCAAAGACAAGTAGGGAACCCCAGTTGGTCATTGGGAAGCGTGAGTCAAGGCGTAGCGATATCATCAAGGGGCCAACAGCAATAGTGTCCGCCGAAATAAATACATGTTGAGCCTCACTAGTTTCACCCTTGCCGGTATCCATTGCATCACTACCTGGGAGATATCAATGATAAGAATCAGCATCTTGTACCCGAACAATAAAGATTCACGATTTGACATTTCCTACTACGTTGAAACCCATATGCCTATGTCCATCAAACTTCTGAGCGCTCATCCGGGCTTCAAGGGGGTATCTGTTGAGCATGGGTTCGGTGGCGCGGTTCCTGGGTCAGAGCCCACATACATTGCAATGTGCCACTTCCTCTTTAATTCTGTCGAAGACTTCCTGGCTGCCTTCATGCCGAACGCGGCAGTGCTTCAAGGTGACATGCCAAACTACACAGACATAGAGCCTGTCATTCAATTCAATGAAGTGCTCATCTCTCGGTAGCCCTTTGTTGAGCATATCTGCGGAGCCTCAAATTGCAGACGGCCCTTTGGCAACAAGGCACGGCCGCAGCCCTGGCCACGAACAACACGGCCATCATCAGTCTGACAGCCTCGGCGCTCTCCATCACCCCGTTCACCATCATGGATATGGAATATCCCCGGCTGGGTTTTGTTCGTGTGGATTCGGCGGATAGGGTGCTCGTGGACACTCTGCAGGGGATGCGGCATTGAATAGGTTCCCTTCGCGGGCGGGCGTGACACGAGGACACCGATTCAAACCGTTCGTGGCCACATCCGCCGCTCTCGGCTGGATGGCCCTCGCGCTGCAGTTCGCCCTGTCCCTGCAATTGTCCATTGCGCACGGTAAAGGCGTGTTTGGCGGACTGGTCATCTATTTCAGTTTCTTCACCATCCTGACGAACTTGCTGGTGGCGTTGGCGCTGACCGCCTCTCTGTTGCGGGTACGGTCCGGCGTTATCGAATTCTTTACGCGACCGGGGGTGAATACAGGTATTGCGGCAAGCATCGCCCTGGTGGGTATCGCCTATGCCCTGCTTCTGCAACATCTATGGCATCCGGAAGGGCTCCAACTCGTGGCCGACATGCTGCTCCATTATGTCATGCCGTCGCTCTTCCTGGTCTACTGGTGGGTTGCCGTCCCGAGAGGGGATGTGCGCTGGACGAGTGTTTTCGCCTGGATGCTCTACCCGGTCCTCTATTTTGTGTATGCCATGACACGCGGCGCCCTGTCCGGTGTTTACCCCTATCCATTCATCAATGCGGCGGAACTAGGCTACGGACAAGCCTTGGCGAACGCTCTGGGGGTTTTGGCGGGTTTTGCCGCGCTCGCGCTGCTTCTGGTTGTCATGGGGCGATTCAGGGGACGCGCCGCCTCCAACCTTGCGGTGCGGAAGCCCCTTCCTTCCCTCGTCCAAGAACGGCGGCCGCGGGCTGAGGGCGAGAATGACGTCCAGTGACACGGCGTAACTGGCCCATAAACCCCCATTCCGCTACACTCGACGGATAATTTTCTACCCAAAAACGAGCCTATCCGTCGTGAACCAACAGAACATCTCCGCACTCATCTGGGCCGTGGCCGACTTGCTCCGGGGCGACTTCAAGCAATCCGAATATGGGCGGGTGATTCTGCCCTTCACCGTCCTCCGGCGTCTGGATTGCGTGCTCGCCCCCACCCGGGCGGCGAGCCTCGCTGAATACCGCGCAAAATCCGCGGCCAAGCTGCCATTCGTGGAATTCGTCCGGCGTGCGGCCGGGCAATCCTTTTTCAATCTCTTTCCCCAGGACCTGCCGGAACTGCTCGGCGATGCCGACAATCTGCGCAATAACCTGCAAGCCTATGTGCGGGCCTTTTCCACGGACGTGCAGGACATCTTCACCCGCTTCGATTTTCCCGCCACCATCGAGCGGCTGCACAAGGCGGGGTTGCTGTATCTCGTTACCGAGAAATTCACCGGCCTCAACCTGCATCCTGATGTCCTCAGCAACTACCAGATGGGCCTGCTGTTTGAGGAACTCCTGCGGCGTTTCGCGGAGATGTCCAACGAAACGGCCGGAGAGCACTTTACCCCGCGCGAGGTCATCCACCTGATGGTGGAACTCCTGTTCACGGAAGATGACGCGGCGCTGGCCAAGGGCGGTATTGTCCGCACCTTGTATGACCCGGCGGCAGGTACCGGGGGGATGCTTTCGGTGGCGGCGGAGCATCTGCACAGTCTCAATCCCGACGCCCGCCTGACCATGTTCGGCCAGGAACTCAACGACGAATCCTACGCCACCTGCAAGGCGGATATGCTCATTCGCGGCCAGGATGTGGCCAATATCGTCCCTGGGAATACCCTGTCCGACGACGGCCATCGCGGCAAACACTTCGATTACATGCTGTCCAACCCGCCCTTCGGCGTCGAGTGGAAGAAAGTCGAAAACACCGTGCGCGAAGAGCACGAGGATATGGGCTACCGGGGACGCTTCGGCCCGGGCCTGCCGCGCATCTCCGATGGCTCCCTGCTGTTTCTCCTGCACCTGCTGTCCAAAATGCGCCCCGAGAAGGACGGCGGTAGCCGTATCGGCATCGTCCTCAACGGCTCGCCGCTGTTCACGGGCAGCGCCGGCAGCGGGGAGTCGGAGATTCGCCGCTACGTGCTGGAGCAGGATGTCGTGGAAGCCATCGTCGCCCTGCCCACGGATATGTTCTTCAACACCGGTATCGCCACTTATGTGTGGATACTCACCAACCGCAAACCCGAAGAAAAGAAAGGGCTTGTCCAACTCATCGACGGTTCCGGTTTCTGGCGCAAGATGCGCAAGAGTCTCGGTTCCAAGCGCCGGGAACTCGCCCCGGAACACATCGAGACCCTTTCCCGCCTGCTGGGTGTCGGGGAGGCACTGGACCAGGCGGTAATCCTCGATGCCGAAGGCAAGGAGCGCACGCGGGTGGTGCTATTCGAGGGCATTCCGGTACCGGAACCCGTGGACGGGGGAACCGTGAAAGTCCGTCCCGTCTCCAGGGTATTCCGCACGACGGATTTCGGTTATCGCACCGTCACCGTGGAAAGGCCCCTGCGGCTGCGATTTCAGATGACTCCGGAACGTCTGCAGGAATACGAAGGAAAACTGCGGGAGAAACTGGACGGGAATGGGCGTGGACCGAAACGGGTCCGCAGCGTGGAGGCCCAGGCACAGGCCCTCCGTGAGGTGGATGGGTTACTGGACGACGCCGAAGCCCTGTTCCAGGCGTTGGGGGATACCCCGAACGACAACTGGAACACCCTGTGGCCGCGCATCGAGGGGATTCTGGAAGCCCGGGGCAGCCGCCATACCCCGGCAAACCGCAAGGCGTTCCGGGACGCGTTCACGGAATCCTGCCCGGATGCGGTACCCGTGGAAAGCGGCAAGCGTAACGGCCCGAAGTATGAGCCGGATTCCGGGCTGCGGGACACGGAGAACGTGCTTCTGGGCGAGGACGTGTACGCGTATTTCAAGCGGGAAGTCCTGCCCCATGTCCCGGATGCGTGGATTGACGAGAGCAAGCGGGACGCCAAGGACGGCAAGGTGGGCGTAGTCGGGTATGAGATACCCTTCAACCGGCATTTCTACGTGTTCGAGCCGCCCCGGCCGCTGGCAGAAATTGACGCGGATTTGAAGGCGTGTACCGGGCGGATACTCCGAATGCTGGGGGAGATGTCGGGATGAAGACGGCGTTGGATTTGCCTGATGAGCGGGTTTCGGAACCCAATTTCCCAGCCGTATTGCAGGGCTACACGCTTTGTGAGCCGGGCATCTTACACCGGAATCCGAATGTCCAGCGCGACGCTCAGGGATTGCTTATTGTGCGTGGGACTGCGGACGCACCAGCCGGGCAGATGTCCATTGAGGAATTACTGGCGCTGGAGACACAAGCTCAGGCCGATGAGGACTCGCAGCAGGTCTTTGGTGCTCCCGTTGATATCCATGCTTGGGAGGAACCTGGCTCATGACGGAAATCATCTACATTTTGGCCAACGAGGCGATGCCGGGACTCGTTAAAATTGGCAGAACCTCAGATGAGGTGGCTTCCCGAATAGCAGCGCTGAGTTCGGCCACTGGGGTACCGTTGCCGTTCGAATGCTATTTCGCCGCAGAAGTGGAGAATGCCTGTCGGTTGGAGCGCCAGCTACACCAGCTTTTCTCCGAGCATTGCCTGAATCCCAAGCGGGAATTTTTCCGGGTGGAGCCAGAGAAGGTGGTATTGGCCATCGGCATCGGCCCCTTTAAGGAAATCACGGTGACCGAACCGGAACTCGACGCAGACGACAAGGAAGCGCTAGAGCGTGCCAAGCAAAGGCGTCCCCGTTTGCGCCTGGAGGCTCTGGGCATTCCCATGGGTGCCGAATTGGAGTTTTCGCGGGACGGTTCGGTCAAGGCCAAGGTGGTGCCAGGGAACCGGGTCGAGCTCGACGGGGAAGCGATGAGCCTGTCCGCTGCGGCTCTCAAGGCGCTGCACCGATTGGGCTACACCCCTCCAGCGGCCCAGGGCTCAGTGTACTGGAGCTATGATGGGGAACTCCTTGACGAGCGCAGGCAGCGCATGGAAGCCACGCAGTACGAGGACGCGGGGATAGAAGGATGAAATTGAAACCGTACTCGAAATACAAGGATTCTGGGGTGGAGTGGCTGGGGGATGTGCCGGAGGGGTGGCAGGTGGTGCCGTTGAAGAGTTTGGCTGAATTCATAAATGGAGACGCTTTTAACCCTACAGAATGGAGTGAGGCTGGATTACCAATAATTAGAATACAAAACTTGAACGGTGGCGAAGAATTTAATTATTATGAGGGCCAAACTCAAGAACGCTATTTAGTGCGCCCAGGTGACCTGCTGTTTGGTTGGTCGGGTAATCGAGGAACATCATTTGGCCCGTTCATTTGGAACCGTAGTGGCCTTTACGTTCTTAATCAGCATATTTTTCGCGTAAAGCCAAGACGGGAAAATGCTGTCTGCCTGTACTGGATGCTTAAAGCGGTTACCGCCCATGTTGAAGAACAAGCTCATGGAATTATCGGTATGGTGCATATAACAAAAGGAGATTTGGGCGCCATAAGGGTTCCGTTCCCGCTTGCTTCGGAACAACACGCCATCGCCGCCTTCCTCGACGCCGAAACCGCCCGCATAGATACCCTCATTACTGAATACGAAACCCTCATCGGCTTGCTGAAAGAGAAACGGCAGGCCCTCATCAGCCAGGCTGTGACGAAGGGGCTGAATCCGGATGTTCCGATGAAGGATTCCCGGGTGGAGTGGCTGGGGGAGGTGCCGGAGGGGTGGGAGGTGAAGCGGCTTCGTTTCATTGCTGAGCTGAACCCATCCAAGAGTGAATGTTCCGGGATTGAGGGTGACAGCCAAGTATCATTTTTACCGATGGAAGCTGTTGGTGATGACGGTTCGCTAAATCTTGAACATGTGAGACCAATCTGCGAAGTCAATTCCGGTTACACGTATTTCCGCGAGGGTGATGTGACTATCGCCAAGATTACACCCTGTTTCGAGAATGGAAAAGGGGCTGTAATGCGCGGTCTTCAGGGTGGGATTGGGTTTGGCACGACGGAGTTAATCGTTATAAGGCCTATTCTGCAAGCAACCGTTGGCGAGTATATCCACTTACTTTTTATTTGTGCATATTTTCGTAAGTTTGGTGAATCCTGGATGTATGGTGCCGGTGGGCAAAAGAGAGTGCCTGATGATTTCGTGCGTAATTTCAAAGTAGGGATTCCACCTGTCGCCGAGCAACACGCCATCGCCACCTTCCTCAACGCCGAAACCTCTCGCACGGACGGTTTCGTTCAGGAAGCGGAAAACGGCATCAACCTGCTGCGGGAGCGCCGGACGACACTGATTTCGGATGCGGTGACGGGAAAAATTGATGTGCGCGACTGGAAAAGGGGGGCGTAATGGAATATTTGGCAAAAAAGCACGGCTTGTGGTTGGAAGGGGCGTATTCACGCCTACGCCTCATAACTCCCCCGCCTATTGTGCTCCCTTTTGGCTTGAACGGGTACGTGAACGGTAATATTTATGTTTTCTGTGAGGACTATTTTGATTCAGCGACCCGTGTTCGTAGAGGTCGGCTTTATCAATCTTCTGGTAGAAATGGAGACCGCTTCGAAAATGTGAGCCTTTTCCCATATCCCAGTCCATCCAATGGTTGCCCAATAGATGAAATATATGAGACTGCAAACCTGAATATCAAAGCAGGACAAGAAGTAATTCTCGGCGATAACCTGGCGCAAACATATTGGACCGTTGTTCTGGCTGAACGCAGAGGGCGGGACGCCTATTACATCACACTTAAGTCGAAAACATTCCTCGCTGTACTTCCGGAACTGCTTCCTAACGAGATTCCCGAGAAGAATACCAGTGATATTATCAATGCCTTAAATGCTGTGGTAGAAACAGCAACCATGCAAGCCCCACAATCAGTCATTGACGCATGCCGAAATGCTGCAAGCCACATGATTAGCGCCAAGTTCCCTGAATCCAACCCCAATGGGAAGGCTGATTTGGGTCCGTTGGTGAAGTGGCTCATTGACCAAAGCAAACTCAAGAAATGTACGGATGCTGCGGATAGCCTTCTCTACCTGCTTGAAGCTTCCACAAGTCACCTGGGTAACCAGCTTCATAGCCGTGGCAAAGCGAACGCGGCGGCAGCTCATGGAACACGCCCCGTGTCGCAGCGCGACGCTGACTTGGCCGTGAGCGCCATCGCGTTTCTCCTGCAAGACTTCGGTTGGGCTGCAAATGAAGGCTGAGCTGGGCGGGGGGCCAATGGGCTGGGTGGGGATAGCCGAATTGGCGACTGCTCTTGGAACTATTGCTCTTGCTATTGCAACAGGTTGTATGAGCTGGCTCTCCTATAAGTCCATCCGGCAGGCGGAAGAAAAAGAAAAGCATCACTTTACACCCATTGTCGTTTTTGACTTTAATGACGCGGAAGGTGAGGAGGGTCAAGGCGCCCCAGGATTTCGAATGTATCCAGACATAGGTACTGGCCATCAAAAGGCGTTATTATCTGGCATATTGCGTAATATCTCTGCGGTGGCCGCTATAGACTGCCGATTGCGTATTGTTTATACCGGGGGAGAACAGCCGCTTTGTGAATTTAATGACCTCCCCATTTGTAGCGGAGTCGCGGCTGGTGAACGCATTGATATATCGAAAGAAATAACCATGGCCGATATTGATGTGGAAAACCTCCCAGAATTGAACGGGCGGAAAATATTCTCCATAGGGATACGAGGATTATTCGAGATACTCGGGGCTAAACCAGACGAAGAATATCCGTATTATCTTGAGTTTGTTTACTCTAATGTTTACGGTGAAACATTCACCACGCGCTATGCGATGAAGCTGTTTATGTGGCCCGTGCCTCAAGGGCGTTTTTATAGAAAGATGATATTCAAAACTACGGGACGAGCACCACCCAGTGCAGACAAGGAAACTTCGTGATGTACGGCGCATCCTCTCGCGAACCTCTCCAATCCCGGTCTCCTGCCGGCGCTGGTGCTCGGCGCCTTATTCCCGGGTTCCGGGCTGTATATTCCGCCATTAAATCCAGTGACGGCATCTCAGCGCAACGCCGACTTTGCCGGGAGCGCCGTCGCGTTGCTCTTGCAGGGCTTTGGGTGGGCAACCTGAATGGTATAATCGCAAAGATACTTGATGACGGGTATGTAGTTAACTGGGCACGTAATATCAGTAGCGTCGTGCTATGTTGATATTTATTATGTTGGCCATATAGGGAGGGAGTTCTGTGTCTGCAATCCAATTTTTAACATCTGGTGGTATGGCGAGTATCGGTGGAGACTTACCAGAAGAGGAGAGGAAAACAGCTAATGAAATCGTTAAAAGCTTTGGCGAAAAAGTTAGAGCATATGCGCTCGCACTGCAGGTTCCCGCCTCGTTATTAAAAGTTCAACAATGCACTTTTCTGTTTGTGGCAAAAGACACGGCGAATTTTCATTTTGTCTTTGCGGATGCACCTGGCGGGAATTCGATAAATTATCGTAACTTGTCAATGCTTGGGCGGCTAGAACTTCAGAGTCTTGTTCATCAAATTCGAATCGAGATTGGCGAAGTGATGTGGGCCTTTTCTTGCCCCTTAAACGTGGCATTGTCTGAACTAGAAGAGTACATCCAATCTATCGTTCAGCAATATGTCAATACGGTACTTCAATCACAGCAAAAACCGAGCAAAAGTATTTCTAACGAGGCTGTCTCTATGCCAGAAATAGCATCTGGATTGGAGAAGTTTAGAGTTGACTACCCAATCGGTGTTAAAACTGCTTTCATCATCATGCAGTTCGGCAATATAAAACCTCATCAAGAAATCGTAAACTGCATTAAGGACACATTAAAAAAACACGACATCACCGCTCTGCGAGCTGATGACAAAGAGTACATGGATGACTTGCTTCCAAATATCAAAACATACATGCATGCTTGTGACTTCGCGGTTGCCGTTTATGACCGGATTACAGAAGATGACTTTAATCCGAATGTATCCCTTGAGGTCGGCTATATGCTTGGTATGGGGAAAAATGTCCTCCTTTTGAAAGACAAAACACTGAAGTCATTACAAACAGATTTAACAGGTAAGCTATATAAGCCATTTGATACAACTGATATTGGCAACACTATGCCTCAGCATATTCAGAAGTGGTTGTCTGATAGAGGTTTGGCGTAAGTATGGCTAACCCCCCCGCGCTCAGTCATGACGAGCAAAAAACGCACAGACTCTTAGCTACACGTTGGGCAGCTCAGTAGTAACCCTCGCGAGGAAAAGGCGATGACCCATACACGCATGAAAAGCAGTCAATTTCACCACGACGACCTGATGCTGTCATACCTCGATACAGGTGGTGCAACGCGGGATAAACGATTCAAAACGCTTGTGTGCGCGGTGGCACAGGGACTCGAAGAGCAGGGCTTGGCCCGCTCCCGTGAATCTGGACGCAAAGCGGTGGAGGAATTCCAGGCCTATTTCGCCAAGGTTGATGCCCACCTTACACCCGCCACGCGGGTGCTCACGGATGAGGACGTCGTGCGTCTCGTGAAAGGCGCACGTTGAACGGAAGGCGTTTGCGCAGGTGCCAAGAGATGATATTGGTTTGACAGGGTATTACCATAATGGTAAGTAGGATGAATGTTGGGCAATATCCAGGTGAACCTCCGGAGGGAGAGAGTCGGCGTATCGGCACAACAACTCCTCTCTACGGACGGAAGGAAGTTCTGGCCGGGCTGGAAGAGGGTATTCTCGAAGTCACCGTGTGGACGCGCAAGTGTCAAAAGGACCTGGAGAAACTGGATATCGACTTGGATGGGTTGCCTACACTACTCAAGGATGTCCTGCTGAATGGTACCTACCGCAATTCTGAGTGGTGTGAGCAGGGGCCATCCGGTCCGTGGGCCGCGTGTGATGCTTATTCGTATGTACGCCTGGAATGGCTGGCGGCGATGGGGCGGGAGACGCGGGTGGGCTATTACATCAAATTTGCCCGAAGTCGGGCGGGAAATCTCTTGTTACTGGTTTCCTTTCACTTGTCATAACGGAAGCACGTTTTATGGCTGAAATGATTACTCCTACAGATGTCGCATGCCCCATTTGCGGGGAAGGGACTCTTATTCTTCACG
>Ga0172381_10001934_pt1 | contig 23654 bp, 26 predicted proteins | sample Leawel6488metaG_FD_119754 | JGI IMG/M metagenome (GOLD analysis project Ga0172381, IMG submission 119754) | Leachate microbial communities from a municipal landfill in Southern Ontario, Canada - Leachate well 64-88 metaG | ecosystem: Engineered > Solid waste > Landfill > Unclassified | place...
GCTAGAATTTGGCTAGGTGATGTTGGAGCTCTTTCTTTTGGAGCCACTTTTGCTGTTATTGCTCTACTTTTAGGTAAAATTATTCCATTATTAATTGTTGGTTCACCTTTTATAATCGAAGGTTTAAGTAGTGCTATTCAAATTTTTAGTAAAAAATATTTTAAGAAAAAAGTTTTTCCAGCTGCCCCTATCCATTTGACTCTCCAAAATATGGGTTGGGAAGAACCAAAAATTGTTACTCGAGCTTGGTTAGCTGGTATTATTTTAGCTATATTTGGATTATGGTTGGGTCTAAATTAATCAAACTTAAATCAGAAATTGATCATTATTTGGGATTACCTTATATGACTAATATTTTTAGAGATGGCAAAATAATTAAAGAAAAGGTTTTGGGTGGTAAGGGAAATTGGAAAGATATTCAAAAATCAACCCAAAAAATTGCTAAACAAGAAAATATAAACTTAAAAAAAATAACTAAAAAACAACTTTACAACTTCCAAAAAAAACATAAAATAGGTATTGATTGTTCAGGTCTTGTTTGTCAACTTCTCATCTTTTATGGCCGATTAATCAGTAAAAAAGTAGATTTAATTATTCGTAAAACTTCAGCTGATATGTTAACTTCTTCTTTGTTTTCAAAAAAAATAGAAGATTTTAAAGATATTCAAACTGGTGATTTAGTTCGTCAAAAAAATGGTCACCATGTACTTTTTATTGTCGAAAAAAATGGTACTAAAATATCCTATGTTGATAGCTCTTTTTGGGGTAGAGGAGTCAAATATGGCGAATTTTACCTAACTGATCAATCTTTTGAAAATCAAGGTATTTATCGTTTATTTTTCTTCAATTAATTCTCTATATTGAAGAGGATCTGTTGATAAAATCTCTAATTCAGTTCCACATTCTTGGCACTCAATTATATCTCCCACTGTCATTACTTCGGGTTGATTAATTTCAACTCCACAATCAGGACAAATAATTTTGTTTGTTTCTGTCATATTTAAGATAAAAAATATATAATTAAACTAACTAAAATATTATATGACAAATACACCATTAGTTAAATTAGACAATTTTTATTTAAAAAGAGAAGACGAAAACGTAACTGGTTCTGCTAAAGATCGAGCTCTTATTTTTCAAATTGCCAATCTTAAAAAAAATGGCTTTAGTAAAGCTGTTATTTCCAGTACTGGTAATGCTGCTATTTCTGCCGCTCATTTTTGCCAACAAAACCAAATTGAATTAACTATTTTTCTTTCCACTAAAGTTAATCCCAAAAAATTAACTATTTTGAAACAATATTCCTCAGAAATAATTTTATCCAAAAAACCAATTAGTGATGCTATTAAATTTTCCAAAAAAAATAATGCCTATCTACTCCGCCAATCAACTGATCCATCTGCTCTTATTGGATACCAACAAATTGGTCAAGAAATAATTGATCTACTTTCTCAAACTACTAGTATTTTTATTCCTATTGGTAGTGGTACTACTTTACTAGGAATTTCTCAAAAATTATCTCCATCTGTAAAAATATTTGGTGCTCAATCAGTTGCTAACTGTCCCATCAGTAAAAATTTTGATCAAAAATATATTCCCGAAATTAGACTTATTACTGATGCTCTTTCCGCCAAATTTATTCCTCAAAAAAATAAAATAATTACCACTATCAAAAAATCAAATGGCTTTTCTTTTATTATTCAAAATGAAGCCATAATTTCCGCTAGTCAATTTTTAGAATCAAAAAATATTTTTACTTCACTTGAAGGCTGTTTAGCTTTTGCTGCTTTTAAAAAAGCTAAAGAAAATAATTTTGATATTGGTGATTTCCCTGTTATTTTATTAACTGGAGCTAAAAGATGACTTTAATTGATGCTCTTAATCAAAGTCCTTATTCTTTTTATTTTTTAGTTGTTGATAAATTTTTAGATATTGAAATTTCAGAACTAAAAAATTTTGAAAAAATTTATCTTTCTGATTATCCATCAGTCAAAATAAAAAATAGTAGTAAATTATTATCTAATCCTCAAATTATTGATTATATTTTAAAAAAATCTCAAAAAAACAATCTTATTCCTGCAATTATTTCTTTTAAACCATCTAGTAAAATAGATTTTTTATGTAAAAAAAATAATTGGGTTAATATTAATAACTCTGGTCTTCTAAATAGATTTTTAGAAAATAAAATAAAATTTTCTAATCTTTGCACCCAATTTAACTTACCTACTATTCCTTTTATTGTAGATACTTTTAATCAAGAAAATTTTATTAAATATCAACAAGTTTTTGATCAAAAATTAGTTATTCAATTAGCTTTTGGTTGGGCTGGAAAAAGTACTTTTTCCAGTGACAATTATGATGAAATAAAAGACAAAATTACTACTGATATTCCAGTTAAATTTTCTCCATATATCGCTGGCTATTCTTTATTAAATAATTGTTGTTTGACTAAAAAAGGCCTTATTCAAAGTCCACCAGCCATCCAATATACTGGTATCAGTCCGTTTACTACCAATCCTTTTACTACTGTTGGACGTCAATGGCCATCTTTAGCTCCAATTGAAATTATTGAAAAAATTAAAAATATTACTCAAGAATTTTCAAATATTATTAAAAATTTAAATTATAAAGGTTTTTTTGGTTTAGATTTTTTAATTCATAACGATGAAGTTTATCTTTTAGAATGTAATCCTCGACTCACTGCCTCTTTTGCTTTTTATAATGAAATTGAAATTAAACAAAATATTAATTCTTTGTTTTTATTTCACTTGGCTGAATTTATTAATCTAGATTTTGATATCAATTTAGAATTAGAACAAAAAAGATTTTATAATTCTAAAATAATTGGTTCTGAAATTACTACCAAAAATAATAATAGTCAAACCATTAAAAAATATCACGATTTTACTATTTTCAGTGATCAAATAGATCCTATTATTATTCCTCAAAAAATAATCGACTTAATCAATGAAAACTAATAAATCTCCCTTATTTTCATTAGTTTTTGGTTTAATTTTTGTTGGATTAACTTTTATTTCTATTTCTTCACTTACTGAAGCAAATATTACTCTTGGTGATAAATTTTTTTTTCTTAGAAAACAAGGTTTTTGGTTACTTATTAGTCTAATTGCTTTTTATTTTTCCTCAAAAATTAAAATAGAAATTGTCAAAAAATTTTCTTTTGCTTTTTATTTTTTTTCTATTTTAGGACTTATCCTTGTCCTTATCCCTGGTTTCAGTAATGAAACTCTTGGTGCCAATAGATGGTTAAATTTAGGAGTCTTAAGTTTTCAACCATCAGAATTATTAAAACTTAGTTCAGTAATTTACTTTGCTATGTTATTTTCAGTCGAAAAAAGAAGAAATTTTACCAATTTAATTCTCTATCTTATTGGACCTTTTATTCTAATCATTTTAGAACCAAATCTTAGTACCGCCATTTTAGTTTCAGCTATTATTATTTCTATTTTTTATCTTGCTGGTGGTAAAATAATGCCTCTATTTGGTCTCTGTCTTAGTCTTGTTGTTATTAGTCTAATTCTAATCATTAATTCTCCTTATCGATTAGCCAGATTACAAACACTATTTAATCCACAAGATAATTCTCAATCTTCTTCCTACCATAGTAATCAAATTATTCTCTCTCTTTCATCAGGTGGTCTTTTTGGTAAAGGTTTTGCCAACTCTGATCAAAAATATCAATTTTTACCAAAAATATCCACTGATTCAATTTTAGCCATAATTGGCGAAGAAACTGGTTTTTTGGGAATATTAGTTATTATTCTAATTTACATTTTTTTAATTTATTATCTATTTAAAATTTCATCTCTTATTACCGATCCTTTCTCTTCTCTTCTAATCTCAGGAACTGCTTGTTGGATAAGTTATCAATGTTTAATTAACATTGCCGCCATTGCTAGTATTATCCCTTTAACTGGTGTTCCTTTACCGTTTATTTCTTATGGTGGTTCTTCACTTTTAACTCTTATGACTGCTGTTGGTTTAGTGCGTAACATCGAAAAAAATAATTCATTATTGTTATACTCTGATAATGATTCAAAAGCCAAGAAAAAACATCCTCATCACCGGCACCCATCTCACTCCCGCACTTGAGTTAATCCGCCAACTTCAAAACGATTCCAAAACTAATTGGCAAATTCACTATATTGGCCGTCATTCCAACTCTAATGATTCCAATAATACTTCTATTGAATCACAAATAATTCCCAATCTTGGAGTAAATTTTTATCCTATCTATTGTGGTAAATTTGATCGACGTTTTTTACCAAACACAATTGCTGGTATTCCTAAATCAATTTTTGGTTTTTTTCAAGCTTTATTTTTAATTAATAAAATTAAACCAAATATTGTTATTTCTTTTGGCGGTTATGTTTCTGTTCCAGTTATTATTAATGCCCGACTAAAAAATATTATCAGTATTACCCATGAACAAACTCTTACTAACAGTTTAACTACCAAAATAAATAGTTTGTTTGTTAATAAAATTGCCCTATCTTTTGATAATTCTAATCAAATTAAACAGTTAAATAAAAATAAGGTTGTTATTATTGGTAATTTACTTCGATATCAATTGTTTAATAAAAATCCAATTAAACCAAATTCCAAATTTTCTAACAAACAACCAATAATTTATATTACTGCCGGTAATCAAGGATCACACAGTCTTAATCTTGTTATTAAAAAAATTCTACCTATTCTAAAAAATTTTTCTGTTATTCATCAAAGTGGTAAAAATGATTTAAATCTTTTTAAAAAATTATCTAACAAATATTCTTATTATTTTGTTTCTGATTATTTCAACACCGATGAACTTACTTGGATTATTCATTCCACCGATATTCTTATCAGTCGCTCTGGAGCTAATACTAGTCAAGAAATTGTTGCTTTCAATAAAAAATCGATTTTAATTCCATTACCCAAAAGTCAACAAAATGAACAACTTCTTAATGCTCTTTGGGTTAAGGAAAAACTTCCTACCAAAACCATTATTATTCCTCAAGAAAAACTCAATCAAAGATCTTTATTATCTGCCATTGGAACTCTAATAAAAGTTAAAAGCAATCTTAAAACTAAAGAATATAAACCAAATTTACAACTTTTAAAGCTAATTTATGAAATTATTTAAGTTAATAATTATTTTATTATTAATAATTAGTCTTCCTGTCGGTTTTTATTTTTTAAATAAAAAAAACAATTCTTTTAACCCAATATCATCCCAAAATGGTTTTTATCAAAAATTAAATTTAGCCATTAAAACCAGTCAAATTAATATATCTCCTATAAAAATTAGAGATTTTAACAATGAAGTCGAATTTTATTTAATAGAAAATAATTATCAAACAAAAATAATTCTTTCAACCCAAAAAGATCCTGTTTGGCAAATATCTTCTTTGCAAGAACTTTTAAAAACAGCTAAAATTAATAAAGAAGATCTTAAATTAGTTGATTTAAGTTCAACTCATCCATATGCAACATTCAAAAATAATTAGCGGTATCGATATAGGTACCTCAAAAGTCACTACTATTATTGGTCAATATTCTGATGCTGAAGATAAATTTAATATTATTGCTGTTTCTTCTATTCCTGCATCTGGATTTAGAAAAGGTCAAATTGTTAACCTTGAACAAGCTTCAGCCACTATTACTCAAAGTATTGAATCATCAGAAAGAATGGCAGGTTTTCAAATAAACTCAGCCTCTGTTTGTTTATCTGCTCCTCACATTGAATCAATTAATTCTCATGGTGTTGTCGCTATTAGCAATCCTAATGCAGAAATTGATCAAAACGACATTGATCGAGTTGTTGAAGCCGCCAAAGCTATTGCCGTTCCTCCTGGTAAAGAAATAATTCATATTATTCCTATTAGATACACTGTTGATGGTCAGGAAGGTGTTATTGATCCTATTGGTATGAATGGAGTTCGACTTGAAGTTGAAGCTCATATTATTTTAGCTTCCAGTCCATCTCTTAAAAATCTCAAAAAATGTCTTGAAGATATTGGTGTAAAAATGGATCAATTAATTTATTCTGGACTAGCTACTGCTAAATCAGCTCTTACTGAAACCGAAAAAGAACTTGGTGTAGCTTTAGTAGATATAGGTGGCAGTATTACTAGTATTACTATATTTAGTGAAGGTTCTCCTATCTTTTCTTCTGTTATTCCTATTGGTGCTGGTAATATTACTAATGATTTAGCTATTGGTCTCCGTTTTTCTCTTGAAGATGCCGAAAAAATAAAATTAAGATTAACTAAAATTTCAGAATCTAAAAAATTTGAAGACGAAATAGAATTATCAAATTTCGATATAAAAACAGATGATAATCATAAAATTTCACTTCAAACAGCTATTAATGGCATTATTAAACCAAGATTAGAAGAAATTTTTCATCTTATTTATTCCAAAATAGAAGAAAGTGGTTTTCATCAAACTATTCCAGCCGGTATCGTTTTAACTGGTGGTGGTGCTCAAACTATAAATATCAAAGAAGTTTGTGAAAAAATTATTCCTCTTCCTCTTCGAATTTCCACTCCACCAAAAGTTGGTGGTATTATTGATGATATTATTAATCCTGCTTACAGCAGTTCTATTGGTCTTTTAATGTTTACTAGTGAAAACAAAAAAACCAGTAGTGTCTCTAATAAAAAAATTAAAATTTCTTTCAATGGAATATTTGGCCGAATTAAAAAATTAATAGAACCACTTCTTCCTTAATTATGGGATTAGTTAAAACTCTTGCTGGTCAATTTGCAAAAATCAAAGTCATCGGTGTCGGTGGCGGAGGTAATAATGCCATTAATTCTATGATTTCTGAAGATAGTATTAGTGGAGTCGATTTTATTTCTATTAATACTGATTCCCAAGCTCTGCTTAATTCACTCGCTCCTGTCAAAATCCAAATTGGAGAAAAATTAACCAAAGGTCTAGGTGCTGGGGGAAATCCTCAAACGGGTCAGAAAGCAGCCGAAGAGTCACGAGAACGAATCAAAGAAGCCTTAAGTGGTACTGACATGGTTTTCATTACTGGTGGCATGGGTGGAGGTACTTGTACTGGAGCTGCTCCAATAATTGCTCAAATTGCTAAAAAAGAATTAGGTATTTTAACTATTGCTGTAGTTACTAAACCATTCCTCTTTGAAGGAACCCGAAGAATGACTAATGCTGAAGAAGGTATTTCTCAACTTCGTAATAATGTTGATACTCTCATTGTTATTCCTAATCAAAAAGTTATGGAAGTAGTCAATGATAAAGCCACTTTACTGGAAGCCTTTAAAATTGCCGATTCTATTTTAAATAAAGGTACTAAAGCTATTGCTGACCTAATTACTGTTCCAGGATTAATAAATCTAGACTTTGCCGATATTAAGGCAGTTATGAGTAATGCTGGTTCTGCTTTAATGGGTGTCGGTGAAGCTGAAGGCGAAAATCGTTCTCAAAAAGCAGTAGAAGCTGCTATTGAATCACCAATTGTTGAAGTTAGTATTGAAGGGGCTAGGGGAGTATTAATTAATATTACTGGTGGATCAGATTTAACTATGGCCGAAATAGAAGAAGCTGCTAGAACTATCACTCAAAAAACTGCTCCTGATGCTAATGTTATTTTCGGTGCCACTATTAATCCCGAAATGAAAGGTAAAATAAAAATTTCCGTAATTGCCACCGGATTTGATTCTACTAAAGCTCATTTTTATCAATCAATTAAAAAACCAACTATCAATATTTCTGAACATGTTGATCCTCAAATTAGTTCTCAGTCAGAACCAAAAGAAATTGATGATCAAGATATTCAAAAATTTTTAGGTGATCAAAAAATCCCCGTCGGAATTGATATTATTGATGAGTTCGACATCCCTGCTTTTTTAAGAAAAAAGAATTAATTTTTTCCAAAAAGAAGACCGATAAAATTTATAAACGCTTGCGCGAGTACAAACCTACCGGTCTAATTTATTAATCGTCTAATAACATTTTAGCTGCCACCTTCTGATCCAAAGACCAGTAAATGACGACCTCACCAGAGGTTCTGACCAGCTGTTCGCGGTCAGTTTCCTGGTTTTCGGGAATAATGTCGTCAAAAACGACGTCATCATCAGCACCATACAAATGGGCTTCCCCAAGAATATATGCTCCTTTTGGAACATATATAGTTTCTTGATTCTCAAGAAGAGTAATCTCTCCTTTTTGAACCGTTTTAAAGGCCCAATGATAATCACTGGCCCAAATAAAACCAAACGCAAAAATGAAAAAAACCAACAATAAAAGTATAATTGGTATTATCTTTTCGATAAACCAATTTTCTAAATATATCTTTCTCCTATTGTCGATAAAATCAACCTTTTTCATAAAAAAATCCCTCATCTTTCACTTTTTTTTATTAGACAATTAATTTTCAATGTTCTTTCTATATATTGAATCCCTGACGCAATGTCAAAGACATAAATAGAATTTTATAAATTAACAACTTTCGTTATTAACTTAGACCTATAATATCATTACTTAACCCAAAAGTCAATATTTTAACAAAAAAAAGACGATCTCTAAAAACAATAATTATTTAAAAAAATAATATATAATATACCCATCTATGGCCAAATTTAAAAACATTCCTCAAAACATCAGTTTTACCGAACTTGAAGAGGAAATCATTAATTTTTGGAAAGATAAAAAGATTTTTGAAAAATCTGTTGAATCTCGTCCAGAAGAAAATAGTTACAGTTTTTACGATGGCCCTCCGTTCATAACTGGTATGCCTCATCACGGCAGTCTTTTGCCTAGTATTGCCAAAGATGTTATTCCTCGTTATTGGACTATGAAAGGTAAACGTGTCCGTCGTGTCTGGGGTTGGGATTGTCATGGTCTTCCTGCTGAAAATAAAGTCGAAGAATTACTTGGTCTTAAAAATAAAAAAAATATTGAAACTATTGGTATTAAAAAATATATTGACACTTGTTACGATTATGTTCAAAACGTTTCTAAAGAATGGCCTTGGTATGTTGACCACATTGGTCGCTGGGTTGATCTCGAACATGCCTACAAAACCATGGATTTAAATTACATGGAAAGTGTCATGTGGGTTTTTTCTGAAATTTATAAAAAAGATTTAATTTACAAAAGTCATCGAGTTTCTTTATTTTGTCCTCGTTGTTCCACTCCACTCTCTAATTTTGAAATTGCCATGGATAATTCTTACAAAATGGTCGATGATCCAGCCATTTTCATCAAATTTAAATTAAAAGATCAAGACAAATATATAGTTGCTTGGACTACTACTCCTTGGACTCTTCCAGGAAATTTAGCCTTAGCTATCAACAAAGATGAAACTTATGTCGAAGTTGATGTTGATTCTATTCATTTAATTTTTGCTAAAGCTAGACTAGATAATGTTTGTGGAGATAAAGAATACAAAATAATTAAAGAATTTAAAGGTAGTGAATTAGTCGGTCTAAAATATGAACCTCTTTATGATTTTTATGAAACTTGCACTAAAGACTATTGTATTCATCATGGTAATTTAGTTACTATGACCGACGGTACTGGAGTGGTTCATATTGCCCCAGGTTTTGGTGAAGATGATGCTGCTTTAGGTAAACAACTCGGACTTTCTGTTATTAGTCATGTTGATGATGAAGGTAAAATTGATCCAAAAGTTACTCCTTTTGCTAATCTTTTTGTTAAAAAAGCTGATCCTTTAGTCATTGACGATCTTAAAAATCGTAATTTACTTCTTAAAGAAGAAAAAATAAATCACAGTTATCCTTTTTGTTATCGTTGTGGCACTCCTTTAATTTATAAATCTCAAAGTTCTTGGTTTTTAAATGTCCAAAAATTAAAAGATGGAATGAAAAATACCAATGAAAAAATTAATTGGGTTCCAGAACATATTAAAAGTGGTCGTTTTGGGCAGGGGATAGAAACTGCTCCAGATTGGTGTTTATCTCGTTCTCGTTTTTGGGCCTCACCTATTCCTATTTGGGAATGTGAATGTGGTGAAAAATTTGTACCATCAAGTATTGCAGAACTAGAGGCAAAATCTGGTCAAAAAGTAACCAACCTTCATAAACCAGAAATTGATGAAGTTGTTATCACTTGTGATAAATGTGGCAAAAAAGTTCATCGTGTTCCTGAAGTTTTAGATTGTTGGTTTGAATCTGGTGCTATGCCTTATGCTCAACTCCACTATCCTTTTGAAAACAAAGAATTTTTTGAAAAAAGTTTTCCTGCCGATTATATTATTGAATATATTGCCCAAACTCGAGGTTGGTTTTACACCCTCCATGTCTTATCTAATGCCTTATTTGCTTCCGAATCATTCAAAAATTGTGTTGTTACCGGTGTTGTCATGGGTACTGATGGACGTAAAATGAGTAAACTTTTCAAAAATTATCCCGATCCCAAAATGGTTTTACAAAAATATGGTGGGGAAGCTTATCGTCTCTCTCTTATGAGTAGTGTCGTTATGGTTGGAGAAAATGTCAATATTGATGAAAAAGAATTTGAAGATAAAGTTAAAAATATTTTATTACCTCTTTGGAACTCTTTTAAATATTTATTAACTTATGCCAATCTCCATAATTGGTCTCCAAATTTAGATAACCAAACATCAACTAATACTCTTGATCAATGGGTTCAAAATCAAATAAATGACTTTACTAATAATCTTAGTAAATCTCTAGAAGAATACAATCTTCCCAATGCTACCAGATTAATTGAACCATTTGTCAATAATCTTTCTCGTTGGTACATTCGCCAATCACGTGATCGATTTGTTAATGGTGATACTAATGCCCTCCAAACTCTATGGCAAGTATTAGTTCAATTTAGTTTATCAACAGCTCCTATTATTCCTTTTATTACTGAATATTTTTGGCAAAATTTAGTTATTCCTTTTGACTCTAAAAAACCAGAATCAATTCATCTTGAATTTTATCCAAAAAATAATCAAGTTGATCAAAAAATAATTGATGATATGAATATCGTTCAACAAATTTGTGAACAAGGAAATATGATTCGAAAAACCAATCAAATTAGTACCCGTCAACCACTGGCTAATTTAACTATTTCTACTAATCAAAAATTAGACTTAAGTGAAAATCTATTAGAAATAGTCAAAAACGAAATTAATATTAAAAAAATCGAAATTATCAAATCAAAAGATAATTTAACCATTACTCTAGATACTAATTTAACCCCAGAATTAAAATCTGAAGGTGAGGCTCGTGATTTAATTCGCCAAATTCAAAGTTTCCGTAAAGAAGCTAATCTTAATCTTAAAGACAAAATCAAAATTTTTGTTCCATCTTGGCCAAAAGAATTTGAAACTGAGGTATTAACTAAAACTTTAGCTGTCAGTATTGAAAAATCTGATAATCTTAAAATTGAAAAAATCAGCTAAAATTCATTATGTCAAAAAATCCTTGGTTATCAGTTTTAATTAGTCTGATCTTTCTTTTTTGTATTAATATTTTAATGGTTAGTTCAATCTCTCCCAGTTCAGTTGGCAAACAACTTATTGCTTGGGGAATTGGATTAATTTTATTTTTTGTCGGACGTCAAGTAAATCCTAAACAAATTGCCTCATCTAAATGGTTAATTTTTATTGTCTGTTGTGTTTTGTTATTAATTCCTATTTTATTTAACAACATTACTCGTGGTTCTCGTCGTTGGATTGATATTGGTTTTACTACTCTTCAACCATCAGAATTAGTTAAACCTTGGCTAATGCTTTTTTTAGCTAATACTAATTTACCTTTACTTCATCTTATTCCCACCGGAATTATTATGAATCAACCAGACCTTGGTAGTGCTTTGTCTGTTTTATTTCTAATGGTCCCAATCATTATTTATAATCCTAAATTAATTAAATTTTGTCTAATTGGTGGAGTTATTTTTATTTTAATTTCTCCTATTCTTTATAAATTAGTTCTTCATGATTATCAAAAAGAAAGAATCATTAATTTTTTAAATCCATCAGCCGATCCGCTTGGTAAAGGTTACAATGTAATTCAATCCAAGATTGCTATTGGTTCAGGTGGTCTTTTAGGTAAAGGTTATAAGAAGGGGACTCAAGGACAATTATTATTTTTACCCGAAAAACACACTGATTTCATGTTTGCTGCTACTACTGAAGAACTCGGTTTTGTTGGTGTTACTATTATTTTAATTGCTTATTTTTTCCTAATTAAAACTCTAATAACTAAGGCTTTTTTGGCTACTAATAATCGTGTCTTATTTTTATTTACTCTTGGTATTGCTCTTCAAATTTGGATGCAAACTTTTGTTAATATTGGTATGAATATTGGTATTTTACCAGTTACTGGCATTCCTTTACCTTTTTTATCAGTTGGCGGATCGTCTCTTATTGCTTTACTTTTTTCTATTGGAGTTATCTACTCGTCATAATCCTTGTCAACAATTTTTCCTATGTTATAATCAAAAAGTATGAAATACGCTGTAATCGCCATTTCTGGCTCTCAATTCAAAGTTGAAGAAAATCAAAAGTTAACTGTCGACAATTTAAACCTTAAAGAAGGCGACAAATCTACTGTAGATCAAGTTCTTTTAATTGCTGATGGTGACAAAACTGAAGTTGGTACTCCAACTATTAAAGGTGCTACTGTTGATTTTGAAGTTTTGAAAAATTATAAAGGTGAAAAACTCACTGTTTTTAAATATAAATCAAAATCTCGTTATCGTAAAACAATGGGTTTTAGAGCCCAACTTACTGATATTAAAATTATCAAAATAAATAAATAAACTATGGCACATACAAAATCACAGGGAAAAACTAATCAAAAATCTAATCGTCCTGGACAAAGACGGGGAGTTAAAAAATTTGGTGGTCAAAAGACTGAAGTCGGTCAAATTATTGTTCGTCAAGTTGGATCTAATTTTCATGCTGGTCCAGGTGTAAAAACCGGAAAAGATTTTACACTTTATGCTATTCGTCCTGGAGTTGTTAAATTCTTCAAGAAATTAGGCAAAAGTATTGTTTCTGTCGTCAAAGCATAATTTGATATAGTTTTTTCTCCTTTTTTCACGACCCTTTTCATAGTAGTCTTATACTATGATGAAACAAGTAACTCAAATCCCGACAAATCAACTCGAACCAAATCCTCTTCAACCTCGCGGAATTATTAATCCTGAATCAGTTGCTGAACTAGTCGAATCTATTAGAGAACATGGTATATTAGAACCTTTAATTATTGCCAAAACCCCGGCTGGTTTTCAAATCATTGCTGGTGAACGTCGTTGGCGAGCTGCCAGAATTTTAAAACTAGAATATGTTCCCGCTATTATAAAAGAAACTAATCCTCAACAAATGTTAGAAATGGCTATTGTTGAAAACGTCCAAAGAAAAGATCTAAATCCAATTGAACGAGCCAAGGCTTTTTTACGTCTCAAAGATGAATTTCAGTTCGATAATAATCAAATTGCCAAAAAAGTCAGTAAAAGTGTTCCTTATGTCATTAATTGTCTTAAACTTTTAACTCTACCAGACGCTCTCAAAGACGGTCTTCTTTCAGGATTGATAAGTGAAGGCCATGCCCGAGCTTTATCCAGCATTGGTGACACTAGACTTATAATTGAGGCCTACAAAATAGTTTTACGAGAAAAAGCTTCTGTACGTCGAGCTGAAGACATTGCTCGTCGTATGCGTCGAAAAATTGAAGAAGGAACTGTTCCTATTACCAAAGAAAATTTACCTTTATTTTTAAAATCCAGACTCGATAATATCGGTACTGATTTAAAAAGTTTTTTTGGCGATAATACTACTAATGTCAAAATAACTCAAACCAATATTTTTACTCAAGTAACCTTTCAATTTAAAGGACCAGTTGATAAACGTTTTGAAAATCTCAAAGAGTTATACAAAAAAATCTGTCAAAAAGATTTAACTAATTCTAATAATTAGAAACTGATTTTTGGAATTAAACCAATTGACCCAATTGGCCAATATTTAAAAAATGCTTTACCAACAATTAATTTTCTTTCTATTGGTCCAAACTCACGACCATCTCGAGAATTAGGTCGATTATCACCAAAACACAAATACTGACCTTCTGGTATCGTCACTGTCACTCCTTCTTGAGCATATTCACCAGGTGAACTATAAACTTTTGTTGGTAAAAAAGATTGATCTAAAAGTTTTCCATTTAAATAAACTTCTCCTCCTTTCACCATTACTGTATCACCAGGCATTCCAATTACTCTTTTAATATATTCACATTCCTCTGCAGCACATGGCTCACTTGCTGGAGCCTTAAAAACAACCACATCACCCCTTTTAGGATCACCCATTTGATAACTCAATTTATCTGTTAATAAAAATTCTTTATCTTTAAAATTAGGAAACATTGAACTACCTTTAACTTCATTTGGTTGAACCACAAATAAATATAAGAGAACAAAAACAGATAAAGCTAGAACAATTGATTGAATAAATTCTAATAAAAAACCACCCAAACCACCAATTTGATTTCTATATATTTTTTTCATACTTCAAATTTTAACTGATATAATTACGAAAAGCTAGGTCGCTTAGCTCAGTTGGTAGAGCACCGCATTCACATTGCGGTTGTCACAGGTCCGAATCCTGTAGCGACCACCTAAAAAATTCTAATTACCCAAAACCTCTAGACTATATCCAGCCGATAAAGAACTAACCATTAAATAATTAGGATAATTTCCACTTTTAACTCCATCATTAACATCATCAATTAATTTTTCCAAATTTTTAAAACTCAAAGCCGCAAATTGACTCAAACTTTTTTTCTTAGATCTAAATTCTACAGTCTTAATTAAAAAATCCTTATATATATTAAGTAATTTGTAATTAGTTAATTTTCTGTTTGGGTTATTTATCGACGCTAAAATAAATAGATTATCTAAAATTCTTTGACTTACAATAGTCTCTTTAGTTTTTGATCGATAAGAAAAAACCACACCCACTACTCTAACTAAATCACCTTTATTTAAATATTTAATTCCATTACTTAAATTAAGTTGCTGCAGATCAGACTTTATTGAGGAAATCAAAAAATCTTTATTTTCTTTATCAACTTTGATTTCTGCTTTATTAAAATCCACCACCAATTTTTCCGATTTATTTAAAGTTACATTTTTTTCTATATAATTCCAATTATTATTACTTGTATTACCCAACACTAAATGAACCACTCCATTATCTGTTGGATTTAAACTTAAATTGCAATTACTATAATTATTATTCTTTATCACTATAAAACCATCATTTTCTTCAAAAACATCATTTTCACATTTAACCAAAACTGTTGCTGGTGATCCAACAAATACAACCAAACTATTAGAATAATTATCATTATATCTAAAATTTATCTCTTTATTTTCTAATCCTATCTTGACGTTATGAAGTCTAAGTATTTATTTATAATTTCACCATGATCTGAATTTAACTCTATCAAATCAGTCGATCCAAAACTTGCACTATTTTTTAAAACTGTTCCATCACCAACACCATAACTATAACCATTTAATTTTCCGTCAGGCCATAAATTTAGTGCTTTATCAAAAACTGTTCTATTTCCTAATTTAATTAAACTCGGTGTTGAAAAACCAATTCCTGCCGATAATTTTAATTTATCTATTAAACTATTTACATTTTCGTTTTTACTCATCAAAAAAATATTTTTAGTTTCTAAACTATTTTGTCCTAACACTTTTCCATTTTTCAAAACATAGTTATCAAATGTTGGTAATAAATCTTTAACCACTGGAAAATAAGATCTTACTTTATTTAAATCTGTAACTAAACCTTTATTGTTTAAGTTTAATAAAATTTGAAAAGCAACAGAACTTATTCCTTTTGAAATATCTAATACTTTGCCACCATTCCATACACTGTAAGTATCTAATGACCCTAATTGTGGTGAACCCAAAGCAACTATTTTCTTTAATCGTTGATCAGTTGAATGATCCTGTCCCCACACCCTTGCCACCACACCACCAAGACTATGACCTACTAAATAAATCTCATCATTATTACTTATATTTTTACTCTCTACAAAATTATTAAATTTAGTTTCAATTTCACTTATTGATTTTCTCCAGTCATAATTCCAAACGAAAAAATCTTCATCTTTTTTTAATCCATTTTTTTCTAAAGTCTCAATTAATCCATCATAATTATTAACAAAAGGCGTCATTTTCCAATTATTATCAATTTGACTATTATAAACAATTGCCTCCGAATTCCAGCTCGCCCCTAAACCAGGAAGTACAAAAATCTTTTTCTTTGGTGTTGGTGTCGGCGTAAGAGTCGGAGTTGGTGTGGGAGTAGGGGTAGGAGTAGGTGTCTGGGTTGGTGTGGTGGTTGGTGTTAAATCATCAATTGAACTAATTTTTAAATTATCAAAATTATTAACGGTATTTCTACTATAATAATCTCCTCCCCAATTTAAAAAACCAATTCCACCAGTAGAGATACTACTATCCAAAAAAAATAAAACTAAATTTCCATCAATATAAACACTAACTTTTCCATCACTTATTAAAACAGTAAATTTATAAATCTTGTTTTGATATAAATTAAAACCAAGATCCCCTAAACTCACACTCGTCAATATACTATATGAACCACCAGAATATTTTAATAAAAATAACTTATTAGTATTTGGATCCTGACTCCAATAAGGATCTGGAAATCTAGTATTCAACACATAATAACTAGACCTATCACTAGATACATTAAATAAAAGTTCTTGATCAACGCCAGTAATATTAGCTGAATCAAATTCCAATTTAAAATTTTTAAAACTAATATTTTTTGAATATAAAAAAGAAACACCACCTTTACCTACTTCACCAACTAACAAACCATTATTAACTCTCCAACTATTAGTATCACCTATATTATTTGGAACAAAGTTCCAATTATCTAAAGAATCAAAATTATCATAAAAATACTGTTCTGCAAACACAATTTTAGTAGAAAAAAATGATAAAATTACAAAAAAAAGAAATAGAAATGTTTTTACAATATTTTTCATAATATATTTAGTATTAAAAATTAAAAAATGTCAATATATAAAAAACTTACATTAGTAATAATTACATACAATTCAAATAAAGAAATTTTTAAACTAATTAAATCATTAAAATTTATTAAAAAAATTATAAAAGAAATAATTATTATAGATAATAATTCAGTTATATTTGAAACAAAAAAAATTAAAAACTTATCTAAAAAAATAAAAATAATTAAAAATAAACAAAATTTTGGATTTGCTAAAGCTGTAAATCAAGGAATTAAATTATCTAAATCAAGTTTTATTTTACTTTTAAATCCTGATACATATTTAGAAGATAATTCTATAATCAAAACATTTAATTTAATTAAAAATGACACAAAAATAGGAGCCATAGGAGGAAAAATTTTTTATATTAACAATAAAAAATACAACACAGCAAATACAAAACCCAATTTTTTAACAGGAATATTTGAATTTACAAATCTAAAAAAAATTTTTTCAAACAATATCTTTTCCAAAAAATTTTGGCCAGAAAGTTATAAAAAAATAAAAAAACCAATAGAAGTCTCTTCTTTATGTGGAGCCTATATAATATTTAGAAAAAAAATAAACAAAAAAATAAATTTATTTAATGAAGATTATTTCTTATATTTAGAAGATTTAGATTTTGGAATTTCCATCAAAGAACAAGGATATAAAGTAGTTTTCGACCCAAACTCACAAATTAAACATATAGGTGGTGCGAGTAGTAATAATAAATATAAAACTAATCTAAAATATTGGTATAAATCAAGAAAAGTATTTTTTAAAAAACACTTAAATTTTATTGAAGGTATAATATTAAGTGTCATATTTTCATTTGAAGAATTTTTATTAAAAATATATCCCCACATCCACCATGACCCAGAATAAACTTAAAAAACCAAACATCTCCCTTGTTCTTCTCACCAAAAACGAATCAAAAAATCTGGAAAAGAATTTTGATTGGTTGGACTCTTGTAGACGAATTAAAGAAATAATTATTGTCGACGATAACTCTACTGATAACACCCTCGAAATTGCCCAAAATTTCAATTCCAAAACCCGCTCTGTCCAAATTTTTAATAGGGGATTAGATGGCGATTTTTCAGCTCAACGCAACTTTGCTGTTTCCAAAACCAAATATAATTGGGTCTTTTATCTCGATGCTGATGAACGACCAAGTAAAAAATTAATTCGATTTTTAAATCACATCGATAAACTTAAATATAAAAACTATTCTTTCAAAAGACATGACACCTTTTTAAAACACGAACTAAAATATGGCGAAACCGCTTATTTAGATTTTGTTAGATTGTTTAAGAAAAAATATGGCCATTTTGTCGGCCAAGTTCACGAAGATTGGCAATCTCCAAAAATAATTAAAGAAACCAAATTAATTATTTATCATAATTCTCATTCCACTCTTAAATCTTTTATTCAAAAAATAAATTTTTATACCGACATTCGTTCAAAAGAATTATTTGATCAAAATATTACTACCAATATCTTTGAAATTATTTTTTTTCCAATTGGAAAATTTATCCAAAACTATTTTCTCCGCCTCGGATTTTTAGATGGTACTCCTGGAATTATTATGGCTCTCTGTATGAGTTTTCATGTCTTTTTGAATAAAGCTAAACTATGGCACTTATACAAACAGTAATTTTAATTTTTACCATTTTTGCCTTCTTCATCGGTCAAATTTTCAGAATTAATTTACTAAATACTTCATTCCCTTTGATTGATATTGCCATTATTTTGTTTTTTTTAGTTAATCTTTTTCAACATTTTAAATCTAAAGATCTTAAAATTAAAAATAAATTTTTCATCTATTTTTTAATTTTTACTTGGATATTTTTAACTTTTAATCTTTTTAAATATCAAATCTATTCTTTAAAACCAATTTTTTATTTAATTCGTCTTACTTGTCTTTTATCTTTTTTTATTTTTCCACCCAAATTAAACCATAAAATTAAAAACATTTTTTACCTCTCCATTATTGCCAATATTATTTTTGGTTTAATTCAATATTTTTTTTGGCCCGATTTTACTTATTTTAATACTTCCAATTGGGATCCTCATTTATATCGTCTTGTCAGTACTTTTTTTGATCCCACCTTTACTGGTCTAATTTACCTATTTTTTATTATTAAACTTTTTCTTGATAAAAAATTTCCCTATCGATGGCCACTATTAATCATCTCTTATATTGCCTTAGTTCTTACTTATAGTCGTTCATCTTATCTTTCCTTTATTCTGGCTTTTACTTTTATTGCCATTAATCTCAAAAATTTTAAAATATTTTTAATAAGTTTATTAATAATAACTGCTACCATTTTTGTCTTACCCCGCCAACCAGGCGAGGGAACTAAATTAGAAAGAACCTCATCTATTAAAGCCAAAATTGAAAACTATCAAGAAGGTTGGCAAACATTTATTAAATCACCTCTAATTGGCTTTGGTTATAATAACCTATCATTTATTAGAGATATTAAAGATCAAAATTCACATGCTAATTCTGGTTTTGATGGTAGTATTATGACTCTACTCACCACTACTGGAATAATTGGAACTTCTATTTTTTTATGGGGATTAAAGCAGTTCTACACTAAATTTGATTTACTTAAAAAAACATTTTTGATAATTATTTTATTTCATTCACTCTTTGCTAATTCTCTTCTTTATCCTTGGATTCTTCTTTCTTTAGTTTTATTTTAAAGACTGTAAGTTATTGAAATATTTTTTTTAGTCTCATTTCCAGCTGTATCTCGAGCAATTATTTCCAAATCATTTTTACCAGTATTTAATTGCCATTTCAATTTAAAACCACCATTATTATCCACCATAGCAATTCGACCATTTACTGACACACTTGAACCTTTATCTGTAATTCCAATAATATCAAAATCAACCGAATCTACAGTTAAACTCGTTTCACTCGGATTAGTCAAAGTTAAACTAGAAGCCTTATTGTCATAAATTAAATTAATTGGTTTAGATTCTCCTCCGTTACCACTCTTTTCAGTACTTGCTATAGCACTAAAACTATTATCTCCCTCGTTTAGAATTACTTTATCAAAAACAAAATCACCATTTTCAGTTACTTCAGTTTTTCCTATTGAAACTTCGTTTTTTAACAACTCTACGGTCACTTTTGCTTCTGCAAAACCTTCAATTTTTACCGAAGCACTATTGGTTGCTTCAAAAGGTAAAACTAATCTTGGTGCTAATGGAGGCAAAACTTTATCAACAGTATTTTTAGAAGATTTAGTTTTTCCTTCACCTAAAAAAATAGAAAATTTAATCAAAAGAGGTAATCCAAAAACTAAAACTACTATTGCTAGAACAACAGTTAAAAAACCTAGAAATACAGTTTTTTTTGTTACTTGATCGTTGTTTTTTCGAGTTAATCTCGAACGTTTAAATTCTGCCATAATATTCCTTATTGTATCAGAGCCGAAGGGGAGAGTCGAACTCCCGACCCCAGCTTTACGAAAGCTATGCTCTACCAACTGAGCTACTTCGGCATAAGAGCGACTAGAGAGAATCGAACTCTCGACCTATCCTTGGGAAGGATATATTTTACCGCTAAACTATAGCCGCATCAAAAAATATTTTAACACGTAGCTTTACTTCAAATTTGGTATCGTCAAAATCATTCCTATTTCTAATTTATTTGGATTAATTATTTTAGATTTATTAGCTTGCCAAATTTTAGTCCATTGATAACCATCACCATAAGCTCTTACTGATATCTTCCATAAACTATCAGTCTTTATAACTTTATATTCACCAACTGAAATATTATCTACTTTATTAGTTATTATCACTTCTTTTTTATCGATATTAGGTAAAATTAATTTTTGACCAACTTCCAAAGAAGATGGATTTTTAAGTTTATTTGCTTCAGCTATTTTAGACCAAGCATAACCATCATTATATTTATCTTGAGCTATTTTCCATAAACTATCACCCTTAACTACTTCATAAGAATTTTGTTTATTTTCCTGATTTTTATCAACTTCTTCTGTAATTTTAAAATTACTAACTCCAGGAATTTCAATATTACCTTTTCTCTTTTGAAAAAAATTAAAAACTAAAATCATTATCACTACTACAATTACCAATCCTAAAAACATACTAATTATCTCTTCTGTCGACTTAAAATATTTTTTTCTTAATCGCATTAAATTCATATTTTTATATGTAAATAATAATTAATTATAATTAATTTCAATTTACACCTTTTTGTTTCTAATTGCAATCTCTTTAATAAATGATTCATCCAACTTTCCAATAAATTTACGCATATTTTCCGCAAAGGCAAATAATAACTCTTTATTTAACCTATATATTCTCTGTTTTCCTAAAACTTTACAATCAACTAATTGTACTTTTCTCAATATTGATAAATGATTAGACAATGTTGCTTGACCAATATCAAAATTTTGTAAAAGTTGATTGACAGATAAATCATTATCTTTTAATAGAGTTAAAACTTTTCTTCTATTCTTATCTGCTAATGCTTTAAATATTTTATCCATGAATATATTATATCGATAAACATCAATATATTCAAAGATTAACATCATCTTGATTATTAACCTTTTTTTAGGGACAATAATCCAATATGAAAAACTTTGATAATAAACAAGAACAAACTTTAGTTTTAGTTAAACCAGATGGTGTTCAACGAGGTTTAATAGGTGAAGCTATAAAAAGATATGAACAATGTGGTCTTAAACTAATTGCTATTAAAATGACTATTCCTACTAAAGAAGCTGCTCTAGCTCATTATTCTGTTGACCCAGATTGGGCTTTTAAAACTGGAACTAAATCTATTGAAGGTTGGAAAGCCAAAGGTCTTACTCCTCCAACTGAAGATCCTGTTGCTTTAGCTGAAGAAGTTCGTAAACAATTAATTACTTTTTTAAGTAGTGGTCCAGTTGTAGCTATGGTTTGGCAGGGGATGAATGCTATTGGAATTGTTCGAAAAATTACTGGTGGAACTGAACCTTTAACTTCTGTTCCGGGTACTATCCGTGGTGATTACACTATTGATTCTTACCAAGCCGCCGATACTGATAAAAGAGCAGTTAGAAATATTATTCATGCTTCAGGATCAGTTGAAGAAGCTCAAAAAGAAATGACTATTTGGTTTAAACCAGAAGAAGCAGTATCTTATCGTTTAGTTTCTGAAGAAATTATCTACGATATCAATCTTGATGGTATTTTAGAATAAAAATAAACTTCTCAAATCTGTTATAATTAAGCACACTTATCTCATTAGGGAAGATTATTTTTTTATTTTTTGAGTGCTTTTTATATGACAGATACTAAAAACATTTTTGCCGTTAATGACTACATTATCGACTTTGAAAATATTTATCAAATATTTGAACAAAAAAATCAAAAAAATTATTCTGGTCAAAATACTGAATATTTTTTTTATCGTTCAAATGAAACCAATAGCAGAGATCAACAAATAGTCTGTTCCACTCCTATTAATAATATTGCCAAAAGCGGTTTAAGACATCTAATAACTTCAGAAGAAATTAAAAATATTTATAAAGAATTAGAAGAAAAATACGACGAAAACAAAATAACTGATCCAAAATTAATTAAAGAAATACTTTATCTAAATGATCCATTAAAAGATGTAAATATTTTAAAACAACTTTTTTGGGAAAAAAATCAAAATCCCGATGCCTTTTCTAGAAGTAACAAAGAATTAACTGAAAATATTTTAAATCATCTTTGTGATGAAATTGCTTTTGTCAGTAAAAAACCAGTTGATGTAATCAAAACCAAAATCCTTTCTATATTATCTAAAATATAAAATTAATCCCCAAAAATAGGGGATTAATTTTATATGCGGGTCCAATGGGATTCGAACCCACGATCTTTCGCGTGACAGGCGAATGTGCTAGACCGCTGCACCATGGACCCTAGTCTAAATACCTAAGTACTATACCAAAACTTTCATCTATAGACAACGTTTTATATTTCTAAAAAAATGAAAATGAAAACACTCAAAAATGTTATAATAAACCACGTTAAATTTTAAAACCTAAACATGATATATTTTGTTGTTGTTTTAGCCATCATTGCTTTATTTTTATTAGCTTTTTATAACAAACTTAAACGATTTCAAGTTCAAATCAAAGCCTCTATTCAAGAAATTGGTAATCAACTTAAAAGACAAGCTGATCTTATTCCTAATTTAATTAATTCTGTCAAAGGTTATATGACCCATGAAAAAGGAATTTTTGACGAACTTACTGAAGCTAGAAAATCAATTGAAAAAGCTGTGGCTACCAATGATCCAAAAGCCTTAGATCAATCACAACAATTAGTTAATAAGGTTTTAGGTTCTATAAAAGTAGTTATGGAAAGTAATCCAGAAATTAAAGCTTCTAGCTTAGTTTCTAATCTTATGGATGAACTTCGAGATACTGCTGATAAACTTATGTATTCCCGCCGCACTCTTATTGATCTAACCGCCGACTACAATATGGCTATTGTTACTATTCCAGGGTGTTGGCTTGCTCCTGTTTTAGGTTTTAAAGAAGAAAAAGGTTTTGAAGTTACTCCAGAGGAAATGAAAAA
>Ga0172381_10001935_pt1 | contig 23651 bp, 17 predicted proteins | sample Leawel6488metaG_FD_119754 | JGI IMG/M metagenome (GOLD analysis project Ga0172381, IMG submission 119754) | Leachate microbial communities from a municipal landfill in Southern Ontario, Canada - Leachate well 64-88 metaG | ecosystem: Engineered > Solid waste > Landfill > Unclassified | place...
GAATAGTGAACAGGGAATAGTGAACAGTGAACAGGGAATAGTGAATAGTGAACAGGGAACAGTGAATAGTGAACAAGGGACAAGGAACAGGGTACAGTGAAAAACAAAGAGTGAAAAAGGAATCGTTTTGGTGGGGTCAAAAGTGAATAAGCCAGTTTAACGGATAAGGGCTATTTTTCTGGTCACGGTTTGGCTCCCTGATTTTAACACACAAAGGTATATCCCTGTTTCGCAGTGATCTGCATTCCAGATCAATCGATAACGACCTGTTTCCTGAACCTGGTTAACAAGGGTATTTTTCAGTTTTCCTGATGGATCATAAATCAAAATTGTTACAGGGGTTTTGCCATCATATACTTCATACTCGATGGTAGTTTGACCATAGCATGGATTGGGGAAATTATGTAGGGCCAGTGAATCTGATGCCCTGGTGGTTTCTTCAACAGCCAGTGGATAGAATACCGGGCTGCCAGCCTGGACCCAGGCAGTGTAGATCAGGTCTGCCAACGAATTTGAACCTCTTCGTAACAGATCAATCGTAAAAGCCCCTGTTTTGTCCCACATTGCCTGATAATATGCAGTGGATGTGGTGTTTCCGGCGATAGACTTTGCTGCCAGATCAGCCATGAGAATACTGTCAACATAAAGATGGTTAAAATAAATATAAGAAAAAATGTAATTCTTCACGTTGGCAATAAAATGAACTGTGTCAGATGGATAAACCAATTGGGATTCGTTGCGGCTGATCATCGAGGATTCATACCTTGAATGGATGCCATCCTGACCCGTGAATTGACCATTATAATTTTCAGTAATGTGCAAAGGTTGGTGCCCATCGCCCACATAATGACCAAGATCGGCAGCAAATAAAGCCGATTTGAGCCAATCGTGCCGTTCAAAACAAGCCCGCAAGGAATCGAAGGTGGCCAGGGTTGCCCAGGGTATAATCCCATGGTCAAGCACAAATGAACAACCATGAAGGAGTATGTTGGTGTCAAGTGATTGTGATATAGCTCCGTTCAGCAGGAACTCCGGGTAGCCATCGATGTTGATATAATGGCGGGGAGCTTCAGTGGGATCGGTATCTTTCCTGTAGTCGGCCTCTGAGGCATAGTTCGTAACGATATTAGTCCAGTTTGGCTTTAAAAATGAAAGGGTTGTTGGAAAAGAATTGGCAGCGTTGGAGCTGATGATCCGGTGCCCTTTGTAACCCCAACCCGATAAGATCAAACCAAGAAACAGGATACCAAACAGGAAGAACAATTTTTTCATTCAATAGCGCTTAATAAGTTTTCCAAGTCATCAATTTTGTCCGCATATCCCAATTTGTCATAAGAAAAAATGAGGTTGTGGATCAATCGTTTAATGATATCCAGGTGCGTACAGGGGGCGAAAAAAGACCGATCAGGTTTAATCTTCATCTGACGGATAAACAATTCTATTTCGCGACGGGTGAATACGGCTCCTTTGTTGAAAGGATTTATATAAAACAAAACATCCTCCTCTGAAGGATTGGGAAGCCCTATATCGAGAAGGTATGCCAGGATAAAATGCTGAGGCAAATTAACACCATAAACAGGAAGGCCAAGTTTCTGAGCGATAATAACATAGAGCATACCCAACGAAAGTGGGCTTCCCTGATGGGATTCCAGGAGAGTATTGATGTATGAATTCTGGGGGGCAGTCGTGTTGATTTTATTTCCATCGAAAAGATGAACCCCAAAAAGGATATGGTTCAGGACTTTAACATTTTCCAACGCGGTAAGGTTTTCGTGAAGTTCAAGCCACACATCCATCCTGATTTGTTCAACTTTTGCCAATATCTCAGTTTCAATTAAATCGGGATATTGTGTTTTTGTGACCAGGATGAAACCTTTAAGCAGATCAGGGGAACCTAGTCTAGCCCAATTTACAAAGTCAGTATATGAGTTATCACGCCGCAATTGCCGCGTAATTTCCTGAATCCTGTCCTGGATCAGTGGATTAAAGGAATTTTCCCAGGCTTTTTCAAGGGGAGGAAGGGCTTCTATCCCAAAGGTCCATATTTTCTGTCGAATGACCTGGTATGTATTTTCATCTGGTTCATCCAGCAATTTGATCAATGCTGATATGTTTAATGATTCTGACAATACCGGCAATTTTAATGTTCCATTAATGTGGATCAATATTCAGATGAGCTATCCGGTAATGGTATCCAGGACCAACGCGATAAGGTTCCTGACAATCTTTTTGTGATCGCCATTATAATCGCCAGTAGCCCTGTTTGCGATCAGGGCGCAGATGGTTACCATTTCATGGCCCATGAGTGCGCCCAATCCGTAAAGGGCGGAAGTTTCCATCTCAAAATTGATGATCCGGTTTCCGTTATGATGAAAACTTTGAAGTTTGCTGATCATCATCGGATCGCTAAGCGGAAGTCGTAAAAACCGGCCCTGTGGACCGTAAAAACCGGGAGCAGTAGCCGTAATCCCCGCAACGGCAAAGGGCCTGAATTTATCGACCAGTCGTTTTGAGCCCGGGATACAGTATGGCATAGACAAATTTTTTGGCCAGGAAGCATGTGCGGCAAACGCTTCCGTTAAATCCTTATCAATAATGGTAGGGGTATCTCTGTAAAAATAGAGGAGATTATCCAAGCCAAGGGCATGTGTCGACAAACTGAAATTGTTTATTGGAACATCGGGCTGAATGCTGCCAGACGTCCCTAAACGGATAATTTTCAACGACCTGCGTTCTGGTTTTTGGGTCCGGGTTTTCAGGTCAAAATTTGCAAGGGCATCCAGCTCATGCATGACGATATCACAATTATCCGTTCCAATACCAGTTGATAAAACGGTTATTCTGGTCCCTTTGTAATATCCGGTTTCAGAAATAAACTCACGGTTAGAAGAGGAATGATCTTTTGAGGTAAAATGATCAGAGATTTCAACAACCCGTTGAGGATCGCCCACGACGATAACAATATCAGCAAGATCTTCGGGCCTCATGCAAATGTGATAAACACTCCCATCCGCATTTACGATCAAGTCTGGTTCAGCTAATAAGGACATTTTCGTAATATTTTTACAAAGGTAAGAAAAATCTGGTTGGCAATATTTTAACAAGTCGGTAATGCTTACGACCTGTCAAAGAATGAATGGATTATAAAACGGCATCATAAAATCTCATTCTGCAGGATCAACTTGAAAGGGTCAATAAAAATGGCGTATATTTAATACTTTTGCATCCTAATTGATAAACGAAAGAATGATCATCATCCAGAGAGAATTATTTAACATTAAAGGAGAAAAAACATGAAAGTTGAAATTATAAACATCGGCGATGAATTACTTATCGGTCAGGTAATTAATACCAATGCAGCCTGGATGGCCGAACAATTGGACCTGAGCGGGTTCCCGGTGCGCCTTGTTACGGTGGTCCGCGACTGTCACGAACAAATACTGGAAACCCTTCAGGAAGCCGAAAAACGGTCGGAAGTGGTTTTGATTTCAGGGGGGATAGGGCCTACCAATGATGACATCACCAAAAAAACCCTCTGTGAATTTTTTCAGGCCCGGTTGGTTTTCGATGAAGAAGCCTTCCGGGATATTGAGATATTTTTTGCACTCCGTGGCCTTCATGTCACAGAATTAAACCGGCAACAGGCTGATATCCCGGAGGGATGCATTTCTCTTCCAAATAAGATTGGCACTGCCAGGGGAATGTGGTTTGAAAAACAAGGGGGGCATAATAAAAATTCGATCTTCGTTTCTATGCCGGGAGTCCCGTTTGAAATGAAAGAGATGATGATTAATGAAGTTATCCCCCGATTGCAAAAGAAATTTCATCCTCCTTTCCTCTATCATAAAACAGCGCTTACACAGGGAATAGGTGAATCGTTCCTCGCTGCTCAGATTGAAGCCTGGGAAAACAAGTTACCGGAAAATATCAAACTGGCCTATCTGCCACAACCTGGTATAGTCCGACTCCGTCTTTCGGGTTCAGGAAACAACGAACAAAGAGTCAGGCAACAGGTTAATACAGCGCTAAAAGAGCTTGAAGCCCAGATTTCAGACTATATATTCGGGTATGACGAAGACACGCTCGAAGAGATCGTGGGAAAGTTGTTGCTTGAAAAGGGTAAAACCCTGGCAACTGCCGAAAGTTGTACCGGAGGATATATTGCCCATTTAATTACATCTGTTCCTGGATGCTCCGGTTATTACAGGGGGTCATTGGTTGCCTATTCCAATGAAATCAAAGAGAGCCTTCTCTTTGTTTCACCGAACATTCTCAAAAAAGAAGGCGCCGTGAGCGAAGAGACCACGATGGAGATGGCCGTTGCGGCTCAGACACAATTCGATGCCGACTATGTGATCGCAACTTCCGGAATTGCCGGACCAGAAGGGGGAACCGTTGAAAAGCCTGTTGGAACGACCTGGATTGCCCTTGCCACTCCGGATGAGGTTTTTGCCCGGAAATACTTATTTGGCGACAGCCGTGAACGCAATATCCGCAGAACGGCTTTACAAGCGCTGAATATGTTGCGGAAAAGTCTTATTTAATATTTTTATCTGATCCATGGAATTTTGAAAAAAAGTTTCTATCTTTGCACTCCATTTTCAAACAGGTTTAATCTGAAAGATCATGTCAAGAATTTGTGAAATCACCGGAAAATCAGCCATTAAAGGGCATTCTGTTTCCCACTCCAATAAAAAATCAAAACGCTGGTTCAATACAAACATACAAACCAAAACTTTTTTCGTTCCCGAAGAAAAAAGAGAGATTACATTGAAAGTATCTGCTGCTGGTTTACGTAATATTGATAAAAAAGGTATTTATACCTGTATTAAAGAAGCCAGGGAAAAAGGTTTTCTTACCAAGTAGGTTTTTTTTTCATGGGTAAAAATGCTGTTATTAAAAATAACAGCATTTTTTTTGCCCTATAAAAAAAGAAATAAATACCGGGATTTTCCGTTAATTTTACAGCCTTTGCAATTGTTTCGAATGAAATACCACAAACTTATCCTGATCCTTCTTTGTTTCTGGCCATATTTCACGCAATCGCAACAGGTCAATCCCCACAATGATGACTACAACCTGGTTCAATTTTCAGGAATTACTATAACGGTTGACAGCCTTAACCCGGTTCCTTATACCCGGATTTTCGATAAAACCAGTCGCCGTGGGACGACCAGCGATATTTCAGGCTACTTTTCATTTGTCGCTCATAAAAAAGATACCATTATCTTTACCGCGTTGGGTTTTAAGCCCTCTTCCTTTATTATTCCCGACACCATAACCAAACAACGGTATTCCCTGATCCAATTGATGACTTCTGATACCCTTACTTTGGCTGCTGCCTATATATTTCCATGGCCAACGCTGGAAGATTTTAAACGGGCATTTATTGAAACCAAAATACCCGATGATGACATAGAGATCGCCAGGAAAAACCTGCTGGCTGCCGATATCCGGATGCGGGCGGAAAATTATCCCATGGATGCCCAGATGAATTACAACAATTTCATTGATAATCAGACAAGTAAACTATACTATTTTGGCCAGCAACAACCTTTCCAGATATTTAATCCTTTTGCCTGGGCACAATTTATAAAAGCCTGGAAAGAGGGTAAATTCAAATCCCAGCAGGAGAGGTTAAAATAACAGATCTGTGAAATATTTTTTATACATTCCATTTTTTATCCTATTTCTTTTTTCGCAGAGGGCTTCAGGTCAGCAGGCTATTGCAACAATTACCGGAATTGTAAGTTTGTCGGGGACCAGTATGCCGCAGCAGTATGTCAACATTGCTGTCAAAGGAACAAGCGCAGGTACCACCACCGGTGAGGACGGGCAGTTTGAACTCCCAATTCCGGCTAACAAAGAAGTAACCATCCTTTTTTCTTTCATCGGGTACGAAACGGATTCCCTGACCCTTCAATTACTATCCGGAGAAATACGCCGGATCAACCGTACCCTGAAAGCGGTCTCCACACAGTTATCCTCAATCGAAATAAAAGATCAACAGATGAGGACCAACTCGTTCAGTCGCCTTGACCCAAAAGTCATGACTTTTATCCCCACCATCAATGCCAGTGTGGAAGACCTCATCAAAACCCTTCCCGGTGTGGTTTCAAGGAATGAACTCAGCTCCCAGTACTCCGTCCGTGGTGGAAATTACGACGAAAATTTAGTATTTGTCAACGATATTGAAATTTACCGGCCTTTTCTTGTCCGTTCGGGGCAACAGGAAGGACAAAGTTTTCTGAATCCTGACCTGGTATCCGGAATTTCATTTTCGGCCGGAGGATTCGATGCAAAATACGGGGACAAGATGTCGTCGGTTCTTGACATCCGGTATAAAAAACCAACCGCTTTTGCCGGTTCATTCGACATCAGCCTTCTGGGGGCCTCAGCTCATGTTGAAGGTGTTTTTGCCAAGCGCTTTTCTTTTCTTCTGGGAGCCCGTTACAAAAGTAATTCTTATTTGCTCAAATCACTTGATACCAAAGGGAATTACAAACCCAGGTTCTTCGATATTCAGGGAATGCTTAACTATGAAATCAATAAAAAGTTGGAACTTTCTGTGTTGGGGGCCTATGTTGACAATGCTTACAAATTAATACCCGAAACCCAGGAAACCAGCTTTGGAACTGTGGACGAAGCTTACCGGATCAAAATATATTTTGACGGCCAGGAACGCGATTCTTATCAGAATTGGCTTTCTGCCCTTACCCTCACCTGGAGGCCTAATCAGGATATCCGGTTGAAATTCACCGCCTCTGCACTGCAAACATACGAAGCTGAAACCTATGATATTTCGGGAGAATACTGGCTCGGAAAATTGGAAACTTTCCAGAATAGCAGTGAATTTGGTCAGGTGACAGAAATCATGGGGGTAGGAGCTTATATGGAACATGCCCGGAATTACCTGGATGGAACTGTATTCAACCTGGAACACCGCGGTACATTGGACAAAAATAAGATCAACCTTCTCTGGGGGATAAAATATCAGCACGAATTTTTCAACTATGCGGTAAATGAATGGGAACTGCAGGATTCCGCCGGATATTCCCTGCCCCGGCCCGGGGATTCATTAGGATCACAGTATCCCCCCCATGAAGATCTTGTGTTGTCCAATGTGATCAAAAATAACAGCACAATAAACACAAACCGCTATGATGCTTTCATTCAGAATACCTGGACTTTTAAAAACCCGAAAAATGACATATCACTAACGGTAGGTTTGAGGGGAATTTATTATGATTACAACAACCAGGTTTCTCTGAATCCAAGAGTTTCTGTATCATTAAAGCCCCACTGGAAAAGCGATATAGTATTCCGGCTTTCTGCGGGGACCTATTCGCAACCACCCACATTCCGCGAAATGACCGATTTGCAGGGAAAAATCGTTCCGGACCTGAAAGCTCAAACAGCCATCCATGTTGTTGCAGGAAGCGATATTTATTTCAAAGCCTGGGGCCGCCCTTTCAAATTTGTTACCGAAGTCTATTACAAATACATTCAAAACCTGATCCCCTACGAGATCGACAACATGAAGATCCGTTATTATGGCACCAATGATGCACATGGATATGCAACTGGGATTGACTTCAGGATCAATGGTGAATTTGTTAAGGGGGCTGAGTCCTGGGCCAGTTTATCTTTCATGAAAACAGAGGAATACTTTGAGGGATCGTGGATTCCCCGCCCCACCGATCAGAGAATGAGCCTGGCGATTTTTTTCCAGGATTATATTCCAAAATTCCCGACCTGGAAGGTGAACCTGACACTGATCTATGGGACCGGTTTACCCTTTGGGCCACCCAATTCCCCACGCAAAGACCAAACTTTACGGATTCCCCCCTACCGGCGTGTTGACCTTGGCTTATCAAAACAAATCATCAGTGAACGGACCAAATTCTCGCCTAAAAATCCTTTCCGGGTTTTTGATTCCATGTGGATCACCCTCGAAATTTTCAACCTGCTCCAACTCAATAATACCATCTCTTATCTTTGGATCACCGACATCAATGGCAAGGAATATGCCGTTCCCAATTACCTTACGCCCAGGATGTTCAACCTGAAACTGATAACAACTTTCTGATTTTTTTCAATTCAAATTTTATACATTTTCTTTATTATGGTTTCCCCTTTAACGGAAATCCGGATCAGATAAACACCTTCAGACAAGTCGGCAATATGTACAACCATGATTGCTTCCTCTTCTCCGGTAACCGCACTTTCACGCCGTATTAACTGCCCTGTTGTATTGTATATTTCAACTTCAATGTTCCCCCCGTCATTTCCGGATACCTGGATGATAAATGATCCTTGTGTCGGATTTGGGAATAAGTCAAGATGAACAAGCGCCTCGTCTGGTCCATCGTTTCCGGAGCAGGAATCAAAAAGAACGCGGGTCATGTCACTTACCGGTAAACAGGATGAATAAGGATATGCTGTAAGGCTTAGGTCCACGTATCCGATTGTTTTATCTTTATGTCCCGGTATATAATTGGTGATGGCTTTGTATCTGTTGCCGAACAAACCATCTCCCATCGTGATCCATTTCACATAAAGATCATTTGACGCTTCTCCATACAGGGGTATCTGTTTGATATCGCGGCACCAGATAGTATCTCCCCCGGCATATACGGTCGGAGGCTTGTATATCTCAATCACCAATGTATCAACCTTTATCATTTCACCATCCGAAACTTTCACAATAAATTTGGTCGTTGAATCAAGGGCTACTATGGGATTTTTTATTGTGGAGGTGAATCCCGGAGGAACGGCGATCCATGAATAAGTGTAATTCCCGGATCCTCCTTTAGCATCGACATCCAGTTGAACGGCGCTTCCTTGACACACTATCGGTGTCCCGGTAAATGCATGAATGGATAATATATTTGCGAAAGAGAAGGAGGCAATCCGGGTTTTCCAATTCATTACCGATGTACTGTCAAAATATTCCTGGGTGTACCAGAAAGCGCCAGGTTTAACCGGATCGGCTACCATTGAGCTGTAATCACCCCATCGCCCCAATCCCGACCATTCTCCTGTCTGTGCTCCCTGCCCCTCTATAATTGACCTCTCCGCAATGGTCATTTGGTTCCTGGGATCATTGTTCATTCTACCAGTATACCTGATCGACGGGAATAAACTATCTCCCGAAACAGAATAACCCAATGCAATATTACCGGATAAATCCATTGCGATGCTTCCCATCCATCGGTAATTGCTATCGGGAGCAAAAGTCGACTGCTGATAAAGGGACCAATTACCCGTTGTCCTCCTGAGTTCGTACCACCGGATTCCGGTACTGTGTTCCGTATTAACCGTATGATTGACCACCATGGCCTGATATTCGCCGAAATTTCGGAATTGTAAGCGGTACATCAGCCGGTCGTCAATGGGTGTCAGCTTCCGAAAAGTCCCCAATTGCGGAATTCCTTCGGTATAGTTGATAAACGGTGATACCGGCACCTGGAAATTGTCGCCAAATGTTGAATTGGCCGGATTGTCCCAATCAGCATGAAACTCCATGATCCCCAAATAATAGTATTGTATATAGGTAAAATAATTGGGGGTTCCTGCAAGAGGGAACGAGCCATCGCAGTCGGATGGTATTGGTGAAAAAATTTGAGTACCTGAAGGAAGCTGGAACAGGATTATCCGGGCCTGGGGGTCGCCGTTTAGCATAGCCGTCCGGTCAAAAACAGCCGCACCGGTTCCTTTATAAGATAAAACACTGGCCCGTAACCGGTTATACGACATATAAAAACCGTCAGGCCAAATCCCGAATTTTGGATAATCGGGTAATTCATCGAATTCAAATTCCCACCTGTAATATGAACCCATGGGATCCGGGGTTTGGGATACCGCGATCATCTGATAGAAAGGCCCATCGGGAAAATTCGGAAGGGAAAACTGGCTTATAAACCATCGGTTCGCCTGGTCATCATATAAAACCACACCATCTCCATTATTTGAATTATTTGGTAATCCATTCCAAATGGTATTTGAATTGAAGGGCCCGAAAAGTTTGGCGCCACTTTTATCAAAAATGGCATAGGATGTATTGACCATCTGAAAATAATGATCAGGGCCCACATCGCCGTAAGTGTCAGGAGGCACCACTCTATTTAAATTACCGATTCCAGAAAAATTCTGAAAAATGGTATCGCCCTGGTCCGGACCAAAACCAATCTGGGAAACGGAATCGGGCCAGATACGCGGCCCTTGATTTTTCAGGCGGGTATCCTTAAAATAATTTTTTACGGCTCCATTTTTCCAGGATTTGTCAACGGCCTCAGACGGAACAGTTTTCATACCGATCAATGGCATGGAAATGTCGAAATACCTGGCTTTTGAAACAATCGCACATGAACCATGTTGAGAAAAAACCTGATTCATCGAAAAAAAAAGAAGAATAAAAACAATCCACCAAAATCTCATGTAACAAAGTTACCAATTACATGAAATTATTTGTTATATCCGGGTAAATTATTCCCTCCGGAATATATTCCACGCCGTGTGGACGTATGTGGAAATCGTCAGGAATCTTTAATTTCCAGGAAGGATCAGGACAATTCTTCCAAAGAAATTTTTATGATTCCGACGGCTTCATGAATTTGTTCTTCCGTTATGATCAAAGGAGGGGCAAAGCGGATGATATGGTCGTGCGTTTGCTTTGCCAATAATCCATGATCCCTCATCTTGAGACACACGTCCCAGGCGGTTTTTCCTTTGAAAGGCTTGATGACTGTAGCATTCAACAGTCCTTTGCCACGGACCAGTTCGATATGGGGAGAATTGATTTTACGGATTTCATCCCTGAAGATAATCCCCATTTTTTCGGCATTTTCAGCTAATTTTTCATCCCGTATCACCCCTAAAGCGGCTATTGCAACTTTTGCCGCGATCGGATTACCGCCAAAGGTGGAACCATGTTCTCCTGGTTTAATGGTCATCATGATCTCATCGTTGGCCAATACGGCAGATATTGGATAAACCCCACCCGATAACGCTTTTCCAAGAATAAGGATGTCGGGTTTAACTTCTTCCCAGTCACAAGCCAGCAAACGACCGGTACGGGCGATGCCTGTCTGGACTTCATCTGCGATAAAAAGGACGTTCTTAGCCTTGCATAAGTCAAAGGCTTTTCTCAGATAACCTTCGTCAGGGACAAAAACGCCAGCTTCACCTTGGATTGGTTCTACCAGGAAGCCAGCTACATTTGGATCTTCCAAAGCCTTTTTCAATGCCGGGAGATCGTTGTAGGGAATGGAAATAAATCCCGGAGTAAAGGGGCCGAAATCGTTCCTGGCATCCGGATCGGTTGACATAGAGATCACCGTGATGGTCCGTCCATGGAAATTGTTCTGGCAACAGATGATTTTGGCCTGGTTTTCAGGAATTCCCTTTACTTTATATCCCCATTTTCGGGCCAGTTTGAGGGCAGTTTCATCGCCTTCTGCGCCGGAATTCATGGGCAGAAGACGTTGATATCCGAAATATTCCGTAATGAATTTTTCATAGGAACCCAAAACATTGTTATAAAACGCCCTTGACGTTAATTCCAGTGTTTGTGCCTGTTCAATCAGCGCTCCGACGATTTTGGGATGACAATGTCCCTGGTTCACGGCAGAATAGGCAGAAAGGAAATCATAATAGCGTTTTCCTTCGATGTCCCACATGAAAACTCCTTTTCCTTTGGCAAGCACCACGGGAAGCGGATGATAGTTATGGGCCCCGAATTGATTTTCGAGGTCCATGGCTAGTTGTGAGGTATTTACTTCGATCATGATTGTTTTAATATTTAAAAATTTACTTTCTGACAATAAAGGATCCAGTATTCAGTAACCTTGAACCTTCTTTGATCTTGATAAAGTAAGCGCCATTGCTCAGTGAATAAACCGGCAGCACAGTTAGTTTTCCGGTCAGATCCATGGTAGAAATCATTTTCCCGGTTACATCGAAAATTTCGAGGATCCCGTTTTCAACCGTTTTACCAAGTGTCACAGTCAATGTTTCATTGGCAGGATTTGGGAACATGGTAATGCTGGTTTCAGGCATCAGTGATTGTTCAATCCCGGCCGGATATTCAAGGGAAAGGTCATCTACATACATGGTACTTCCGGGTTGGCCGATACTGTACATGAATGATATAACGTTGAATCCGGCGCTTGAAACGGTCAATATCGTTATGGAATCAGGAGAAAGGTTGCTGGAGGGATAGCTGTAATCTACAGGGACCTCAAACCGGGTATAGGTTGATACAGTATCTTTTGTGACGAGTTTCCCATATCCAACAGTATCCCTTTGAAGGGTGGTAGAATTCCACTTTGATAAAAGGATCACAGCAGCACAGGAGTCCCCGTTTACAGGTTCGAATTTGAAATATCCCTGGAGTTTAGTAGGTTTCCAACCCGGGCAGGAGCGTCCCAAAATAGCTCTGACATTTTGGAAATCAAGAGTTGCCGTGCCTAACATTCCTGGAATAAATACATCAAATGGAGTCATTACAAAAGTCTGAGATACCAGTTTGGCAGCATAAGTTCCAGAATATTTATCATCAGTTTTAAAAACGGTAACCGGACCGGGTCCGATGGGAGCAGGAACAGCATTTAATGAATTCAGGGTCGTTAACCAATTATCGGTCATATCGACTCCTAAATCTTCATAATTAGTAGCCGTACCCGGAATAATGACCGGATACCAGTTCTCCATATCTCCATTGGGGAGCATCGATTGGGTAAAAGCAGTGTTGGCAAAAATTGCCAGGAAAACGAGTAGAAACAGTTTTTTCATAATTGTTTTATTTTGGTTAGATTATTGATAATGTTAAATTTTATAAATGACTTGTACCTGGGTCATCCGCGGCGGCTCAATGGTCAACGGGCGCAAAGAGAACTCGGTATTGAATACATTGTTGACGATCACCGAAAATTTGAAATCCTTTAAGGCATAACTCAAGCGGTAATCAAGGATAAAAGTCCCGGTATTATGTTCTTCACGGTACTTCTTGATACCGGTTTTTACACCGAACATCTGGCCATCCAGGAAATCATAAAAGAATTTATCAATATTCTTCATGAATCCATAGAACCGACCGCCAAAGCCCGTAGAAAATTTCTTCCAGGTCAGTTGAACATCCGCTTTCAATACACTCTGTACCCTGTATTTTAAAATGTATCCGCTGGTATCTGAAGAGGTTGACAGATAAGTATAAGCATTCTTCTTGTCCCTGTAAAATACATAATTTGGATCCTTTGATTGGGGAATACTGTAAGTATATCCTACCATTACCCCCAGACCCAGGTTCCGGTAGATGTTTCCCTCACCGTTGAAGGTAAAATCGAGGCCATAAATCCGGGCAGGGCCTGTATTGAAAAATTTAAATCCCATATTTTTTTCCGGTCTGGTACTCATGCCCCAGTTCCCAAAATTGAATTCAACGTAATTGTCGTAATCTTCATAAAACGCAGCCAGATCGGCCAACCCGGCAAATTTACCAAATTTGAATAGTTGTTTGATCCCGACCTCATAAGAAATACTCTGTTCTGAAATGAGGGAAGGATTGGGATAAAAGCCAAAATTCCCGGAAGTTGTGGTGATATATCGTTCACCGATGCTGGGAACCCGGTATCCCTGCCCCACGGAGACCCTGATAAAAGTTCCCCTGGCAGCCTGAAAATTCAAACCAGTCCTGAAAACAGGTTTGTTTTCCGTCAGGTCGGTCATCTGATAATATTCATACCTGCCGCCCAGCAAGAAGGTCAACCGGTCGAAAAACTTTTTTTCCAATTGGGCATATACGGCAAAATTTTCGGCGGTATAGGCATTATTTTGCCCCAGGGTCGGAGTCCCATCAGGGGCCAGTTCTCCGGAAAAAACTTTTCCGAAAGCATAGGAATATGAATTCATTACACCGGCAACCAACATTATATTGCCTATTTTTTTGAACTTATGGGTGTATTGGTATTCATTATAAACCGTAACACTCAGCGAAGACTGGTTATATAAGCCGTTTGTATTAAGATAATAAACCCTGTTTTTCAGGGAATGTGAATCTCCATTACGGGCAAAATATTTAACAAAGGGATCGACATAAAAGGTAAAAGTTTTTGACAAAGAAAGCGACCCGGGGTATGAACGGTAAATATTGGTATCTGCATCGTACCAGAAATAGGTTTCCGCGTTTTCAGAATACATGAATGTCCCATTCAGCCCATAGGTCAGACCATCTACTTTTTTGGAGCAGATCCTTGAGTTAAAAAACAATTTGACCCTTTTATCGAATTGTCCGTTATTGTAAAGAGTATCTGCGATCTTGTTTTCAGGGGTTCCTCCAATATAACTCTGGTCGTTATAATAACTTACACCCCCCGAAAGATCAAAATTATCAAACCGCTGGCTGTGGGTAACGGTGATTCCATAATTAATAGGGTTCATCCCGGTCCAGGGTGTGGCATATTTCGGTGTTGGTTTACTGTACATGCCTGCAAAGACATTGATCTTTGTTTCCGGGTCGGCTTTTGGCCATGATGTCCTTACATTGATGGCCCCATTGATCGCAGAGGAACCATAAACCACGGAAGAAGCTCCTTTGACAACTTCAATCTGTTCCACATCATCTATCGGTAAGAGATTCCAATCGGGGCGACCAGCGTCACCCCTTAACAAGGGAATCTCATCAACCATAATCATGACACGGGAACCCAGGCCACTGCTGAAGCCGCTCCCTCCCCTGATCTGTGGTTCATTATCCACGATGGCAACCCCGGCCATCCGGTCAACTGCTTTATCGACTCCCGATAAATTTCCAATTTCAATGGATTTGGGTTTTAAAACATCTATAGAAGAGATCGATTCCTGGATTTTCTGGGCATATTTTGAAGCAGAAACAATGACTGTATTTAATTCTTTAGATGTGCTGACCAGGGATATATCCAATGTTATTACTCTTTTACCATCCAGATGTACATGTTGTTCATCTTTCTCATATCCAACCGATGAAATAATCAGGACGTAATCTCCCTGGGGCAATTCGAGGCGATAAGCCCCGTTGCTGTCAGAAAAGGTTCCAATTGCCTGATCTTTAACCCCGATATTGACATAGGCTAAGGGATCAGTGGTTTTCTCATCGATAATCTTGCCTTTGATCACCGCATTCTGAGACCAGGCAAATAAAGGAACAACAATTAAAACAAAAAGGAAAGTAACCGGGTTAAGCGCGCATTTCATGCATTACTTTTTAACTTACAAAAGTAAGTAAATTCCGAAAATATTAGCAAATAAATCACCTGGTCTGGGTTATATTCATATCCCTTTAATAAGAAAACCGGTATTAATGGTTTCATGAAAATGCACCTTCCTTGTTAACCAGGGACTTGAAAGAAAGGGATGGAGAGGGAATAAAAGGGCCCAGGTCCAGAGAATCCCATCGGCTATCAATCCTTTCAATAATTGCATCATCCATGACAATGACATTGGGCCATTCCCTTTCAAAATTATCCAACTCACTGGTTTTCCGCGTACCATCAAGACATAATACCGGAAAATGGATTCCGGGTCCGCTATCCGGAAAAAAACAATCACGCATCGGGTCAATGTTGTTGGCAACCAGCCAGGCAACCATCGAAAGTCTGGAGATATCCACCTCTTCATCGGTAAACACCATAAATTTAATCCCGTGTATCCATTCGTTCTGGAGAATGTCAAAAGCGATTTCCCGGACATGATGCTTTTTAACTTTTTTTATGGAAATGATGATCAGGGAAATTCCATTTGTTATCAGATCGGTGTTAAGCGCATTTATTTCAGGCCATTTTTGACAGATTAAATCTTTTTTCACGTCCGGTTCCAGGACATCAGCCCGCCCCTCTTTCTCGCCCTCAAACCTGCCAGTAGCATCGATTCCCATCTTGCTGCCGTATGCATAAGCTGAACTTGAATGATCAAGAATGTCAGAAGGACCGCGAAGAAAATGAATATCCAGTATTGGATCAACCCGGTCGGAAATGATCCTGGCTAATTGCATATAGTCCTGAAGATCTACTCCTTTGTCAAATACCGCCATGACCTTGTTAAACATCATCTGCCCGGCCCCCCATAAAGAGCTCATAACCTTTGATCCCTGACCGGGATATTTTTTATCGATACTAAGAAAAGTAATATTGTGAAAAACACCTTCCACCGGCATATGCATATTTTCAATTTCCGGAGCAACCGTCAACTTGATGGGCAGCCGGAAAATGGTTTCTGTTGCCTTTCCAATCCAGCCATCCTCCTGTGGGGGAATACCGACAATGGTAGCCGGATAAACAGCATCCCTGCGATGGGTTATACAGGTCACATGAAAACGTGGAAAATGACCCGGTAAAGAATAAAATCCAGTATGATCGCCAAAAGGCCCTTCAAAAATCAGATCCTCCGAGGGATCAATATAGCCTTCTATCACGAAATCAACGTCAGAAGGAACTTCCAGATCATTGGTCAGACACCGGACCATGCGTACCTGTTTACGGCGAAGAAAACCAGCCAGAAGATATTCATCAAGGTTTTCCGGTAAGGGAGCGGTAGCAACATAAGTATAAACAGGATCACCACCCAATGTCACGGTTACCGGCATTCCCTTTCCGATTTTTTTGTATTTATCATAATGACGCGCTGATCCTTTATGGAGATGCCAATGCATCCCGGTGAGAGCCGGATCAAATACCTGCATGCGGTACATGCCCAGATTGCGGTGGCCGGTTTCCGGATCCCGCGTGTGAACACAGGGTAAAGTAATAAAAGGCCCACCATCGGCCGGCCAGCATGTAAGTACAGGTAACTTTGATAAATCCGCCTTGCCCATCACCATGTCCTGGCAAGCTCCTCTTCCTCTGACCGTCTTGGGCATCCAGGAAGAAAATTCCTTCAAGATTGGAAGAATTTTCAGCTTTTCAAGAAAAGTATCCCTTGACCCCGTCACCTCTGCAAAAGCACGTCCGATCCGTAACGGGATATCTCCGAGACAATCTGTCCCTAATGCCATTGACATCCTTCGATCAGAAGCAAAAGCATTGATTAATAGCGGGAATGAAGTACCGGTATTTTCGAAAAGGAGCGCCTTGCCCCCGTTCTTAACCATCCGGTCAGCAATTTCTGTGATCTCCAGATGGGGTGAAACAAAATCCTTTATTCGAATCAATTCGCCTGACGATTCGAGCCTGTTAATAAAGTCTGTTAAAGATTTATAAGCCATAGAAAAAATCAAAAATTACTCCCGAACTTCCTGTCCCCAAATTTCACCGGTTTTTTTTCATCATATTTTGAAGGACATTTTAGCAAAAGACTCTTAGCGACAAATTGCTCACCCTGCATTGATCCGATAATCACAACTTTTTCCGATTTTTCGAAATCATGAGGTTTGGCGCTTTTACAGACCACTTTCTTTTGAATGCCTTTTTCATCGGTCATAAAAAAGGAAAATTGATTTGCATTTTTCAGGGCATCATATTCAATGGGTTTGATATGGTCAAGTGCGCCGATAATGTGCAACTCCCTGCCAGGTTTCGCTGCAGCTTCAGCAAAGTTGGAGTAAGCGCCCGAATTGGTCATGGTAGTAATAACAATGGCAATGATCGCTACCAAAAACAGGATAGTTACAATATGGGTCCCCTTCATTTTCCCGGACTTGATTTTTTCTCTTCAATTTCTTTTTCAAGTTTACTGACTTTCCGGTCGATAAAGTAGAGGTAAATAAATAAACATACCAATATCAAAGCCAGTAAAGCAACAACAACAAATATTTTTCCGTAAGATTCAAACATTTCAATCAGGTATAGGGATAAGTGTTAAGTCAATCGTCAATCGTCCATTTTATTCTTCTGATCCTTACTCTTATTTCCAGTATCCAGAAACCCAATAAAACCCATCCGATCATCGCGGGGTAAAAAATAATACGCATGGAGGGAGCAAGATGCATCGGTAATACTGGAGCCGCATCCTTACCGGGATGAATACTTTCACCTGCTAACCGGGGTATGATCAATACGAAAACGATCCACAGGACAAACGCGAAAATATTATACACGGCGCTGACTTTGGCTCGTTTATAGACATCGCTGATAGATCCGCGTAAAATCATATAAGCCAGATAGATAAACAGGCCAACGGCAGCGCCGTCCAGTTTCGGATCATTCACCCAGGGAGCGCCCCAGGTAAAATTAGCCCAGATCATCCCGGTGAAAATCCCCAGGAGGCCAAACACCAGACCCACATTCACCGCTTCGACGGCCACGAGATCTTTCTGCTCATCAAAATTCCTGAGGTACAGGAGGCTAAACACAAATCCGGTTATCAGCATGGTAAACATCCCAAACCACATTCCCACATGATAAAACAGGTTGCGGATAGTTTCCTGTATCATGGTATCCGGGACTTCAATAATAAATCCGGCAATAATCGCATACAAAAGAAGTAACCCTGAAAGAAATTTCCACCAAAAACCCCGGATCATAAAAATTGGCGATTGACGATTGTTATCTTCCATCTTCCATCCCGATTTTCAGTCTTTCCAAAGATATGGAAATAATACATAGGCAAGTATGATCACAACCAGGTTGATTATCAGCAGGATCGCGATAAATACCCCCATTCCCGACCAATCAGGGCCGCTCAATGCCGTGCGGGATATCGTCATCAGGGCGCCTAATAAAGGCAACACGATGGGAAAACTCAGGATAGCCATCAATGAAAAATTATAACTGGCACGGGATGCGATGGCCGCTACCATAGTAAGTACAGAGGAAAGTCCAAGGCTCCCCAGAATCAGGGCCAACAGAAAAAGGGGTATGTTAACCACCTGGTTCCCCATAAGGAAGACAAAGAAAACAAAGGATAACACTGAAAGAATGGCCATCAGGAAAAGGTTATAGATTATTTTTGAAAGCGCCACTGCCTGCGGACTGGTAATGGTATAGTAATAAATATGACGGGCAGGGTTTTCCTGAATAAAACTTTTCGAGATACTATTAACAGCAATAAACAGGAGGATAATCCAAAAGAGCGAATTCCAGGTTTCGGGGGTGATCACGCTCTCAAAGGCGAGATAGGTAACAAAGATGGTCGCAACAAGATAGAGCAAAATACCATTGATCACATACTTCTGCTTTAATTCCAGACGGATCTCTTTCCCAACAAGGGCCTGAATCTCTTTTGACAACCTCATGAATTCCGGAATTACGGTTACAAAGATAAGAAACCCCGCGGGAAACCGCGGGGTTTCTTATTCAAAGTAAGAAGGATAATGTCTTTTATTCCTGATAATTATTGAACAATCATTTTCTTCGTCACTTTTTCAAATCCCATGGTCACGGTATAGAAATAGATCCCTGGTGAAAGTGTGCTAAGATCCAGTGAAAAATCATGGGCGCCGGCGTTTATCATTCCCTTTGCGGATTCCATGATTTTTGCTCCGGTAATATTAGTTACGGTGAGGTTAACATCGGTGGCCCGTGTCAGGTAAACCCGGATGTTTGTCATTCCTTTGGCGGGATTCGGATAGTTTTGTGCAACCGTGTTTATATTGATTTTATTGTCATTAATGCCGGCAGGAAAAAGTTCAGCCGGATCAACTTCGAATGCGATCATGTTGCAATCATGTGCCGGGATACTGGTATCGACGACATTTGAACCTGGTTGTTCTGAGGTTTGAACGATGACCTGAAGTTTCCCGTTTTTCAAACTTCTTGCCATACTTGGATAGACAAATTCCTGGAACATATAGAGAACGCCACTGTTCATATCTTTCATATCAGTCCAACTGGCATGATCGTGAAATTTTATACGGGCCCATGTATGACGGTAGTTATAAGGATCAGGAGAGGGGTTCCCAGGAGTAACGGCAGACCAGACAGCATATACATTATTAAAAGGATCAACAGTAAGTTGGGGGAAACTGGACAATCCTACCCGGTAACTTGGAGCGCCCACGATGGTATCACCGGGATTAGGCCCATCGGAAACATAACCCAATAATTGTCCATGGGCTTCAAGGGTATCAAGATCAAGACTGTCCGTGACCATGGGCATAGTCGAATTCCAGTAAACAAGCCCGTTTTTGTTAACATAGATATATTTTGTACCGCCCGACATATAGCCGCCCCCGATACCAAATGCCATGTGTATTACCCCATTGTGATCCATTTCAACCGCGCAAGCCCCATCCGAATTAGCAAAGGGAAGAACATTTTGTACACTTGGCGACAATTTTTTATTGGCATTGGAGAGTACAGGGATCTTCGTCCAGGTGTTGCCATTGTCTGTTGATTTCATGACAAAGGAATCGACCCATGGGCCGGAAACAGCAAAATAAATAGTATCCCCATAGGGAGTTCCCCAGATATATTCATCTCCGTTGAATCCGCTGTAATGGGTTGAATCCAGGTCGGGAATGATGACATCTTTCTTATCCCAAGTTGCGCCGCCATCCAGTGAACGATAATACAGCAAGGCGTACGAGTCATCCAATCCCATATATCCTGAATAGGTTGTAGCGAGGATATGGACATAGTTGTTATCAGGCCCGTTTGTCATCATACGGGGCCAGGAGATATCAACATGACCGGAAGGCCCGGCTAAAATTGATTGGGTCCATGTTCCGGTCCCTTTGGTCGGACGTTTACAAATGATCAGGCCAAGGGCATCGTCATGGGAAACGACCATTTCGCCATTGGGGCCCCAGGGGGCATAGGATGGCCATCCAGCCCTGCGGGTTTCAATACGGGTTGTGGGAGGATCCCCCCAGGATGTCCCATCGTAATAGTTATATGCTGATCCCCTCTGAGAGGACACTGAAGTTCCCCGTGTCCAAGTCCCCCCCATGGTGTTGTCAGGGAAAATGTGCATTCTGGTTTGGATGGTACTGTTTGTCTGCATATCATAACGGGTTTCGCCAATGATGATATCTTCCAAAGCGGATTTGGAATTGGCAACATAATTAGCTGGCTGGAAAGGTACGACCTGATCTTTGATAGCCTTGGCGGGAATTGCCTTCCGCGGAACAGCGCTATACTTTTCCTGTGCCATGGTCATTACGCTGATACATAAGACCATTAAAAATAAAGTAAATTTTTTCATAGGTTCATTTATTTGGTTAATGAAATTGCTTGTCACAAACTTAATAAAAAAATAAACAGATTCAATATAAATTGACCCAAATTCTCATTCTATTCGATGATCCCTTTTGAATAGCCGATGAATTTCATCGTTTTACAGGATCAAAGACATCAAGGGTTGAAACAAAAAGAGGGCGCCCTTTGGGGACACCCTCTGGATTATTAAGAAATCATAGGTTTATTGAACGATCATTTTTTTCGTCAGTTTCTGACCATCAATCAATGCCGTAACCATATAAATTCCGGAAGGTAGGTTGTTTGCATCCAGGGTAAACTGTTTGGCGCCGGCGGTAACCTGTCCTTTATCAAATGACATTACCTGCTGGCCAACAAGATTGGATACCGTAAGAGAAACCTTAGCGCTCCTGGAAAGGTTCAGGTTAAGCATAGCAAAATCTTTAACGGGATTAGGTGATACGGTCAGGGTATTGACCTCGGTAGTTTTGGTCTCGATTCCGACGGGAAATACCGGATTGGGAACCGGAATTGAAAAATCGGAATTGACGTATGAGAAATTGGTCAGATACTTGAATTCAACTGGCTGTGCCGGATCCGTGGCATCCATATACTGAGTAACAATGGGAAGGGTAAATTTATTGTCGTCAGTAAAGACATAGTGCGACATACACTGGAACCATGCCGATGAACTGACTTCCGAAAGAAGGGTTACGTTGTCGGGTTCATTGACTCCATCAACGGCAGTAATTTTGTTGGTGATCAGGTCAAATCCGCGGGCAAATACATCCGGCATGGTATTATCATCAAATCCGGAAATCTGGGTATCATTCCATGTCACAAAGATTTTATCACCTGTTTGGGTACTGGAAATATTGACGCGGTTATCTTCGGTATAGTCATCGTCTGGGTAATTACCACGGAAAGTCCAGGGAAATCCCATGGCAACACCGCTCCAGGTGGCTCCCTGATCGGTCGAATAGATATCGAAAATGCAGAAAGCGCTATCGGACGAAGCGATGGAATAATCACTGGGAGTGACGCCAACAGCCACACCAATATGGGGATTGCCCCATTTATCAACACTGATATCGCAGTCAAATGCAGTAGTATAACCAATCTGATCGCGGGTGGGATAAGGGGGATCGAACAACTGGGTGATCATGTAATCACTGAGATAATTTTTCACACCTTCGATGCCGTTAGGCCCGTCTAATTGAACCACAATGGGGTCACTCCAGGTTTGCCCGGCATCTGTCGATTTAAAAAGGATTGGATAGTAATTGGCAAAATCCCCAATCTGGGTTGCACCACCATTGTTGGCCAGGGCAACGATCCAAACTCTTTCTCCATCAGGGGAAGCTGCAATTCTCTCGTTGGCAGGCCTATTATTTTCAGTTGTTGTTAGAGGGAGTGTGCTTATGGTATAGTCAAAGGCGTGTGTATTTGCATTCCAGATGCCCCTTCCAAGGATCACTTTTCCCTGGTAAACTACCGATCCGCTGGTCCAGTTCTGATCGAGATCCGTGTAAAAAGCAATTCCGTTTTTTGTAACGGTGAAACCATCCGGGATATAGGTGTAAGGAGGAGGACTGTACCAACGCATCTTTTTCACCGAGTCTGTCTGATCGACCAGGTTACAGGTACCGTAACTATATCCGCCCCAGGTAACTGTTGTGGCTGAAAGGTTAGGCGTAATATAAGCGCAATAAGCATTGGCAAGCTCCGTATTGCCTTCCGGGTTATAGATTGCCCCCTGCGGATACCTTGCAGCATCAAGATAAGTGGCAGCAACTAATTTAGCCGCATAGACCTGATAGTTTTTGGTCCAGTCATCGGCAGTCAACCCATTATTGATGCCAAGGTCAACGGCCAGGTAACCGGAAAGACTTGGAGGCGTACTCCCGGGGCCCATACGATGAATATTGATGATTGCATTCAGGTTGTCATCGGCCCAAACCATTGTTTTTTGACCGCCAGCGTACCCATATCCATAAGCGTTGGCAGAGGTGCCAAGGGTAACAACATCAACGAAATCCTTGGTGCCCTTTACATATTTCAGGCTGATCGGTTTTGGTTTCACCGCAAAGGCGCCAGAAGGATTAAGGGGTTCAATGGCAACTTTCTGTCCGGTGACTCTCGAAGCCGTAGGAATGCCCATTTTTAGTTGCGGTTTTTGAGCAACTGTAGTCATAGCAAAGAGTATCGCCAGACTCAATAGTAAACTTCTTTTCATTGTTAGGGATTTATGGTTAGACAATAAAATAAAGAAATGCGAAAAAATTAACTTTCAAAATTAATAAGAATTTATTTATAAATAGCAGAGAAACAATAAAAAAAAAGCCCGTCCCTCATGGACAGGCCTTTTTTACTGAATTGTCAAGGGTTTATTCGACGATCATTTTATGGGTATAGGATTGCCCGTTGATCTTAACAGTATAGAAATAAATCCCAGATGCAAGTTGGGCCCCGTCGATGGTCATCCGGTGGATCCCGGTATTCAATGTGCCTTTATCAATGCTCATGATCTTTTGTCCCATGATA
>Ga0172381_10001936_pt1 | contig 23643 bp, 25 predicted proteins | sample Leawel6488metaG_FD_119754 | JGI IMG/M metagenome (GOLD analysis project Ga0172381, IMG submission 119754) | Leachate microbial communities from a municipal landfill in Southern Ontario, Canada - Leachate well 64-88 metaG | ecosystem: Engineered > Solid waste > Landfill > Unclassified | place...
GATACGCCATATTTGTTAATAGGAGATATTTTTTCTTTAAATGATGCAAATCCAATAAAAGAAGTTTCTGATCCTCCTCTATTAGAAAAACTAATAAAAGAGGCTTACTCAAAAAGACTTCGCACTTTAAAATCAAGAATCTCCAGGGCCGCAATTTATTCTACGATTTCCATTTTTGTAACTAAGGTTCTGTCGCTAGTCTTATTAGAGATAATTATAGAACGGGCTATGGGAGGAAAAATAAATCCGTTAGTATTAGCTGGAGACGTTCTGATCCCAACCGTTTTAATGTTTTTAATGGTGGCTTTTATTAAGCGTCCGTCAAAGAAAAACTTAAACATTGTGATAATGGAAACAATGAAAGTGGTTTACAGAAAGGATTCCCAAGACACTTATGAAATAAAAATAAACAGAAAAAAAGGAACTGCAGTAAAAACAATCTTATCGTTAATGTATGTCTTGTCTGCCTTTGTGACCTTTGGTGGTATATATTATGCTTTTAATTACATTGGATTTCCTATAACATCCATCGTAATAGATATCGTTTTTATCGCTTTAATTTTATTTGCAGGAACCGCTGTTGCTAAAAGATCGCAAGAGCTTACCATGGAAGATGAAAAAGAAGATTTTTTAAGCTTCCTATCCGATGTTTTCTTTTTACCAGTGCAAGGACTAGGCAAATGGATTTCAAATAAATGGAAGAAATATAATGCCTTTGCCGCATTCTTCAACGCTTTAATAGATATGCCCTTCTCTGTTTTTGTAGAATTTATAGAAAGATGGAGGTCATTTATCAAGGAGCATAAAGAAGAGATGCGATAACCTTTTTAAAATCTTGCTATCATTATAACCTCGTCTGAGCGAAAAAGATTTTTCACAACGCATTCAACTTTGGCATCAAGTGTTTTTTCATAAAGATTCTGCGCTCTATTATCTGTTCCAGTAGTAACCTCAACAGCTTTCAACGCAGAACCTCTTTTCTTTAAATATTTTTTAATTTCTAATAAAGATTTTTCAATGAGCTGAGTTCCAATTCCCTGGCCCTGAAAATCTTTCCCAACTGCTATTTGCTCCAACTCAAAAACAGACTCCTTGCGGAACCCCCCTTTTTCTAGCCAAAGAATGTAGCCAGAAATTTTTCCGTTTGCTTTCGCAACAAAATATTGCGCCCTAGGAAAAGCAGAAAAATTTGCCCTAATCCACTTTCCAGAATTTTTTTTATCTTTTAATCCAGAAAAATTTTCTGAAGCAATTTTGGAAATACCATTTAAATCTCTTACTTTTGCCTTGGTTATTTTCATAGCTATTCTACGGTCACAGATTTTGCTAAATTTTTTGGCTTATCAACATCCAAACCTTTTAGGTCGGCTATATGATAAGCTAAAATTTGCAGAGGAATCGCGTTAATAATGGGCATTAATTCCTCTCTGCATTTTGGAACCATTATTATTTTATCGGTTAGATTATTAATATCATTATCTGCGTCATTTACCAAAGCCACTATCTGACCTCCTCTAGCTTTAACTTCTTCCATGTTACTCAAAATTTTAGTATATGTATGATCCTTTGTGGCAACAAAAACAACGGGCATATCGCTATCCACCAAAGCAATCGGCCCATGTTTCATCTCGGCAGCAGGATATCCTTCAGCGTGAATATAAGATATTTCCTTTAGTTTAAGTGCTCCCTCTAGGGCAACCGGAAAATTCACTCCCCTGCCTAAATAAAGAAAATTTTTGCTATCCATAAATTTTTGCGCCAGCGGAATAATCTTTTCAGATTGAGCTAAAACTTCCTTAATTTTTTCTGGCAGAATGAATATTTCATCAAAAAATTCTTTTTCTATTTTTATTCCTTTTTGTTGCGCCAGAAATAAAGCAAATAGTAACAAAGCAGTTACCTGGCAAGAAAAGGCTTTGGTTGTTGCAACCCCAATTTCTGGTCCAGCGTGCAAATAAATTCCAGAGTCAACTTCTCTTGCTATGGTAGATCCGACAACATTTATTATTCCCAATGTTTTTGCTTTTTTGACTTTTGCTTCTCTTAGAGCCGCCAAAACATCAGCGGTTTCTCCTGATTGAGAAATTACCAAAAGCAAATCATCTTTTTCAATAATTGGATTCCTATATCTGAATTCAGAGGCATAGTCAACCTCAACCGGAAAACCGGCGATTTTTTCAATTAGATATTTTCCAATTAGGGCCGAATGCCAACTCGTCCCGCAAGCAACAATTATTATTCTTTTAATTGAACTCAAATCTATATTGATGCTCAGTCTAACGTTTAAATCATTGTCTATTCTGCCTCGCAATGTATTTTCAATCGCGCTTGGCTGTTCAAAAATTTCCTTCAGCATAAAATGCTTATATCCTTTTTTCTCCATTTCGCTCACCGTCCATTTTATTTCATCAACTACTTTTTCTACATTCTGCCCATCAAAATTTTTGATTGAAAAGCTATTTTCAGTTAAAACAACCAATTCGTTGTCATTTAAATATATAACTTTTTTTGTGTAAGGCAGAACAGCAACTGCATCAGAAGCAATAATGTTTTCATTTTCACCAACCCCCAGAATAACCGGCGAACCGCGTCTAGCAACGATAATCTTTTTTTCTTTTTTAGAAATTACTGCCAAACCAAAAGTTCCGTCAACCAGTTTTAGAGCATTAATTACGGCCGATTCTAAATCATTATCGTAAAATTTTTCTACTAAATGACTAATAACCTCTGTGTCTGTTTTTGAAATAAAAATATGCCCTTCTTTTTGCAAAATTTCTTTTAGAGCTGTGTAATTTTCTATTATTCCATTATGAACAACCGCTATTTCTTTCTTGCAATCAAAATGGGGATGAGCATTTATTTCGTTAGGTTCTCCGTGAGTTGCCCATCTTGTATGCGCAATGCCAAAATTTCCTTCAATTCCTTTTAGTTCGTTTTTTACTTCGCAGGATTGTCCATCTAGCGAACAAACTCCATACTCTCTCAAAAATTCTTTTTCCAATTCCGCAACTTTGCCTTGCTTTTTAGCAAGCATTAACTGGTTATTATTCCAAATGCAAACACCGGCCGAATCATAACCTCGGTATTCCAATTTCTTTAATCCGTCAATTAGAATGGGGAAGGCTTGTTTTTTTCCAAAATATGCTATTATTCCGCACATAGATTATGTTAGTTTATTTATACGATTAAGTTTAAACCCATAACACTCAAAAAACAACATCTTCCCAAAACACCAAAATTGTTGTATTATTATCCCTATATATGAATAAAAAATACCACATAATTATCTTTGGCTGCCAAATGAATATCGCTGACGCAGAAAGAATTTCTGCTGTTTTAGAGTCCATAAAATACAAAAAAACCGAAAGTATGAACGACGCAGACTTAATTGTTGTTACAATGTGTTCTGTTAGACAATCTGCAGTGGACCGAGTACATGGCCTTGTAGAAAAATTCAAAAAAATAAAACAAATAAACCCCAAATTAAAAACAGTTTTGACTGGATGTATTTTAGAAAAAGACAGAAAGAAGTTTTTAGAAGGATTTGATTATATTGTTGATATAAAAGACATAAAAAAACTACCCCAACTACTCTCGCCGTCATTGCGAGAAGCGAAGCGACGTGGCAATCTCAAAAATAATTATTTAGACATCACGCCAAAATATTTTTCAAAATTTTCTGCCAATGTTCCTATAATGACCGGCTGCAATAATTTTTGCGCTTATTGCGTTGTTCCCTACGCTAGAGAAAGGGAAGTTTCTCGTCCGGCAAAAGAAATTATTTTAGAAATAAAATATTTAGTAAAAAATAACTACAAAGAGATTTGGCTCTTAGGACAAAATGTAAATTCCTATAAAGACAAAAAAATAAATTTTTCTGATTTGCTAAAAATGGTAAACAAAATACCAGGCGATTTTTTGATAAGATTTACTTCATCTCATCCAAAAGATTTTAACGATGAAGTTATAGAAGCATTAGCAATTGGAGGAAAAATAACTCCATACCTCAACCTACCCGTACAAGCTGGCGACAAAAAAGTTTTGAAATCAATGAATCGCCACTATACTATTAAAGAGTATAAAGACAAAATAAAAAAATTAAGAAAAAAAATTCCGGATATCTCTATATCAACTGACATAATTGTTGGCTTTCCCGGAGAAACAAAAAAACAATTTGAAAATACGGCAAAGCTTTTCAGAGATGTGAAATATGATATGGCTTATATTAACAAATATTCTCCCCGCCCAGGAACAGCTGCCGCAAAATTAGAAGATGATGTTTCGTGGACAGAAAAAAAGAGACGCGAAAAGATACTGACCAATATTTTAAAACAAACCGCTTTAGAAAAAAATAAAAAACTTCTGGGCAAGGAAACAACGGTTTTAATAGACAGCAATCGCGGAGAAAATTGGTTTGGCAAAAATGAACATTACAAAACTATAAAAATAAAATCCAATAATAATTTATTGGGGAAATTGCTAAAAGTGAAAATTGTAGAAGCTCAGCCGTTTATTTTAAAAGGAGAAATAATTGATGAATAAAATTATTGTTATTTTGGGGCCAACCGCCTCTGGAAAAACAGACTTATCTATAAAAATCGCCAAAAAATATGATGGTGAGATTGTTTCGGCTGACTCAAGACAGGTCTATAAGGGCATGAACATAGGCTCTGGCAAAATCACAAAAAAAGAAATGCGAGGTGTTCCCCACCATCTTTTAGATGTGGCTAATCCAAAAAGAAGATTCTCTGTTAACCAATATCAAAAACTCGCATTAAAATCTATAAAAAGTATTCAAAAGAAAAATAAAATACCAATTTTGGTTGGCGGAACTGGTTTTTATATCCAATCAATTGTTGACGAAATTATTATCCCAGAGGTTAAGCCCGATTGGAAGTTAAGAAAAAAATTAGAGAAAATAGCACTCCCAGAGCTCGTAAAAAGGCTTCAAAAGCTTGACCCAGTAAGAGCCAGTAATATTGACCAAAACAATCCAAGACGCGTCATAAGGGCACTAGAAATAGCCCTGGTTACGGGTAAGCCCATCCCAATGCTTCGTCATTGCGAGGAACGAAGTGACGACTTGAAGATTCTTCAAATAGGCGTCAAAAAATCACCGGAGGAATTAAAAAAACTTATACATAAAAGATTATTAAAAAGATTAGAAAAAAATGCGATGATAAATGAAGTAAAAAAACTTCACAAAACTTTATCATGGAAAAGATTAGAAGAGTTTGGACTAGAATATCGTTTTGTCGCACAATATCTTCAAAACAAAATCACATATCAAGAGATGATAGATAAAATCCAAATAGAATCAGAGCATTACGCAAAACGCCAAATGACTTGGTTCAAAAGAGACAAAAAAATCCACTGGATATCTGAACAAAAAAAAGCAATCGTGATTGTTAGAAATTTCGTAAAAAAATAAGCCCGTATCACGGAGCTTATTTTTTTACTATTTTTATATTAATTTCTTAAGCAATTCCTGAACAGTTTCTGGCTTTGCGGTTCCACGAGTTTCTTTCATTACTTGGCCCGCTAAAAACTGCAAGGCATTTTGCTTTCCAGATTTAAAATCTTCTGCAACTTTTTGATTTTTTTCTATTATTGCTTTGATTATTTTTTCCAGCTCTGAATCGTTAGACATTTGCCTCCAATTATTTTTATCAACAACATCGGACGGATCAGAACCATTATCAAACATATCAATAATAACCATTTTAGCAACTTTGCTGGAAATCTCATCCTTATAGATCATCTTTATAAATTCTGCGAAGTTTTCTGGCGTGATCTTCCAGCTCGAGAATTCTTTGCCAGCTAGCAATCCCTGCACATCTGAAATTAAATAATTTGCGACAAGCTTAGAGACTTTCTTATGCGCTTCGCCTTCTTCATCTTCCTCAGTCCATTCCTCAAATTCAGAGACAACTTTTTCGTAATATTCACTCAAATCCTTGTTTACAACAAAAAACTCAACTGAGGCATCGTCCAAACCAAACTCTTTTTTAAACCTCTCTCTTTTTTGTTCTGGCAACTCTGGTAAATCGCTCTTTATGATTTCTATATAATCTCCATTAAAATGCATTGGTGGCAAATCCGGTTCTGGAAAATATCTGTAATCATGAGCCTCTTCTTTTTCTCTTTGAGAAAACGTAATTTCTTTTTTGTCGTGCCAGCCCCTTGTTTCCTGAACAACTTTTTCTCCAGAATTTAAAACCTCTTCCTGTCTGGCAATTTCAAAATCAACAGCCTTTTCAACCACTTTAAAAGAATTCAAATTTTTAATTTCAACTTTGGTTCCTAATTTCTCTCCTTTACTAATGCTTATATTTACTTCCACCCTCATTTGCCCCTTTTCCATATCCGCATCAGAAACTCCTAAATATTTTAAAATAAGCTGAAGCTCCTGAGCAAATTCCCTAGCCTCTTTCCCTGAAGTAATATCCGGCTCTGTGACCAATTCCATCAAAGGCACTCCGGATCTGTTTAAGTTTACCAAAGAATAATCAGCCCCGTCTGGGTGCGATAAAGATCCTGTATCTTCTTCTAAGTGTATTCTTGTAATTCGTACTCGCCTCGCCGAAGCCTCTGGCGAAGGCAGGTTGCTTTTAATATCTAAATATCCACCAGCACATAACGGCTGATCATACTGAGAAATCTGATAACCTTTTGGCAAATCCGGATAAAAATAATTTTTCCTGTCAAATTTCGAATCTTCTGCAATTGCGCAATTTAAAGCCAGCCCAGTTTTTATAACCTTTTTAACCGCCTCCTCATTTGCCACCGGCATAGCCCCAGGCTGAGCCGTGCAAACCGGACAAATATTATAATTCGGCCTTTTCTCGTCCGGATCATTTTTGCAAGAGCAAAACATCTTAGATTTAGTTTTCAACTCCGCATGAATCTCTAACCCAATTGTTGGTTTATATGCCATAAATTTTATTTTAAAAATTCTAATATTTCTTTATGAATTTTTGTTCCATTGGTTGCCAAAAAAGTGTTATTTCTATCGTCTTCTTCCAATTTTCCATCGAAACGAGTAACTGATGCTCCGGCTTCTTTGGCTATTAATTTCCCCGGAATAAAATCATACAATGGGCAATCATGAAAGATAATTGACTCTAATCTTCCCGAAGCCAAAAGACAAAAATCTAACAAACATGACCAGTTTCTTAAAACTCTTTTTACATTATTTCTTTCTAAGCTTAAAATAATATTATTTTGATATTCAACCTTGTCTTCATAAGCCATAACTACACAAACAGTTGTATTTTTTATGTTCGTCTCTTTATTTACGTGGATCTTTTCGTTATTCATAAAAGATCCCTTTCCTCTTTCAGCAAAATATAAATTGTTCAAGACTGGATTATAAACTACACCAAAAATTGTCTCGCTACCTTTCATTAATCCTATACCAACTGAAAAGTATGGGATTCCCAAAACAAAATTATTTGTTCCATCCAGAGGGTCTATAATAAAAGTATATTCTGAATTCTTATCTATTTCTCCGGCTTCTTCAGAAATAATATTATAAGTTGGAAAAGCCTTTGTTAAAATTTTTATTATTACCTTTTCCGAATCCAAATCAGCCTTGGTCCTAAAGTCAGCCGGACTAGACTTTCCTTCTATCTCTAAAACTTTACCAAAATATTTTTTAATAGCTTCTCCGCCAGCCTTTGCAGCTCTTATTATTTCTTTATATTCTTTATTTATCATCTTTTTCTTTTTTAAAAAACCATTCATATATTCCAAACGCCCAGCTAAAAATATAAATCACGCTCAACACAAATACTCCCCACTGCTTGTTTATATAAGAAGTATAAAGCCAAAACGGCTGAGAAGTTAACCCAACAACAAAACCCCACTTGTTCTTTTTTGCAACTAAAGTGATTGCCGTGACCCCCAATATTGTTATGGCTATTTGCGCGATAAAGTCTAAATCCATATTTTTTATTTTCTTTCTAATACAACAAATGAATAATCATATTTATTTTTTTCATCGGCTTTGTGGTCTTGATGAGAAACCTCATTCCATTCTGCCAAATTAACTTCTGGGAAATATGTGTCGCCTTCAGGATTTGCATGCACATAGGTTAAATATAACTTTTGAGACAAAGGTAGAAATTGCTTGTAAACAGAAGCTCCGCCACAAATCATTAATTCTTCTACGTCTTTTGCTATTTCTATAACCTCTTCAATAGAATGAGCAACAACACATTCTGCTGGTGGCACGTAATTTAGGTCATTGTTTAAAATAATATGCTTTCTGCCTGGCAAAGGTTTCCCACCAATAGAATTAAATGTATTTAGCCCCATCACAATCGTCTTCCCCAAAGTGGTTTCCTTAAAATACTTAAAATCTGCTGGCAAGTGCCATGGTATTGTGTTTTTGCTTCCAATTACTCTATTTTCCGCTGTAGCGGCTATCATTGAAATCATATTTTTTAAAAAAATTTTATCATTTCCACAACAGGAAATAAACTTTTATCTTTTATAATCATATCAAACTTATCTTTTTTCGCGTTATTCCCTAATAAAGATTCTCCTGGCCTTGGGTCATCAATTAAAATACGCAAGACCATTTCATCACCGTCAACCATAGAGTAATCATCCGGACTATCTCCGACTAATATAGTGTTCGGCCTCAACTTTCTAATCTTGCTAACCTCTTCGTGGCCCTGCTCTTTTTTATTAAAAGCGTGAATTAAAGAATTCTTATCCCAGCCTTTTATAAATCCTTTCGAGTCGAAATTCAAATTTGTAGATAATATAATTGCAGGTTTTATATTTAATTTCTGGCACCAGACCTCTATTACATCCCTTATACCTCCAGAAATTATCAAAATAGGTATCTCTTTTTGCTCACAGATATCAAACAGTTCCTTAACGCCCTCTCTGACCGGCATACGTTCCTCTACATCACTTAAAATATCTGACCATTTTAATCTATTTTTTACAAGAAGATTTAAAGTTTCTTCCCACCATTCAACAGCAACCGAGTTTGTCATTTTGTTTGCGGCTTCCAATGGCCTGTATCTATTATAAAGGTTTTGATATTCTTTCTTACCTTTTTCAGAAAGATGACTCATCAAAAGCTGCCATGTAGCTACGTGTTCACCAAATTGGTTTATAGTTTTAGTTAAAGTCATATCAAAATCCAAAATCAAGTGAAGTTTTTCCTTTCCATCGGCTAAAAAAGATTTTGTTTTATCTTCTACTATTGTCATACTGCCATTGGGGCTTTAATTGTTGGATGATATTTGTAATCAATTAACTTAATGTCCTCCATTTTAAAATCAAAAATGTTTTTTACTTCTGGATTAAGCCACAGCTTTGGGAGCGGATATGGCTCGCGGGCAATTTGTTCTTTTACTTGATCAAAGTGATTTAGATAAATATGGGTGTCGCCCAAAATATGCACAAACTCATTTGCCTCTAATCCCGTAACCTGAGCAACCATGCTTAAAAGCAAAGCGTAAGAAGCAATATTAAACGGCACTCCTAAAAATGTATCGCAAGATCTTTGATACATCAATAAAGACAATTTTTTATCAACACAGAAAAAGTGGAAAAACATATGGCATGGCGGCAAAGCCATCATGTCTAATTCTACCGGATTCCAAGCTGTAACAATAATTCTCCTATCACCTGGATTTTTTTTAAGCTGTTCTATTGCGTTGCTTATTTGATCAATCGGCACATCGGTATACGGCGACTTCCAGCTTCTCCACTGGACTCCATAAACTCTACCCAAATCTCCATCAAACTTTGCCTTTGGCTTCCAATAATCCGCATTAGCATTTCCGTCCCAAATTTTACAGCCCATTTTTAAAAGCTCGTTATTATCGCTACTGCCAGACAAAAACCACAACAATTCAGCCTTCATTGACTCAAAAGCCAACTTTTTGGTTGTCACAGCCGGAAACCCATCTGACATTTTAAACCTCATAGACTGCCCAAAAATAGCCCGAGACCCCACCCCAGTCCTGTCTGGCCTGTCAGTCCCCTCATCCATTATTTTTTTTAATAGATCCAAATACTGTTTCATATTTTAATTCAAAATCTTTATAACTTCTGTTTTTATCTCTTCAAAAACTTCAGGAATTGTTCTTTCTCCGTTTACCACAACAACATTTTTGAACATAGTATTAATTTTTTTATAAATCTCATTAACCTTTGCGAGTTTCTCTAACTTTTCAAAAAGTTCTACTGGCTCTCCCCTGCCCTCAATTCTCTCAATGCAAGATTCGGGTTTCACATCAACTATAATAGTCAAATCAGGCAACAAAAATTCTTCATTTAATTTTACCAACAAATCAACGTCTAGTCCATCAGAATATCCATAAGCAAATGTTGAAAAAGCGTATCGCGAAGAAACCACAAATTTACCCTCTCGAAGAGCAGGAATAACTTTATTTTCTAAATGCTCTTTTCTATCTTGCACGTAAAGTTTTTGCAATTCCAGCGGCTCCACAACAATCTCTTTTCTTAAAGCCTGCCTTACTTTCCTTCCAGACTCAGATTCTGTTGTTGGCTCCCTTGTCACAACAACATCTTTCCCATTTTCCTTCAAAAAATCAATTATCAAATCCACTTGTGCCGATTTCCCAGAGCCATCCAACCCCTCAATCACAATAAATTTTCCCGGATAACTATTTTTAATCATTTAATAAAATTTCTTCTAATTCCTTAATATTATGGACTAAATAATCAGGATCTAATGCTTTCAATTTCTCTTCTGTAGAGAATCCCCAGGTTACTGCAATAGTTTTAATGCCAATATCTTTTCCTGCTTCTATTTCGTGATTACTATCACCAATAAAGACTGCCTCTTCTTTTTTATGATTATTCTTGGCTACAATTTCTCGAGCTCCTTTTGTTTTATCATGAACATCATAAACTACATTGTCAAAAAATCCACTCAAACCAAATTCCTCTATCTCTTGTATTAATGTTTCCGGCACATCAGAACTCACAACGCTTATCATCGCGCCAGATTCTTTCAATTTTTTAATTAAATCTACAATACCGCCATACGGATTGCTTTTAGGACATTCTAAAACAAATTTTCTAAAAGCATCTTGTTCTTCTTCCCTGCTTATATCCGGCAAATATTTATTATAGAAAAGCATATATGGTTGAACCCAATTTTCTTTAAACTCCTCCAAGCTTATTGCTTCTGCTCCAAATTTTATAAATATTTTGTTAACCACTTCCAGCTGGTCTAACGTGTTATCTTTTACTACCCCAGACCAATCAAAAATAATATTTTTAAACATTAGATTGATTCAATTATTTTTTTTATTTCGGCGTACAAATCTTCCTTTGTGCTGTTATTTTCTATTTTGAAGTCTGCTTCTGATCCAATTGTTGTGATAAGCTGTTCGGCTTCGGCTTTGCCAAGTTCTAGAAATTTTTCAAATGGGACATTGTCATCTGCTTTTTCTTTTCTCAAAACAACCCTTTCCCATCGTTTTTTTTCATCGGCAGTAATATACACCAATTTCCCGCCAATTTCCCGCAAGGCTTTAAAATCGTCTGGCCTTCTTACTCCGTTTAAAATAATGATGCCGTCGTTTATATTATTTACTTTTTTAATCAAAGCTTTTACTAAAATATCTCCGCCAAATCTCTCGCGCAAAGCAGAGCTAAGCCACTGCTGATCTTCCCTTTTTATGTCGTCAAAAAAAACCTTCAAAGCTTCTGTTAAGCCGTCTGAAAATCTTAAAAAATAAACGTCGCTATATTTTTCTTTAACATAGTCGCAAAAAGCGTCTTTCCCTGCACCCATTTCTCCAACTATGCCAACTATTTTTTTCATTTTAATTTGGATAAATATTCTTTATAAACTATTTGCGACCAGAAACTTTTTTGAAATGCATATTCACCAAATTCTTTTAAATCCAACAATAATCCTTCCATTTTGTCAGTTTCTTTTATCTTAATATCGGCACTATCTCCAACAAAATGGTAAGCTAGACCTAAATGCACTTGCTCAACCGGTTGCGATTCGTCATTAATTATTCCGACTAATTTCTTCTGCAATAAATTCCCTTTAAAATCTACCTCTTCGTTCCACTCTCTCATCATTCCTGTCTCTAAAATATCTCCATCAGAAACATCATCTTTGTTTATATGACCCCCGACACCCAGTTGGTAATTATCGTTTATCAATCTCTTTTCTCCTGCATTTGCCAAATATTTATAAGCAAAAAATTTATCTCCAAAGCTGAACAGCATGTAAGGAATTATTTGCTGGTAAGACGGGTCATTTTCCATATCCCCTCTTCTTTTAAATTCACAATTATTTTTTATTAAATCAAGATAATAGTCCAAGCTATCAGTCTTTAATCCTTGCCAAATCCCTTTCTCAAAAAGCTTCTCACTTGGCACCACTAAAATTTGCTCGTCATCTTTATTCATTAAATTTCTTGAACGTTATTAATATTTTGTTTCCTCCCTTCCTCAATCAAAATTTCTTTCAAACTTTGAAATTGTTTTTGATTATGACCTGGATTTATATTTCTTACATCAGCAGCTGACTGCAAATTATCGGCAACATTACGGTCTTCCCCATACTGATGCTTATCATCTAATACATCTCCCTGTTTCCATTCTCCCACCCAATCTTCAATATGATGAATTTTAATCCCCCCGTCTTTTGTATTCCCAATAAATTTGCTTAATCCGGAATTAATAATCATTTTTTTACAAATATAACAAGGCAATGAATCAACCAACTCTCCTGTTTTTGGATTCTCTGTGTATAAATAAAGAGTTGCCCCAATCAAACCTACCCCAGCTCTTGCCGCGTTAATTATTGCATTTTGCTCAGCATGGACCGATCTGCAAGCTTCAAACTGGGTTCCATGCGGAATTTTTAATTCATCCCTCAAGCAATACCCTCTCTCTGTACAATCTTTTGTACCCCTTGGCGCACCTATATAGCCAGTTGAGATAATCTGGTCGTCCTTAACAATAATTGCTCCAAATCTTGATCTATAGCATGTTCCTCTTTGAGCAACCTCTTTAGCTATATTTAAGTAATATTGATCTCTTGTTGGTCTTGCCATAATATTTTGGACTTTAGTTATTTAATGTTTAGTTATTCTATCATCTGAGCCAAACAAAAATCAAGCTCACGCCGAGAATCTAAAAAGCTCCGACTTGTGGTCGGAACTCTAATTTTTATACTTTATTCTTTCAAACCTAACTTCTCTCCGAGAAATGGCATCAATTTGCTCGGCGTCCAGTCTGCTTTTATCATACACTTTTCAGCGTTCAGATTTTTTGTCAGCTCGCTTTCCGTTTCTTCGCCTCCGTAGTTAGTAAGAATGTAAACCGGAATATCTTTTGTAGACGGAGTCTGCCGTATTGTCTCAAGTATTTTGTCTCCATTTATTCCATCCGGCAAAAGAAGGTCTAACATCACTAGATCGGGTTTTTCTGATTTACCGGCCTCAATGTCTTTTATTTTTTGCATGGCGTATGTCCCCAAGGTTATTACTTCAAGCTCAATGCCGGGCATGCTGCCGATCATGATTTTGTAAAGCTCAACCAACCCCCAATCGTCCTCAACCCAGAGGATACGCTTTTTCTTGGATAACGACTTGGTTTCTACTTTCTCTTTTGTTGCTATCTTTGGCATATTTGTTAATTATTATTATCACTAACGTTATTTTCGACTTTCAATTGCTGATTCTTTCTGCCCCGATGGGAATTCTATATAAAACCCACTACCTTTGCCGTCACCAAATGATTCTGCCCAGATTCTGCCATGATGGCCCTCAATGATTTTACCGGACAAATAAAGTCCCAATCCCTTGCCAACCGCGAAAATCTTTTTAGCCTGTTCACCTCTATGAAAACTTTGTTTAAAGAGATTTTGTGTCACTTCGTCAGATAATCCAATACCGGTATCTGTGACACTGATTAAAAGCTTATCATTTTTAATTTCCATATTTACTGTGACGCCTCCCTGTGCCGTGTATTTGATGCAATTATCTATAACGTTCGTGAGGACCAATTTTAATTTCATGCGATCAGCAGGAATTTTTGGAAGTTTAACACGCTTTTCGTATTTTAAATAGATACCCTTAGCCTCTGCTTCTGATGTTAAATCTTTTAGGGTTTCTTCCATAAGCGACTCAAAATCGACAGGGTGAAAATGCATTACATCTTTGCCTATCTGATAGCTGGAGACATCCAAAAGTTCATTTACAACGTCAATTTCTTTTTGAGTGGATTCTCTTAATCTTACAATCACGGCTTTTATCTTCGCCGGTATTTTTCCAAACGTTCCATTAAGCATCAAATCCAAAAATCCATTGTTTACAGACAGCGGAGTGCGGAGGTGGTGCTGAGTTACGAGCATAAAGTCTGTTTTATTTTCGTCCAAATGTTTCAATTCTTCGTTGGCACGTTTTTCCAGCTCAAACGCTTTTTCAACCTCGTCTTTTTGTTCTTTTATTTCCCTTGTCTGCTCATCCACTTTTTGCTGGAGAGTTTTACTGAAGTCCTGAACTTCTTTATACAGCCTTGCGTTATCAACTGCAATAGCCGCCTGCTTCGATAACGTGCTCAAAAGATTTAAATCGTCGCTAGTATATGCATCACCGGAAACTTTACTGCCCAAAACAATTATTCCAATCAACTTGTTTGAAATTATCATCGGCAGACACAGTGAAGCTTCAATGTGTTTCATGTTTTCTGCAAGCTGGTCAAAACCCTGCTTTTCGTTGGCATTATTTGAATCGTTAGAAATCATTTGTAATTCATCTCTAACCAAGGGTTTTTGCGTTCTTTCAAGATACTGCGTTAAAAAATTATCCTGCACTAAACTAATACCATTGTTTTCATTAAAACCAATTACTTTTGCTATTTTATATTTAATTACTCCCCCATTTTGGTCAATCAATAAAATCCCGGCCCTATCTAATTGCATCGCATTTTTTATACTATCCACGATTGAATCAACAATTTTGCTCAAATCAATTGAATTTGTAAGTTCGTCGGTTAGTTTCGCCATTGTTTCCTGGCTGCTGTACAGACTAAAAAAAAGATATTTGTTTGCAATAATCTTTACCTTGCCGTTCAGCCAAGCAAAAAGTGCCACAAATAAAGGTGCAATAATTAATCCCAAAATATATGCTCCGTTAGTGTAAACGCTACCAAAAATTTTATTATAAAACCATATCAAAAAATAAAAAATTCCATATGCAAATATTGCAGATAGAACATAAACAAAAACTTTCCTAAAAATAACTCTTATATCACTCAACCTATATCTGGCTATTGGATAAATAGTAGATGCCGCCCAAATAACTGTCGCTACCTGGCCCGCCCAATTGAATTTAAAATAGTAAAGTGAGGGCAGTATTAAATTTGTTATCATTCCTACAAAACTAGAAACAGAAACACCGATTAAAATGTATAATGCTTGCAATCTAACAAATCCTGTATTTTCTCGATATCGTTTAAATAAAATTACAAATGACCATAAAAAATATAATGGGATGTAAATTACATATAATAAATACAGGCTTCCCCAAACGATGAAATGTTCCTGACCGTTTACTTTATATGCGTTAAAAACAATTGTGTTGGTGAACAACGTTAAGCATAATAAAAATACGACTGGTAATAAGATTAAAGCAATTGTAAGCCGAGAATGTTTTCTAACTCCCTCTGGAAAAAAATAAGCAAAATAAAGAAAAGTAACGGGGATTAGCGCGGCTGCTACATATAATAAACGACAAAGTAATAATATCGTTGTGTTATCTTGACTAAGGCGGTAAAAAAACATTGCCACAACCCATGAGAAAACCGTGATAACGTTAAAAATAAAAAAGTTAGCAATTTTTCTATTGACGCCACGGAAATATGACCTTAAAAATAATGCAACCCAAACAATATTAAATAGTCCGGCAAAAATAAGTAAAAGACTTACGAAATCCATAAAAAATAAATATTGACTTATTATACAACAAAATTAAAATAAATAAAAAAGGGCGATGTCATTCATTGACAAAGCCCTTAAACGATTCGCTTAAACAAAGCCTCCATCTTTTCCGATTGCCAAGCGGCACAGCAAGGAATTCCTCCTTGATATCCACCAGGAAACGAAGGCAGCGCTCTTGCCTTAACTCCCACCACGTGATAGCAGTGGCATCCAACAGTCTTGAGCTGCTGGGCGAGTTCTTCGTTCGGCTCAGGATAAACCTCGTTTACAATCACGACTTCCGGCCACAGCAAATGGATATACTGGCCCAACGCAGAATTCAGACTAATATTGACGAGCAGCACAGGCTTACCCTGCAATTGGGACGGCCAAACGCTTTGGCCATTGTTTCCGGCAATATCCACACTGTAAACGGTGCCTTCAGGCAGAGATGCAACGACTCGTCGTCCGATGAAACCCTTTCCGCCTAAAACAATGACAGGGGTATCTTCGCTCAATCCTTCGAGCAATTTTACTTTTCCAATCACCTGTTTTACAGCTTCCGCGGTTACATCGGCTTCCGGCGTCTCCCTCACTAGCCTCTTCATAAAGAGTACCCCTGGAAGAATGCCGGCAAAGGTCTTATGCTTGGCACAGAAAAGCTTTCGGAGCTTCTCCATCCTTTGCACAAGATGGCAGAGTTTGTCTTTATTGGCCGAGTCACTGAACTGGCCGTTGCTGGCAGAGATGGCGAACTTTACGCCAATTTTTCCGTTCTGCCAAAAGAAGCCAATCGGACCTGGCTTCCACTCATGCCACCTCGATCGGTAAGCATAAGAATAAGCCGAGGTATAATCGTCAGTAGCCGGATAAACGAGGAATACCGATTCAATCAAACAGAATTTTCTATTGGCTAATCCGATCAGCCAGAAAATCCAATCGTGATTGAAAAATAGATTAAGAACTTCGGTCATCAAACGTCGAGCGTGTGATTTCACAAATTCCCAAATTGTTCTTCTTTCTGCAACCTCACTTTTGTGAACTCTCTTATCGGAGAGAATCACCTGAGCAGGTTGCAAAGCCACAGTCATGGGCTTTTGCATAATTCTCTCCTTTCATTCGAAAAATTTTAAGTTTTCAGGGTTGGGATACACTCCCAACGTACTGATTTTATTATACCAAACAGATAGGTGATTGTCAAATTTTTATGTGCGTGTTATAAAATATCATAAAAAAAGACCGAGAATGATTCCCGGTCCTACGAAAGAAACAATGAGGGAGCACGACGGGGCTCGAACCCGCAACCATCAGATCCACAATCTGAGGCTCTAACCAATTGAGCTACGTGCTCCACATTGTTTTGGAACTGTCTGTACCTTAGCAGAAAACTGCCGGCAAGTCAAGCCCTCAGAACCTGAGTGCAAAATGTCTGTGTGTAAAACATTTGGTAGATACAAACACTTTACTAATTTTTAAGAATCTGATATACTTACTTTAGTTTAATAAAGCAATAAATTATTCTTATGTGGTGGTTTAAAAAACTAATTTCACGATCCCCGACCTATAAAGAACTGCAAAAAATATCTACAGGCGAAAGCAAAGAAAAGTTTGTTGATGTTCATACTTTTAATAAACAAATAATTACCCGTTATGAAGATTCAGACATGCAACCATATCTTGGGAATTTTATATTTGTCCGAGAAGAAGTTGCAAAAAAGCTTGGTAAAGTCCAGCAGTTTTTAAATAAACGTTATGGCTATAATCTTTGCATAATTGAAGGATACCGCCATCCTGATGTTCAAAAATCTTATTTCGAAAAACAGCGTGCGATTCTGTCGCAATCTAATCCGAAATTGACGCCAGAAGAACTCGACCAAGCGACTCATATTTTTATAGCAGTTCCAGCAGTTGCCGGACACCCCACAGGAGGAGCTGTAGATTTGACTTTGGCGGACAGGAACGGCACCCAGTTAGACATGGGAATGCATGTAGCAGATTTTGACGATGCAAAAAAAATGGAAACTTTTGCAAAAGGCCTAACCGTTCAGCAAAGGAAAAACCGGAAAATTCTTTTAGACGCAATGCTTCAAATGGATTTTGTCCCATTTTATGGAGAATGGTGGCACTTTTCATACGGAGATAGAGAATGGGCGTGGCAGAAAGGAAAAACAGGCGCAATCTATGCACCTGTTGATTTTAGAATAAAATAATAAATAATAAACTAAAAAATAAAATCGGGCGTCCCATAAGGAAACCCGATATTTTGTTATTGGCGCAAGAAAATCTTCGCCAATCCATGAGCGCAACGCCCGTAGAGATATATGCGCTCAGTGCTTTGAGACTGATTGACCGTCACCTGATTGGACTTGGAAACATCCTGAAGCCCGGGGATCAGATCAGATCCGATTGACTCAAAGATATGACGCGAGTTAGATCCTTCGGCAGCGGTCCTCATCACGTAGTGATAATTGCCGCGGAGAAGAATTCCTGCCAAAACCTGGCCGACAAGCTGAGTCCCGATACCCTTACACCTGTGATTGTCAAGAACACCGAGTTCAGAGAAGTACCAGGTATCGGAAATATTAGGAACACTCGTGCCAAAATCCTTAGCACTAACAAGGTACGACCGAATATCTTCCGGAGCATGCTCAAGGGGCAAGCCACAGCCAAACCCAATGATCTCCCCGGCGCATACTGCTAAAGTAATAACGCCGCTTTGCAAGTGAGGTAGCCAAATGTCTCTCTCAACCTGCTCGTCAGCGTAAACTTCGTTGTAGGGCGGACCACTAAAGGCTTGTTTATAGACTGCGACGAAACCATCGCGATGCTCCTGGCTATCTGCCCTCACGTGGACGTAGCCTATTTTATCATTACTGGTTGACATCAATCACCTCCATAGAACTGTGTAGTGTCACCGCATCCCGGTCGATGGTGACGAATATTTTTTTCCCTGTCGGCTGCACGATAGCCTCCAGACCGGTCACTTTGGAAACAGCAATGCTTCCCGAGCCACACGATTGCTCATAGAAGAAAGTGTCTACGTCGCGAACCCAGACAACAGGGTGTATAAACACCGAGCCGTCTTGTTGCTTGGTAATCCAAATAACACCCACGGCATCCTTGTTCAAGAGGTCCAAATATTTGGTGATCTCTTTGTGCTGTTTGCGATATTCGTCTTCTTTTGGCAACGGTTTCTCGATTACAACGTGGACAATCCCTCCCAAATCAACCAAAGTTGCAGGAGTGCCATCTTCAAGTACAACATTTTGCGATGCGGTGGAAAGTTCAGAGAACCGACAAACCACATCGAATTTGTTGCCACCCAAGGATTTAACATCTGCGCCCACTTGTCCAAAAAATCCGGAGACGGTAAAAGAGACGCTTGTGCTCTTTTCTATCTCGGATAAAAGGATCGCTGCAGATCGCGATGCATTGCCACAGAACTCTCCTCCAGCCATTTCAAGATGATGCTCTGAAGGGATCAGGAAACCTGCCTGTTCTGCGCCAAGTGACTCCGTTTGTTTGCCAAGCTCCTTGCCACGAGCGGCGTATTCTGCACGTGAAAGCGACCGGTCAATTATATCAATTGCCGTTCCGTTCCCGCCTGCAGCAGTGATGACAAAACGCGAATTTTTCATGATAATGCTCCTTTACCTTGTAATGTTAACCTTGTTAAGACGATTTGTCAATTTGAAAGAACAGTGGCTATTTTTGTTAAAAAATACCCCCTCCTGTTGTGGAGGGGGCTAGCTTAATTAAACAAATTAAGACAATCCTCTTCGCAACAGATTGTTTGCATGGTGTGTATGATGATGTAGCCTGTCAGTTATTTTTTTGTAACCCCCCATTCCTTTATTGAGCCACTTTGAAACACGCGCAACGGTTGTCGAGCTCAATCCCGTTTGTTTTATAATTTCTGTGTATGGCCTATTTTCTGATAGCATTCTTGCAGCTTTCCAGCGATTGCCAAATTCAATAAGTTCTGATTCTGTTAGTAAATCACGCAAAAACTTTTTTGCCTCGCTAGCATTTTTCAAAAGCAGCACGGCGTTCGTAAGTTCGTTTATTTTTTTATTGTCGTTTTTTGAAATCATTTTACTTTATCAGACTAAAGTAAGTATAGCAAATTATAAAACCCTGTCAATAGTTAGTGGTAATAAAAAGCTGAGTTGTCCATAACTCAGCTATAGTCCTAACTGAGCCTGCTGATAGCACCAATAAGCTTCAAAATCTTATCCAGTGCCATTTTCGGATTCTTAGCCGGAACCGCCTTCATCCTTTTTCTGGCGTCAAAATACTTTCCGGCCATTTTGTCAGCCCAGCCCCCTGTGCCAGTTATAACCACGATGGGTATATTCAACTGGTAAGCGACGAGCATTTCATTCATTGTGCCTGATCCGCCAGAAACAGCAATGATGCCGTCGCAACTGTTGACGAGAACAAACTCTCGCCCGCCTCCCCTTTCAAGGCCGCTACAGATGATGACATCGGTGTTTCCTTCTTTGTCAAAAATGTTTTTCCCTCTGCCGTAGGTAACACCGACAGTTAATCCCCCGGCCTTTTTAGCTCCTCTTGCTGCCGCTGTGGACAGCGAGTCGTAATCTTTTTCCGCTCCATAAACGGTAATATTACCGCTTTGGGCGATAAGCCTGCCTATTTCTTCAGCTATCTGCTCAATCTTTTTTGCGTACTGCAGATCTGCGGCAGACCCCATTACTCCAATCTGGAAATTTCTTGAAACACGCGATATTTTCATAGGTATATTCCTCTTTAAGAGATAGCCAATTTGTAACCACCGACATAGCAGTCACAACAAGAAGGCGCCGAAATTCTGCAACTTTTGGTTATAACTGATTTTTATATTAGGAAGCCCCAGAGAAGAATCCTTCTTTCTGGGGCTATGTGCGCTTACCAAAGCGCGACAGCCATCTCGTGCTGGTGCAGAACATCAACGATCCTGGTCTTGATGCGAGGAAATTCGTTCCTCCCGCTGCTACCAACGGGTAGGCTGACATGAGGATAGGTGCCGATAAGGCTTTCCAGCGTGATCTTCTGGTTGTTGATCCGCTCCATCTCCCAGAAGATAGTCCTTGCCTCTTGGAGGCAGAAGGTGCTGAACTTCTTGGCGTGCTCTTCTGGGATGCTCGCCCACTCCGCCGGATTTCCGTACGGCAGAATATAAGGCATGCACAGCGAAAGACCGCTATGAAGATACACCGGCATGTGCCGGACGATGTGGTTGGCGTTGTATGAGAATCCAACCACTTTCCCGGCGTTCGGCACGAAGGGGTAGAAGTCATGGTCCGGCATCCAATCCAGGAAGCTTTCTTCTCGCCAATAGTGGATATCCTTCTCCCTCGGGAAAACCTTACGAATGGTTTCCATGGCCGAGGCGAAGAGGAATCCGATGACGAGGCAGTGGATCTCGATCTGCAGTTCGTTGCAAATCTCGATCATGCACTTCATGGTGCCGCCGGAGAAGCTGCCATCCTCGACGAGAATAACGGGCCGCTTTTCCAGACTTCCCTTAATGTCGGCGAACTGGCTATGAAGCGAGGCATTGCCTGGCCTCGGGCCGACACCAAGATAGTGACCCTTCGGGTCAACAATCCTATTGACCTGCATGCAGTGGCCATTCGTCTTCGATGCCACAGCAGCCACCGTACTGATTACGACTGCCTCCGGCGTTACCGCCAGCAGGTCATGCAACGAACCCACGATTTTATTCGTGAGCTTGTTGGCTTCGATTGTCTCCAGCGAGCATTCAGGAATAACTTCCTGAAGCTTCGCTGCCAAGCCTTGCTGCCTCTTCTTGAAGAAGGCGACGTCTGGCAGTTGGAGGCCAACTCTCTCGTAGGCCTCCATCATCTCGGGCATGTCGAGAACCAACAAGTAGGTTCCGGGCTTCCCTGCGACTGGGGTACCAGTCATTTTACCGTCCTCCTGCATAAAAGGTGCTGTTGTCCAAGGAACATACCTTGAACCTAGATATTACGAGTATAGTAAAATAACAAAAAAATGTCAACGGCTTTGGGCGCAAAACGCCGAATCAAAAAATTGTATAAAAAAAGTCCCCTAGTGCAAGCACCAGAGGACGCGTTCGCTCCATGATCAACTAATCTCCGAAAAGATCTGATCTTTGGGGACTTTGGTTTGCTGACGAGTCGCCATATTCTTCACGACGAACATGCCGGAAGAAATCTCGTCCTCGCCTACGAGAACCACGTACGGCACGCCGATCTTATCAGCGTATGCCATTTTCTTTTTCATCTTGCTCTCCTCCCAGTAGACCTCTACCGAGAGTCCTTGGCTACGCAACATGGTTGCGATTTCCAGGGGAACAGATGAGTTCTCGACGAGCGGCACGATCAGTACCTTCGCCAGAGTAGATGCTCCTGATTTCACAATCCCGACTTCCTTAAGCTGAGAGAATAACCTCGTCAACCCAATAGAAATACCCACGCCCGGGAGTTTCCGGTCGGTGTATTTCTCCGCCAAGTTGTCAAACCTTCCGCCGGAGCAGATAGATCCAACGCCCGGATGATCCACCAGCACTGTTTCGTACACAGTACCAGTGTAGTAATCCAGTCCACGAGCGATTGAAAGGTCGACCGCAAAAGAGCTGTCCGGCATACCGAGAGCTCTCATGCATTTAATGACCTCCGAAAGCTCGGAAATCCCAAGCTGAAAAGTCGCATCCTCGATGCCCAGCAAGCGAAGCCGTTCAATAATTTCGTCGACAGATCCCTTAATCGACAAAAAATTGAAAATCTTCTGGATAGCGGATTCGGTAAGACCAAGAGAAGTCAGCGACTGGCGGACTTCCTCTTCGCCAACCTTATCAATTTTGTCGATCGTACGCATCACTTCGACTGCCAGCTCGCCGACACCGGCCGAATTCAATAGGCCAGTGATCAACTTTCTGTTGTTGAGGCGGATGACGAAGGAGCCAATGCCGAGCCTTGTGAAGACGTCGTAAACGACCCTCGGAATTTCGGCATCATTGATCAGACTCAACGACTCGTTGCCGATGATGTCAATATCGCACTGGTAGAATTCGCGATACCTTCCTTTTTGAGGACTCTCGCCGCGATAGACTTTGCCGATGTGATACCGACGAAAAGGAAGTGCCAACTCGTTAACGTGCTCCGCTACATACCTTGCAAGTGGAACAGTTAAATCAAACCGCAGGGCCAACTCGTTGTCGCCCTTGGTAAAACGGTAAATCTGTTTCGCAGTTTCACCGCCAACCTTGGCCAACAGAACATCAGCTCTTTCAATGACTGGCGTGTCGATCGGTGCGAATCCGTACTGCTCGTAAACACCCCGGATCGTGTCCAGCATTCCATTAAAAACAATTTGGTCTGCCGGAAGAAGCTCCATAAACCCGGGCAAAACCCTGGTCGGAACTTTATCCTCGTTCTGTGCCATAGTATCGGTCTCCTGTGTTTGGGAATTGTACTGTTGTTTTGGACTTTCCATAATTATTAGAGCGTTATTGCCCATATTCAGTTGTAAAAGTCCTGTTCAGATAGCTTAACGCAAGCTATCCTATTTGACTAAAATACTACCAAACATAAGCTAAAATGTCAATATTATTTAATCTTCTTAAGTTTATCTCCCAAAATTTTTAATTTCTCTAAATCTGCCATAGGCCCGCTTCCAGAAGAAATCCATCCTTCATATTTATCAAACCAAAA
>Ga0172381_10001937_pt1 | contig 23626 bp, 18 predicted proteins | sample Leawel6488metaG_FD_119754 | JGI IMG/M metagenome (GOLD analysis project Ga0172381, IMG submission 119754) | Leachate microbial communities from a municipal landfill in Southern Ontario, Canada - Leachate well 64-88 metaG | ecosystem: Engineered > Solid waste > Landfill > Unclassified | place...
GTTTCCGCGTCACCGGCAGGTTCGGGGATTCCGAAATCGCTTGTCGTCAGATGTGCGAGGTCGAAAGCGCGGCGCATCACGAGCGCATGTCCGTCGAAGGCGGGCAGATACAGCTCCTGTTTGCGGTCGATGATCTCTAAGAGAAGCGGGCGGATATCGGGTTCTGTCTTCATCGGGAAAAACGCACACACCGGCCTGTCCGCCGGAATCTCTTCCAGAATGCGCCGCACGATGGAGCGGCTTTCTGCCTCCCGCGATTGCTCATTCATGTGCTGAATGCGCTCGAGGATGGCCTGTCGCAATTCCTTTTTCTGTTCAGAGATGTGAGGCATGGGGAGAGGAAACCGACGAGACCGAGGATACCGAAGAATCCGAAGAGAAAGAATACAGATGCTCGTCGGCATCGTCGGCTTCTTCGGCATCTTCAGTTTCTTCTTAAAAGACTTCCGCTGCCGCATCGGCCAGATTCACCACATTCTCCTTCATGTCCGGCTTTTCACGATCCTTCTCGAGCACGCATTCGAGTTTGAGGGAGCGCTTGAAGATTTTTTGCATGATCTGTTCGATCGTTCTGCTGGCATCGGTCGCGGCGACTTTGTCGCGATGAAAAGCCGACGTGAAACTCACGGTGACAACGGTTCCTTCGACGTTCTGCAGCTCGCCGTTCTTGAGCGACATGCGCACGGAGGCGGGGGACGTTCCCTCCACGATCTGCCCCCATGCAGCGGTGATGGTTTCACGCGTCACTTCCGGCGCTTCGATTTCGGCTGTGGAAAGCGGAGATTCTTCTTTCTTCTCCTGTACCGGTGCCGTCGCGGATGTCACGGGTTCTTCATTTGATTTCTTCTTTTCAGCTTTTTCCGTCACTTTGGATGGGAGCACGTCGCTCCGTCCTTTCGCGGATGGAGCGCAGAGGGTGAGGAGGGCGGATTCCACCACGAGTCCGGGAACGGGTGAGAGGCGCAGATTCCGGATGGCTTCGAGCAGCACATCGAGTGCATGAATGGAGTCTTCGATCGGCTTTTTCTGTTCGATACTGTGATGCAGCTCGGTGCGGACGATTGCCAGAAGAGAGCGCAGAAAAACATCGAGCGGCGTGCCGGCTTCTTCCAGCTCACGCACCGCTTTGAGCAGAGCGGGCGGATCATTGTGGCGGATCGCATCGGCCACAGCCTCGATGTAGGCCTGTCCGGTCACACCGATGCGCTGTTCCACATCCTGCACGGTGATCTTGGGGAGCGAGCGCATCTGATCCAGAAGCGAGATGGCGTCGCGCAATCCTCCCTCCACATGACGGGCGACGAGCCGCAGCGCTTCGCGGTCGACCAAGATGTGTTCCTGATCGGCGATGTACTGGAGGCGCCGTACGATGTCCTCCTCTTCGATGGGCCGGAAAGGGAAACACTGACAGCGGCTCTGAATGGTGGCGGGGATTTTGTTGAGTTCTGTCGTGGCGAGGATGAAGTGTGCGTAGTCGGGTGGTTCTTCGAGTGTTTTGAGGAGCGCGTTGAAGGCATCTTTGGTGATCATATGCGCCTCATCGATGATGTAGACCTTGGCGGCGGCCACCACGGGGGAGAACTGGATCTTGCCAATGAGATCCCGCACGTCATCGATGCCGCGGTTCGATGCCGCGTCGATTTCGAGCAGGTCCACGAGCGATCCCTCTTCGATGCCTTTGATGATCTGACGTTTGAGCGTCTCATCCGCGATGCCGTGCGTCATGATGTGCTTGGCGAGGATGCGCGCGACGGAGGTCTTGCCCGTGCCGCGGCTGCCTGCAAAGAGATAGGCGTGCGAGAGTTTGCTCTGTGTCACCGCCTGTTCCAGTGTCGTGACGACGGCGTCCTGTCCCACGACATCCGCGAAGGCGAGGGGCCGGTAGGTGCGGTAGAGAGCCATTTTTTAGGGATTGGGGATTAGGGATTGGGAATTAGGACGAAGGACTAAAGACGAAGGAGGGCATCATAGCACACGCTCCTCGGCCTCGTCGGCATCCTCGGCATCTTCGGTTTCTTCCGCTTCCTCTTCCTCCTTCGATTACATTACGCGGAGACAGCGTAGGTATGTGACTGTGACGATTTGGATGGAGCTTTGCGCGGAGCAAGGGGTGTTGTGAGCGAGAAGGGCATGCCCCATGCCTTCAGTTTCGCTGCGCCGCGCTTGAGCACCCAGTTCACATTCTTCACGAGATGCAGCTGTTGTTCGTAGGTCACGTTCGTGGGGATGAGCGTGGTCCAGTACCGGAAGGTGTGATTGTTTTTGCGGGTGTCTAAGATCGAAAGGAAGTGCTGATGGGTTTCGGGTGGCATGTGGATGATGGTGGGCCCCCATTCCCCCTCGTCGTACCGTCGCACGGCGGGATCGTGTTGCTTATCCACCACCACGCCCAGCTTGACGTTGTCGAGGCCCTTCTTGCGGTGTCTGCCTGTTTTGGCGAGCGTTTGTGTTTCAGCTGTTGCCTGTTGCTCCAGTTCTTTCTCACGATTATCCGTCAGGTAGCCGTGTTCACGGCACCACACGCGATTGTAGGTGCAGGCCGCGACCGCTCCCAGTTTGTCGGGATCGTTCATGGCGGAGAGGTACAGAGGTTGCAGCGGCTGGGGAATCTGAGCGTACGCGATGCGCATCTGCTCCATCGTTTCCTGTGCGTCTTTCATAGGTTGCTGCTCCTCCTGCTCCTTCGTCCGGAATGCTTCGAGGTAGCGTTGCATGGAATCGAGCTCGAAACGGTCCTTATCCACCCCCTTTCCCTGTTCCAGAAGCTTTCGGGCCTCTTTGATGAGCATTTCCGCATCATCCCAGTCTTTGGTATCGAGCGCGTGGCGGATGCCCAGCTTACTGTTTTCCATCTCGCGCGCCGACGGTGCTTCCGTGAGCTTGAGACGCTGTTTGGCCTGCTCCACATAGCTCTTACGCTGCGGGTAACTCAGGAGGAGGAACTTCTCGGGCGAAAGGCGGTTGAATCCCTGCGGAACGGATTTCTTCATCTCGGCTTCCACCCAGTCGAATTCCGTCCGGAGTTTCATCCAGTTCTTGATGTACTCGGGCAGCTGATGCTCCACGAAATCCTGCAGCGTCATCGCCGTGGGGAATTTTTGCAGCTTGTTGAGCAGCCAGCGGCCCAGACGGTCGCGGTTGACGGCTCCGGCGGATGCAGCCGTCTCGAGAGAAGATTTTGCTTTGCTGTGGAGGTGTTCCACACCGCGGGCCTTGGCGAGCAGCGCACCTTCCACGCGGGCGACCAGATCCGCGCGTTTCTCGAAGTGCAGGTCCAAAAATTCTTTGCCGCGCATGAATGTTTCCAATTCCGAAACATCATTCTTGGTGAGCAATTTGAATTGTGGGTTATTGAGGAGCTTCACACGCTTCTTGGCCACTTTCTCCCACGATGCGAGGTAGGAGGGCATCTGTTGCATCACGAAGTACTCCTTTGCCTTGTAGTTGAGTGACGGGTCCGTAAAGCGATCGAGCCATCGTTGTTTGGATTCACGCGTAATGAAGTGTTCCGCGTTGGCACGATCCAATTGCGCATGCAATTGTTCCGAGAGGTGACGTGCGGATTCCCGCTGCCGTTCGGCGACTTCGTCTCTGTAGCGTTCCCACTCACCGATTTCCTCTTCTGTCAGACCGATGTGCATCAGTCCCTGACGGAGCTGCTCCGTCTCGTCCGCGGAGGCCACGTGCAGCCTGTCGAACGTCTCTGCCATGAATCCGCGAAAATACTGAATCAGGTCAGAGCGCCTGCGCGCCAGCATTTCCTTTTCCGGGTCCATTGTTTCCGTTGTTGCGAACTCCCGCTCATCCAAGTCCGACAGATTGTCCGTAAGGGTGACCATGGATGTTCATTCTACAATGCAGAGAGGTCGCGCAGGCGGAAAATCACACGATTTATCCCGTGATCTGTGTTAGGATCTCAGCCCACCCGACTTCGTCCCGCATGTGCGGGACTACGCCGGGCAAGTGATCTCTTTTCTTCTTATTATGATCTTATCCGATAAAGATATCCGGCAGGCAATCGCATCCGGCCATGTGCAGGTGACGTCGCCCAAGCGAAGTGTGACGGAGCACATTCATGCCAGTTCGATGGATCTGCACCTCGGGTCCGTCTTCAAGATTTACGAGCACAGCAGATTTGCCGTCTTGGATCCGAAGAAGCCCGAGAGCTTTATCGGCAACACGCGGACGATCGAGGTGAAAGAAGGGGAGTCGTTCATCGTCCAGCCCGGCGAGTTCATTCTCGGCGTGACCGAAGAGACGCTCACGGTGCCGGATGATCTGGTGGTGCGGGTGGAGGGCCGCAGTTCGCTCGGGCGTCTCGGCATCATCATCCACTCCACGGCGGGGTTCGTGGATCCCGGGTTCTCCGGCACGATCACGCTCGAGATCAGCAACTTGAACCGGCTCCCTGTAGCGTTGTATCCGGGCATGCGTGTGTGCCAGCTGGCATTCGAGACGATGACGAGTGCGGCCGAGCAGCCGTACAACGTGAAGCCCTTCAGTAAATATCAGGGGCAGAATCTTCCGGAAGAGAGCAGGCTCATGATGGATCCGGAATTTACGAAGTCTACTCATTGAAGATCTCCGGTGCTTTGGTACCATGTTCCCGTTGGGCGGCTAGCTCAGTGGTTAGAGCGTTCGGTTCACATCCGAAAGGTCGTAGGTTCAACTCCTATGCCGCCCACCATTCGACTCGGCGCTTCGCACCTCGCTCACCGTTCGACTCACTGCGTTCGCTCACGGTCCTTCGAAACTTCATGCATCGAGATGAATGGAAGAATCGAACGACCCTGAGCTTGTCGAAGGGTGGTAAACCATTCTGTCTGCTCTTTTCGATTTGGCTCTTTTCAATGAATAGTGAAGCCGAGTCGAATGACAGTGAGCGAAGCAGTAGCGGAGTCGAACTGCCTTGTTCCTTTCAGTTTGAATTTCATCCAGTATTGTCCAACATATCTAAAAAGTTTACAAAATCACTTTTGTATCATATAATAATACTATGGATGTTTCGGCTGAAATTCAGAAGGGCCTTGAGGACGAATGCAGAAAATTACACAGAGGAGAAAGTGTACGAATGGCTATGAGGCACATAGATGCCAATGCCGTTCATGCCATCAGAACCGTTGTAGAATCTCTGTATAGAGGAATGTTCGGAGAAGAATTACATATTGAAGAGATGAAGAGAGATGCATGCGGAGTACTGCATATCTCTGTTACAAAAAAATGAGGGCTTTGTTTTTTCTGTCACTGATCGCTTACCGATCGGCATTCACTCAAATATCCGTATCAGCGACACGCCGCCCAGCACCATCAAAACCCCGAGGAGTTCCACGAGGTGGATTTTTTCTTTGAAGAAAATGATTCCCGCGCCGACGACGAACATGATGGAGAAGGCGGACCACAGCACGTTGACCACTCCCATTCCTTCATACTTGAATGACTTCACGAGGAGCATCGTCACGAAGATATAGAACAGGAGCCCCAGACCGTAGAAGAGGATATTCGCATTCACCGCATACTCCTTGAGAAAACTCAGGGCGATTGTCTCGGAGATGAGAATGCCGATGACCAGAAGGTAAACCATTTTGTTTTTGTGAGAGGTGAAGCTTAAGTGCTTCGTACTTCTCGTACCGGTGTAATGCATGGAGGCTTTAGAGAAGCGGACATTCCTATTATATCTCAAAAGAACAATTTAGACAATTGTCAATAACCCTTCATACCACCAAGTAATCAAATAAAACGGTAACGAACCTCCAAACTGAGCGTTTATACTCGTTGCATGGCCCATGTTCGACACATAGACGTTTTGCGCTTCGTTTGGCGCTACACCCGCTCCCATGCGTGGGCCCTCCTGTTGATTGTCGCATTCTCGGCCGTTTCGACGGGTTGTTTTCTCCTTCAGCCATTCTTCTACCGCAGGGCTATCGATGCGATCGCGGCCGCCTCACGACCGGATATCGCAACTTTTTGGTATGCGCTGAAACAATTCGTTTTCGGAGTTGCTGTTGCGGTGGTTGCCTTCGTGATTGAGCAGGGAGGCGGACTCTTTCTGGGAAAAGTCGAGGCGAAAGTTATGCGCTCGGCTCATGCCGATGTTTTTGCCATCGTGCAGCGGCACGCAATGGGGTTCCATGTGAATCAGTTTGCCGGAGCGACCTCGCGTAAGATTACACGGGGGACCGATGCCATCGAGGGAATCCTCGACAAGATTTTTCTGAATTTTCTGCCGACGATCATTCTCATGATCGGCTTCATGATCGTCCTTTCCCTCCTCGCATTCCCCATCGCGCTTGCCATGCTCTTCGGTACGATGGTCTACGCGGGGATCACAGTGGCACTCAATCTTGCTCTCATGCGCGTCTACAACTGGGTGGACTATCAGGATACGAGGGTCACGGGGAACCTCGTGGACGCGATTTCAAGTAATGCGCTCGTCAAATCTTTCGCTGCGGAACCGCGCGAGGATCTGCGTCATGGAACGCTTCTTCGCGAGTGGGAGCGACGTCAGTGGTTCGCATGGACAGTTTCGACGGGTATCACGCTCGTGCAATACCTTCTGCTTCTTGCGATCGAGCTCGTTGTCTTCGCTCTGGCCGTCTGGCTCTGGTACCGGGGACGGTTCAGCGCCGGCGGATTCATCATTCTCATTTTCTATATGGGGCAGCTGTGGGGACGGCTCTGGGATTTCGGCCGGAATATCCGCGAATACATCCGTGCGATTTCGCGCGGGGAGGAAATGGTGGAAATTGCCAGTCAGCCGCTCGGAGTACGGGATATTCCGCATGCTGCCGCGCTCATCGTGCGCCGCGGGGAGGTACGCTTTGACGGCGTTCGTTTCGGGTACGAGCACGTGACTTCCTCCGTATTCAAAGATTTCTCTATTCGCATCGCTCCGGGCGAACGTATAGCGTTGGTGGGTCACTCCGGTGGCGGAAAGAGTACCTTCGTGAAGCTCCTTTTGCGTCTGTACGACATTCAGGCCGGCCGGATTCTCATCGACGATCAGGATATCGCACTGGTGACGCAGGAGAGTCTGAGGAGTGCCATCGCTCTCGTGCCGCAGGATCCCATCCTCTTCCATCGTTCGATCGCGGAGAATATTGCCTATGGAAAACCTGATGCGACGAAGGAGGAGATCGAACATGCCGCCCATGCGGCACACGCGCATGAATTTATCGAGGTTCTTCCGCAGGGATATGACACGCTGGTGGGGGAGCGGGGGGTGAAGCTTTCCGGTGGCGAGCGCCAGCGCGTTGCCATCGCCCGCGCTCTGCTGGCGGATAAGCCCATTCTCGTTCTCGATGAGGCTACGAGCAGCCTGGATTCCCTCTCTGAGAAGTACATTCAAGAAGCTCTGGCGCAGCTCATGCAGAGGCGCACAAGCATCGTGATCGCCCACCGTCTTTCCACCATCAGGCAGGCGGATCGTATTCTGGTGATCGATCAGGGGAACATTGTCGAGGAGGGGACACATGCGTCGCTCCTCATGAGAGAAAACGGGATCTACCGGAATCTCTTTGAACTTCAGGCGGGAGGATTTCTTGGAAAGTAGCGCAGCTCTCGGCAGCTGGCATTCGCGAATCCCGGCTGCGATGAATCCGCTATACTCTTATTGTTTTCACACCATGTTTTCATGAACATCTTCCGTCCCCTCACTCTCCTTTCCGACGCGCTCACGTACCGTGTTTTTGCATTGGTTCCCGAAACAAGCATAGCCGAGGCCGTGCACTTCTTCATCGAAGACACGCTCAAGATTTTTCTGCTGCTCATTGTCATTATCTATGTGGTCACGGTCATCCGCACGTTCATCCCGCCGGAGAGGATCCGTTCCCTTCTTTCTAAACGCAATCCCGTCATCGGTCACGCGCTCGCCGGTCTCATCGGCGTGGTCACGCCCTTTTGTACCTGCAGCGCCATTCCGCTCTTTCTCGGGTTTCTGGAGGCCGGCGTGCCGCTGGGAGTGACCTTCACGTTTCTCATCGCATCGCCCATGGTGAATGAGGTGGCGCTTGCCCTGCTGCTTGCCACGTTCGGATTCAAGGTCGCTCTCCTCTACATCGTCAGCGGGCTTGGCATCGCCGTTGTTGCCGGCATGATCATCGGGTCCCTGCATCTGGAACATCTGGTGGATCGCAGCACGGAGGAGGGCGGATGCGGATGCGGCAAGAGTCATCAGGTGAGCTGGGCGCAGCGTTTTGCATTCGCCGGACGGTACACGCGGATGATCCTGAAACGCGTATGGTGGATCGTGCTGCTCGGAATCGGGGTGGGGGCATGGATGCACGGGTACATTCCCACGGATTTTCTCGCGCGCTACGCCGGAGCGGACCAGTGGTATGCGGTTCCGTTTGCCGTGCTCATCGGTATTCCTCTCTATGCCAACGCAGCGGGGATTTTGCCTTTGGTTTCGGTTCTCACGGAAAAAGGCGTTGCATTGGGCACGACGCTCGCGTTCATGATGGCGGTGACGGGGCTCTCGCTCCCCGAATTCCTGATTTTGCGGCGAGTGATGAAAACGAAGCTGATTGTGCTCTTTGCGGCCGTGGTGGGAGCGGGCATTATGTTCACAGGATTTCTCTTCAATTCGGTGCTCTAGTCCATAGACATGGTATGTATTATCGGTACCCTATGGGGGCTATGGATTCCTCCGAATTTTCATCTTCCGGCCGTTCCAAAGGATTCTTGAAACCGGTGATCGGTGCCATAGGCGTCATCGCTTTTCTTGCGGTGGTGTTCTTTTTCGCCCGGTCAGCAGGGGGCGGGTTGCCGGAGGGCGTTGTTCTCTACTACGGTGACGGGTGTCCGCATTGCGCGAAAGTGGATGCCTTCATTACAGAGAATAACGTGGAACAGAAGGTGCAGTTCATCCGCAAAGAGGTGTACAATAACAAGAGTAATGCCCGCGAGTTGGCCAAGGCTGCCAAGCAGTGCGGATTGCCGACAGACAATATCGGGATTCCTTTCCTCTGGACGGGGACACAGTGTCTGACAGGTGAAGTGGATATCATTGCCTTCTTCCAGAAGCAACTATGACCCGATTTCTCCGGCTTCTTCCGTTTGCGGGATTCCTCTTCTTCGTCGCCCAAAAAGCGGCGGCGGTCTGTCCGGTCTGCACGATTGCCGTCGGAGTCGGTCTCGGGATTTCTGAACGACTGGGCATTGATGATTCCGTCGCGGGGCTCTGGATCGGGGGACTCACTGTTTCACTTTCGATGTGGACGCACGATTGGTTCGAGAAGAGGAATATCCGCTTCTTTGCCCGCGATTTTCTCACGGCACTCGGGTACTTCGTCCTCGTGGTGCTGCCGCTCCCGTACTTCTTCTCAGATATCTTTGCGAACCCCAACCATGTGCTCTGGGGGGTGGATAAGCTCCTGCTTGGCATTGTGATCGGAAGCATTGCATTCTTCCTCGGTGCGGACTGGTACCGCCGCATCAAGGCGAAGCGCGGGCATGCACACTTTCCGTTTGAGAAGGTTGCGTTGCCGGTACTTCCTCTGATCCTCCTCAGCATTTTCTTCTACTTCGTTACACTCTGATCTCGCATCAGGCTTCTTCTCATTTTTCCTTACCCTCCCGCCCCCTCACTCTACCCTCTCCCCCCTTCGGGTGGAGAGGAGAGTAGGAATCACGTCGATTGCTGTAGTTTTCATGCTCGATCATAGTTTAATTCTTTTGTTCCCCTTCACTTGTTTATGACAGATCCCACTCCGCAGCAGCTGCAGGCGTTCATCGACAAGGTCGACAACATGAAGAAGCAGGAGAAGATGGATCTCTCATCCGATCAGGATCTGTCGATTGCGATCATGAATCTGATTTCGATCGAGGAGCATTTCTTCTTCACCGGTGCCAAATTAGACAAGCCGGAGTACTACGATATGATCAAAGATGTGCGCGAGATGCGCAAAAGCCTCCTCAAAAAGATCATCAAGGAGTACGAGGGGGAAGTGTGGTGTATTTCGAAGCATCTGCTGGCCGCCTCCATGCGCCTGATGGAAGTCGGTACCAAACAGCTTGGTATGGGCAAAAAAGACGAAGCATACGATCTCTTCACGAAGGCCTACAACCTCTACTCGCTCTTCTGGGGACTCAACATGAAGCTGCTCAACGTCGGGGATATCAAGAAGATCGATGACGGAGCACTGAATAAGCAGGATACGGAGAAGAAGGGGTTCATGGGGGCACTTGGTACCTTGGTGAAGAAGGTGATCGACTGCTGCATTGAGTAGGTAAAGTGGCCTTGACGATTATCCTTGGAGCAGTACAGTGCTTCTCCTATGGTCTTAAAACAGGATTCTCTCTGGAAGAGCTGTCGAGAATCGAGGGAAGTGCAGAGGCTTGTACTGGGGATCGTATCAGATGGAGTAAGGATGGGCAGTATTCAACAGGAAGTTGCACAGCGGATCCGTGCTGCTTTCTTGCCGGAGGGCGAGTCGGCCTCTGGAAAGGCTCATACTATTCAACTGAGGGAATTTGCATTGAATGGATGTATTCCTGAAGGTTCCCAGGCCTCTGCTCTTCAATCCAAATTTGAACAGGTTCTAGGAGCACTTCAGCTTGAAGATGTTGCCATCATCGACTGTGAAGGAGTATCCAGCATCAGTACACGGTGTCTTGGGCCGCTCGTTTGGTTTTTACGCAATGTGCCGTATTTGACAGTGAAGAGGGTCATTCTTGTCGGTCTTCATCCGCCTCTTACTGAATTGTTCAATATGAGCATGTTTCAACACCATTATTCCACGATTTATGGGCCGATCAGCGAAGGGAATATATTCAATCGCGTGCATGGAACGCAGGAAGAAATTCTGGCGCAGTTGCGTGGTACGTGAAGTAGTTCATTTGACAGTTCATCTTGTCTCTTCCAGACTGCGTTTGATTTCTTAGTTTTCCATGATTCTCTCCCCGCTCGCCGGCACTCCCACCGTCACTCAGGGTTTCGGCCAGAACAAAGAGATCTACCAGCAGTACGGGTATCTCGGGCATAACGGTTTCGATTTCGGTGTGCCGGAAGGCACGAAAGTCTTCGCGCCGCATGATGGCGTGTGCACGGTGAAGGACGACGGAGCGGTGAACTACGGCAAGTACGTGGTCATCGACGGTCCGACACGCAGGAGCCTCCTCGGCCACTGCTCGCTGATCCTCGTGAAGAATGGTCAGTCGGTCTCGCAGGGGGATCCGGTGGCCTTGAGCGGCAAGACAGGCAATTCCACTGCGCCGCATCTGCACTGGACCTTCAAGCTGATGAGCAATGGCACGGTTCAGAACAAGACCAATGGCTATGACGGTGCGATGGACTGCTCCGAAGTGACGCGGCTCTGGCAGCAGCAGAATGTACACGCCAATGCGCAGTACACCGATGCCGCCAAGCCGTACCTCTCGATGACGTTCGCGGCGAATCAGTACATAAAAAACACGACGGGCGCCTGAGGCCCCTCACCCCGGCCCTCTCTTTTTTTCACTTAACCTCTCCCCCTAGCCCCCTCTCCATGGGAGAGGGGGGATGTGTGTGTTTGTGATTGTTTCCATCCATGTGTAGCCCCCCTTCCTCTTGTGGAGGAAGGGGTCGGGGGATGGAGATTATTTCCATTGGCTATTTCGCCACGAACGCCGTCGCTCCCAGCCACGCGAGGTCGAACACCGCCTTCATTGTCTTCGTGAAGGTGGCACTTTCCACGATGATTCCGAGCAGTTCGTCGGGATTGAGTGAGACCACCCCCACGGCATTGCCGAAGAGCAGGATCTCGGTATCAAAAGGGAACTGCTCACGGTTCACGAGCAGGATCTCGATGAGTGACGGGTCATAGTTCTTCGGCAGGAACGGCTCGATTGCCTTTACGCTCTCGACGGTGTTGGGCGAGAGGTAGCGCGCTTTGATTTTCCGCTCGAAGCGTTTTTTGGTGTACTCGCGAAAGAATTCCGGAAAGAACTCCGTGACCTGTTTTAAGTTGGTGTAGCCCAGAAGCTCTCCTTTGGACGAGAGGGATTCGAGGAACACGCGCTCGACGCCGTCGCGTCCCTCGTAGGAGCGGATCTTCGGGCGGAATCCGTGTGGGCTTAAGAGCGCCTTGAGATCGGGGATGAGGGATTTCGCGATGGTCGCTTTTTCCAATTGGAGTTCCTGCAGGCGCTCGGGCGGCTCAGGCGCGAAGCACTTGATGCCGTTTCGGTTGTACTGACTCAGGAGTTTTTTCTGCAGGAGTTTCTCGAGTGTGTGGTAGCAGCTGACGCGGTGCACTCCGGCTTTGCGTGCGATGACGGAAACCGCCCCGCCGTTCACCTCGAGGCAGGCGAGGTAGACCTTCGCTTCTTCATCGGTGAGGCCAAGCTTCAGAAGATCGGTGAGCATGCGGCCAATATACCACTGTTGTAGAATATTTTCTACACTATTTGTGTATCAGTTTATGGCTTTCTGAAGCGCAAAAATTGAATTTATCAAACAGACTGTTGGACAATAGTGACTATACATTCCAGACTATCGATGCTGGGGCCGGATTGTATGCCCAGTATTTTTTTGTCTATGCCTACCTGCAAGCACTGCTCATCGGCGTTCATGGTGACGAAGGATGATCTGGCGATGCTCGATTCCTTAAGTCCGGTGATCGGAGGGCAGAAGCTCCCGATTCCTCCTCCCACACTCTGCCCTGACTGCAGGCTTCGGCGCAGGCAAACGCACGTCAACCACGTCAACCTCTATGAGCGGAAGTGCGACCTCACGGGCGCGCAAATCATTTCGAACATCCATCCCGCTTCGCCCTACAAAGTCTACGCACAGGAGGATTGGTACAGCGACAAGTGGGACCCGCATGACTATCAGAGGGAGTTTGATTTCTCACGGCCGTTTTTCGAGCAGTGGAAAGAACTCTTCGATGTCGTACCCCGGCCCAATCTGATGACGGGCTACGAGTTCGACGAAAACTGCGACTACACGAACTATGCAGGGAAGAATAAGGACTGCTATCTGATCTTTGATTCCGATGAAAACCGGGACTGCTACTACAGTTATAGCTGTAACCAGTGCGTGAATTGCGTCGGGTGCTTCCGCACGAGGAAATCGGAGCTCTGCTACGAATGCATCGACTGCGTGAAATGTTATGGCTCGTCGTACCTGCAGGATTGTGACAATTGTTCGGAATCCATGTTCCTCAAAAACTGTACGGGCTGCAAAAAATGCCTGATGTGCAGTAACCTGAAAAATAAGGAGTATTTCGTGGAGAACAAGCGAGTGACGAAAGAGGAATTTGAGAAGTTTCGTGCCATGCTCGGTAATTATTCAGCCGTGGAGTCCGCGCGACAACGCTTTGACACGCTCAAGCTGGAGTTTCCGCAAAAGTACATGCACGGCGTGCAGAATGAAAATGTCGTGGGCGACTATCTGGTGCATTGCAAGAACGCGTACCACTGCTTCGACAGTGAAGATCTATGGGATTGCCGACACGTCTTTCAGGGGTTCATGCCGCTGAAAGACTGCATGGACATTCACGAGTGCGGCGAAGCCGAGAGACTCTATGAGTGTTCGGTTGCGGGATATGAGCTCCACAGTTGTTGGTTCTGCAATCATACGCTCGCGAGTATGAGCGATATGATCTACTGCCAATTGTGTCACCATTCGAAGCACTGTTTTGCCTGCGTCGGGCTTCGACGAAAGGAATACTGCATCCTCAATAAGCAATACACGAAAGAGGAGTACGAGGCGCTCGTGCCGAAGATCATCGCACACATGCGGAAGACCCCCCTTCGCTCCTTTGGAGCTTCGGAGGGGCAAGCTGGAGAATGGGGCGAATTCTTTCCAACCGAGACATCGTGCTTTGCCTACAACGAGACGCTGGCCCAGGATTATTTCCCGCTTACGAAAAAAGAGGTTCTGGCACGCGGTTGGCGATGGTTTGATGAAGTGGAGAAAAAGGATCAATACCTCGGTCCGAAGGTTGAGATCCCGGACAGCATCGACAATGTCACCGATGACATCTGCAAGAAAATACTGACCTGTGCCGAGAGCGGCAGGCAGTACAAAATTATTCCGCAGGAACTCAAATTCCACAGACAGTTGCATGTGCCGCTGCCCCGGACCAGTTTTTTCGCGCGGTACCGCAAGCAGCTCCAGATGCGCAATAAGCGCATCCTCTATGAACGCACGTGTGGCGTATGCGGCGTTCCGATTCAAACCAGCTATGCACCGGATCGCCCCGAGAAGGTGTACTGCGAACGGTGCTACCAGGAATCACTCCGATAATGCAGCAGATGTGTCGCCAGTGTTCGGCTCCATTCGAGATTACCAAGGATGATCTGGCGTTCTACGAGAAAGTGTCGCCTGTTTTCGCGGGCAAGAAGGAACTGATCCCATCGCCGACACTGTGCCCGGACTGTCGGCAGCAGAGGCGGCTCTGCTGGAGAAATGAGCGGAAGTTCTACCAGGGTAAATGTGCTTTGACCGGTAAACAGATGATCTCTATCTATGCACCAGAAAAGGGATTCTCTGTCTATGGACTCGATGCATGGTTTTCCGATCATTGGGAGGCGATCGATTTCGGCCGTCCATTTGACCTTTCTCGTTCCTTCTTTGAGCAATTTGGAGAGCTTCTCAGAGCCACGCCGCTCCTTTCGCTTCTTATCGGCGAGTGCGAGAACTGTGACTACACGAACTACAGTTATTCAAACAAAAATTGTTACCTGCTTTCGGCTTCGGATTTCAATGAGGATTCCTATTTCTCAAGCTACATATTCAAGAGTCGCAATTGCGTGGATTGTCTTTTCGTTACGGACTGCGAACAGTGTTATGAATGCATAGACTGTGAACACTGCACGCGGGTTTTATTCAGTCAGAATCTCAAGAACTGCAACGATTGTATGTTCTGCAGCAGTTGTCAGGGTTGCACTGATTGCATCGGTTGCGTGAACCTTAGAAACAAACGTTACTGTGTACTCAATGAACAGCTCGACAAAGAGGAATATATCAAGCGGAGAGGAGAGCTGCTCGTAACACTCATGAAGAGCAGAGTCGTTCTTGAGAAGATGGTACGCGATGCTACAGCGAAGGAGCCGCGTCGCGCGGCCAATCTCCTGAACTCGGATCGCTCGACAGGCAACAACCTGATTCACTGCAAAAACTGTTACCGCTGCTTTGATCTCATTGAAAGCGAAGATGACCGCTATGTCTGTCAGGGTATTAAGGCCCGCGATTGCATGGATGTAAACGGTGTACCGGAGAGTGAGCTTCTCTATGAGTGTGCCGCGACGCCGACAGTCTCACGGAGCGGCTTCTGTGCTTCCACGTGGGTTGGTTCCCACAGTCTCCACTATTGCTATCTCTGTCGCGCTTGCGAGGATTGTTTCGGATGCATCTCATTGCATCGCAAGAAATACTGCATTCTCAACAGGCAATACTCAAAAAAGGAATACGAAATACTCGTTCCAAAAATCATTGCTGCAATGCGCAACCGAGGGGAATGGGGCGAATTTTTCCCAGTTTCCATCTCACCTTTCTCCTATAACGAAACGAGCGCGATTGACTATTTCCCATTGAACAGGGAAGACGTGGAATCGCGAGGCTGGCTGTGGCGACCTGAAGAAGAAGCGAAGCAGACGTACCTTGGACCTGAGGTGTCTATTCCCGCTCGGATCGAAGATACAGATGATTCCATCACAAAGAAGATTCTTTCGTGCACTGTTTCTGGGCTGCCGTATCGCATCATTCCCCAAGAGCTCACGTTCTACCGCGAGATGGGCATCCCGATTCCCCGCAAGTGCCCGGACCAGCGGCACAAGGAGCGGATGGCACTCAGAAATCCCCGCAAGCTCTGGAATAGGAAGTGTGCGAAGTGCGGGAAGGGGATTGAGACGACGTATGCGCCTGATCGGCCCGAAATCGTCTACTGCGAGGAGTGTTACCTTTCTTCTGTGTATTGATGCCTACTTGTAAGCAATGTTCATCGGCGTTCGAAGTCACCAAAGAGGATCTCGCGTTCTACGAGAAGGTGTCGCCCGTGTTTAATGGGAAGAAGGAACTCATTCCGCCACCGACATTGTGTCCGGACTGTCGGCAGCAGAGGAGACTTTCGTGGAGGAACGAACGGAATCTCTACCACCGAAAATGTGATCTGACCGGCAGACAGATTATTTCGATGTATGCCCCAGAGAGTCCGCAGAAAGTCTATGACCAGGAAGCCTTCTGGGGCGATCAGTGGGATCCGCTTGAGTATGGGAGAGACTTCGATTTCTCGCGACCGTTCTTTGAGCAGTTTCATGAACTCTTCCTCGCAGTTCCGAGGATCAGCCTGATCAACAAAGACCATGAGAACAGCGAGTACTGCAATTTTTCCATCCACGACAAGAATAGCTATCTTCTTTTCACTTCCATGGAGTGCGAGGATTCGTTCTACACAAACCGCGTCCTCTTCTCGAAGAGTGTATGCGACTGTTCCAACGTCGAGCACTGTGAACTTTGTTACGAGGTCGTCGACTCCGATCGGTGCTACCACTGTCAGTATCTGCAGAACTGCAGTAATTGCTTCGACTGCTTTCTCGGCTACAACCTGCGGGGATGCCGAAACTGCTTCGCGTGCTACGGGTTGCAGAATGCGGAGTACCGCGTCGGGAATGTCCAGTACACAAAGGAGCAGTACGAGGCCCTCGTCGCAAAGCTTCAGAAGGATCTCAGAAGTGTGCGAAAGAGTTTCGAAGCGCGCCGGGCGGCATTGCCGCGCAAATTCATGGACGGCATCAATGCGGAAGACTGCACGGGCAATGCCATTATCAACTCGAAGAACGCGCAAGTGTGTTACGAGGTGATCGGCCTGCATGACTGCCACTTCGTCGCGAATGCGACAGAGCTCAAAGACTGCATGGACGTGAACAACGACGATCACTCGGAGCTCGTGTACGAAGCGGTCGGCAGCGAGACCAATTCCCAGCACTGCTTTAATGACATTTGTTGGTTCAACCGCGACATCCTCTACTGCAGCCTCTGTTTCCATTGTGATCACTGCTTTGGTTGCTCGAGTCTCAAACACAAGAAGTACTGCATCCTCAATAAGCAGTATTCCAAAGAAGAATACGAGATGCTGGTGCCAAAGATCATCGCGCACATGCGATCTACCCCGTACCAGTCGCCTGACGGCTCCGGTACAGGGCAGGCCGGAGAGTGGGGCGAATTCTTTCCTCCAAAATTCTCACCGTTCGCCTTCAATGAGACGATGGCGCAGGACTTCTTTCCGTTGAATGAAGTAGAAGTGCTGAAGCGCGGGTGGCTGTGGCGCAATGACAACGAGAGGCAGTCCTATATGGGCCCCCCAGTCACCGTTCCGGATTCCATCGATGAAACGGACGACGCCATTTGCGAGCAGATTCTACGTTGCTCCGTCACAGGAAAGCCGTACAAGATCGTGCCGAAGGAATTGAAGTATTACCGCCAGATGGACATCTCTCCTCCGAAAAAGTGCTTCGAGCAGCGCATGCTTGAACGGATGCATCTGCGAAACCCCCGCCATCTCTGGAAGCGGGAGTGTGCCAAGTGCAAGAAGTCCATTCAGACGACCTATGCCCCGGAGCGGCCGGAAATCGTGTATTGCGAATCTTGTTATCTGGCTTCGGTGTATTGAGATGCAGCATCTATCATCCTTTTCTGGCACGACAAGATTCGCCCTGAGCGGAGCGCAGCGTAGTCGAATGGGCGAGGAGTGCTACCTCGCCTCCGTCTATTGATATGCAGCAATCGTGCAAGCACTGCCGGCAGACCTTCGAGATCTTCCCTGAAGATCAGGCGTTCTACCGTGAGATAGATGTGCCACCACCGACGTTCTGTTACTTCTGCCGGATGATTCGTCGATTTGCGCACAGGAACGAGCAGTATCTCTATCATCGCAAGTGCGACTCGACCAAGAAGCAAATCATTTCCTCTTTTTCCGCAGACAAGCCTTTTCCCGTGTACAGCATCGATGCGTGGTGGAGCGATCGCTTTGATCCTCTCGCCACGGGCCGCCCGTGCGATTTCTCCCGTCCGTTTTTCGAGCAATTTCTGGAAGTGCGCAACGCAACTCCGCGTCTCGCGCTTCAGCAGCAGCTTCCCATGGAGAACAGCGATTTCTGCCACGCCGCCAGCCGCTGCAAGAATTGCTACCTTCTCTTCGCGAGCAACCGCGATGAGGACTGTTACTACGGGTGCTGGGTGAATGATTGCCGCTCTTGCATCGATGGACTGAATATTGAGGGTTGCGAACTCTGCTATGAGTGTGTGAGTTGCCGGGATTGTTATGATTTGAAATGGAGCAGGGACTGCACGAATTGCAAAAATGCCTTCTTCCTGCGGTACTGCTCGGGATGCAGCCACTGTTTCGGCGGCAGCAATCTGGTCAATCGGCAATACGTAGTTTTCAACGAGCAGAAGACGAAAGAACAGTACGAGGCGTTTCTTGCTCAGGTGAATACCGGTAGTTTCGCGCTGATCGAAAAGATCAAGACGAAGGTGGATGAAGTCCTCCACGATCCCATTGCCAAGTGTTTCCATGGGACGGATGTGGATCAATGTCGCGGGGATTACCTCCGCAATTGCCGGAATGCATTCACCTGTTTCGAGTGCGATCGCTGCGAGGATGTGCGTTACTGCATGTGCCTCTACGACGCAAAGAATTGCATGGACCATTCGTACTGGGGAGGCCGCGCGGAACAGACGTACGAATGCATGGCCTGCGGCTACGACCTCTTCCATTTGAGATTCTGCAATATCTGCTGGAGCAACTGCAGCGATCTCATGTACTGCGATAATTCTTTCTCGAGCAGGCACTGCTTCGGGTGCAGCGGTCTCAAGAAGAACGAGTACTGCATTCTGAACAAGCAATACACGAAACAAGAGTATGAGGATCTCGTGCCGCGCATCATCGAGCACATGCGTTCTACAGGTGAATGGGGAGAATTCTTCCCTGCGAGCCAGAGTGCCTTTTGTTACAACGAATCTCTTGCCCAGCAGCACGAGCCGCTCACGAAGGCACAGGCACGTACGCGCAATCTTTCGTGGCATGAAGAGGACGATGAACGTGGAGAGCAGTACCTCGGACCGGACATCTCCATTCCCGATGACATTCGGGATGTTCAGGATGATCTTTGTTCAAAGATCGTGCGGTGTTCGGTTACGGGAAAACCCTTTAAGATCATCCCGCAAGAATTGAAGTTTTATCGGGAGCATGCCATCCCTTTGCCGCGTATTTGTCCGGATGCACGCTATGCCCAGCGACGAGCGCTTCGGAATCCCCGCAAACTCTGGAATAGGAAGTGTGCGAAATGCGCGAAAGGGATCGAGACAACCTACGCGCCGGAGAGACCAGAGATTGTTTATTGTGAAGAATGTTACCTTTCCACAGTGTACTGATGCAGCACACATGTACCCTCTGCGGCGTTCCATTTGCTCTCTTCCCCAAGGAGCAGGAACTCTACAAAACATTGGATGTACCGGATCCCGTGGAGTGCCCCGCCTGCCGCCGCCAGCGGCGGCTCATGTTCCGCAACTTCTTTCACCTCTACCACCGCACCTGCGATCTGACGGGCAAGAAAATCATTGCGATGTATGACCGCGATGTTCCATTTCCCGTCTACGAGTTGCATGAGTGGTGGGGAGATCAGTGGGACGGTCTCGACTACGGCATCGCCCCGGACTTCTCGCGTCCGTTCTTTGAACAGGTGGCCGTGCTCCACCGAACGGTGCCGCGTATGGCGGTGATGAACGTGAATTGCGAGAATACGGACTACTGCAATATGTCCTTCGACAGCCGGAATTGTTATCTGGTGTTCGGGAACGTGCAGAACGAGGATTGTTCCTACGGGCATATCGTCTGGCAGTCGCAGAACTGCCTTGATTGCCTGTACACCTACCGTTCAGCGTTTTGCTACGAATGCATCGACTGCGTGCAGTGCCATTCGCTTTCATTCTCCAGGGATTGCGATAACTGCTCGTCTTCCATGTTTCTCGTACACTGCACGGGTTGCCGTGATTGTTTCGGATGCGTGGGACTCAAGAACAAGGAATTTCACATTTTCAATGTTCCGCACAGCAAAGAAGACTATCGAAAGAAGATCGCGGAATTGAATACCGGCAACCTCCGCACGATTGCCATCGCGAAGAAGAGAGTCGATGCCCTGATCGGGAAGGAAATCGTGAAGAACTATCATGGGTTCAATTGCGAGCATGTGACGGGTGATTATCTCTACAACTGCCGGAACATTCATGAGGGATACGATCTGAAGAATTGCGAGGATTGTCTCTACGGAGCGACGCTCGAGAGCTTCAAAGACTGTGCGGACTGCAACTTTTCCGGTGCGCACGCAGAGCTCTGTTATCAGTGTCTTACGATCGGCCGGAATTACCGGTGTATCGGCTGTCATACCTGTCAGACCGATTGTGCCAATCTCTGCTATTGCGACAATTGCTATGCGTGCAAAGACTGTTTCGGATGTGTCGGACTCAAGAATAAGCAGTTCTGCATCCTGAACAAGCAGTATGCGAAGGGGGAGTACGAAGCACTGGTTCCCAAGCTTATCGCTCATATGAAGAAGACCCCACTACGCTCCCCAGACGGGAGCTTCGCGGGGCAAGAGTGGGGACAGTTCTTTCCGAGAGAGATGAGTCCTTTTGCGTACAACGAAACCATTGCACAGGAGTATTTCCCAATGACGAAAGAACAGGCCCTTGCCCAAGGCTGGCGGTGGAAAGAGGAGGAGGTCGAAGAGAAGCAGGAGAACTACCTCGGACCACAGGTGCAGGTTCCCGAAGATATTCGGGATGTCGATGATTCCATTTGTTCCAATATCCTTCGCTGTGAAGTAACTGGGAAACTCTTCAAGATTATTCCAAAGGAACTCCAGTTCTACCGCGATATGAAATTACCTCTGCCACGGAAGTGTTTCGTGCAGAGGCAGAGAGAGCGTTTCGCGCTCCGCAATCCCCGTCAGCTTTTTAAACGCGCGTGTGCCAAGTGTAAGAAGCCCATTGAGACGACCTATGCACCCGAGCGGCCGGAAATTGTTTACTGCGAGGAATGTTATTTGAAGGAGGTATATTGAGCTTCTTCCCCTCCACGTAGCCGAGGTTCATGAACCTCGGCTACAATGCTCTCCATGCAGCAACCCTGCGCCGAATGCGGCACACCCTTTGAGATCACCGAGGACGATCAGAAGTTTTTGGATGATTTCGCCGTTCCCGCGCCTAAATCCTGTCCGGAATGCCGGCTCCGGCGGCGCTTGCTGGAGCGCAATTCGCGCAAGCTCTACTGGAGAACATGCGATCTCACCGGCGAACGCATTCTGTCACAGTTTCATACGGATCATCCGTTTCCCGTCTTCAGCCCCGAAGCGTGGTGGAGCGACCAGTGGGATGCACTCACCTACGGGCAGGAGATCGATTTCTCCCGTCCCTTCTTCGAACAATTTGCGGAGCTCCGCAACAAGGTGCCCCATCAGGCGCGTTTCGTGATTCAGGGGACGATGGTGAACAGCGACTACGTGAACAATGCAGGTTACTCGAAGAACTGTTACCTGATTGCAGAAGCCGACTATGACGAGGATTGTCTCTACTCGAATCGTGTTTATCACTGCAAAAATGCCGTCGACTGCTTCAACTGCCACCAGAGCGAACTGATCTACGAATGTTTGGATTGCATCGATTGCCACAGCCTGTTTTTTTCACAGGACTGTCACAATTGTTCGGATAGCTTTTTCCTGAAGAGCTGTATCGGGTGCAGCGAGTGTATTGGCTGCATGAACCAGCGGCAGAAGCGGTACATGATTTTCAATGTGCAGTATACGAAGGAGGAGTATGAGACACAGAAGAAAGCTCTGGAGCTTGATTCTTCTTCCGGCGTTGCGGCTCTGCGCATGAAGGCGGCCGATTTTTTCAAAATACAGCCGCAGCGCTACGTACAGGGCGAGCACAACGAGCACTCGACGGGCGATCACATCTCAAACACGCGTAATGCCTTCTCCTGCATGGATGCCAAGGATCTGGAGGATTGCCGCTACTGCCAGCGCGTTTCGATGGGGGTGAAATCCTCCATGGATTACACGTTCTGGGGTGACAACGTGGAGCGCGCCTATCAGTGCGGGGCGTGTGGAAATAACGTCTATAACCTCAAGTTCTCTACCATGTGCACGACGAATTTGAGTGATTGCGAGTACTTAGACAGCTGTACCGGCTGCAAGAATTGTTTCGGCTGCGTGGGACTGAAGAAAAAACAGTACTGCATTTTGAACAAGCAGTATTCAAAGGACGAATACGAACGATTGCGGAAGAAGCTGATCGCGCACATGAAAGAGGCGGGCGAATACGGAGAATTTTTCCTGAAGAGCATGAGTTCTTTTTCCTATAATGAGTCGATTGCCATGGAGTACTTTCCGCTCACGAAGGATGAAGCGCTGAAGCGTGGGTATCCGTGGCGCGATGAGCGGGATGAAAAGCCCGACGTGAAAAAGGTCATTCCCGCATCCAAATTGCCGGATACGATGACTGAGGTACCGGATGATGTCCTCAATTGGGCCGTGACTTCGGAGCAATCAGGCCGCCCCTTCCGCATTGTGAAGCAGGAGCTGGCCTTCTATCGCACCAACAATCTTCCATTGCCGCACTTGCACCCGGAGGAACGTCAGGATCGACGCACGGCACTGCGTCCGCCGCGTCGGCTCTGGGAACGGCCGTGTTCCCAGTGTGGCAAAGAGGTGGAGTCCACCTTTGCGCCCGAGCGCAAAGAGCGCGCGTTGTGTGAGGAGTGCTATTTAAAAGAAGTGTATTAAACAATTCCAGCGCACGAAGCTTCGTGCGCTGGGACCTGGCGTCCATCATTTCTTCATACCGTCTTCTAACGCTTCCTTCAGCTCGAGCCATCGTGGTTTCTCGATATCGCACGCGGGATCTTCGGGATGGAATAACGGGTGACCAACATGAGCACGTCCCTTCATCACTTCAACTTTTTCTGTGGTTCCCGGGAATGCACCCGTTGATTCGAAACCATCGGTGATACTTGGTTCGAATGCATGCTCGCCGTTGCGTATGGCTTCGAAGATGTTTGTTGCTTGCGGAACGTTCGGCGTCGTATCCGCAGGTGTTCCGGCATCGGATTTATCGACTGGCGGGCCATTGGATTGCGCTGTCGTGTGTTCGGAAGTTTTGATTCCATTTCTTTTGTTTTCTGAAGGGTTCCGCAGACGTTCCAGAGCGGCCGTGATGTCATAGCCGATCTTCTGATCGACGTACTCGATTCCCAGCGTTTCGCTGTTGGAGGGTAGTCCGTATGCCAGAAACTTTTTTCTGTACATACAGAATGACGGGTAGGAGATGTCCAAAAGGGTGCATGCGTCTGCAAGGCTGACACTGTGTGTTTCATGCAGGTAACGTACTGCGGCATACACTTGCATCTGTTGATCGGCAGTGCGGTTATTTGGTGATGGTTCCGGTGCAGGAAAAATTCGCTCCGTGCGTGGGCGTTCGGCGGGAGTGGAATCATTGCGGGCCGGTGATGGCGGTCCCAGAGGTGCTACCACCAAGGGGCGCGGGGGTGAAGTTTTCGGAGGTTCACTGATAGGAAGGTTCAGCGTGCCACCTCTGAAAATGGGGAATCCGTGTTGGACGGCAATCAGCAGGCGGGCACGGAACTGA
>Ga0172381_10001938_pt1 | contig 23621 bp, 17 predicted proteins | sample Leawel6488metaG_FD_119754 | JGI IMG/M metagenome (GOLD analysis project Ga0172381, IMG submission 119754) | Leachate microbial communities from a municipal landfill in Southern Ontario, Canada - Leachate well 64-88 metaG | ecosystem: Engineered > Solid waste > Landfill > Unclassified | place...
AATCGGAAGCCATGGAAAAAAACTTAACTCCAATGATGAAACAATATTTGGAAACCAAGAAAGAATTTCCAGACGGTATATTACTATTTAGGGCTGGAGACTTCTATGAGATGTTTTATGATGATGCAAAAATAGCATCGCAAATTCTTAATATAACTCTCACTAAAAGAGGAAAAAATGAAACAGAGGCACCATTAGCAGGCATACCTTATCACGCTCTTGATCCTTATGTATCTAAACTAATTAAAGCAGGGAAAAAGGTAGTAATTTGTGAGCAAATAGAAGACCCAAAATTTGCAAAAGGATTAGTAAAGAGAGCAGTGACTAGAATTATAACTCCAAGTACTGTTTTTACAGACAACTATGAAAACAATTATCTTTGTTCAATTTCTAAACAAAAAGAAAGTTTTGGTTTTTCGTTAATTGATATAACTACTGGAGAATTCAAGACAAATACATTTAATACATTTAGTGAGATATTAAATGAATTAAGTTTAATTAAACCTAAAGAACTAATTATTACAAAAAATATATTAGATAATTTTGATCAGATTAATTTAATAAAAAAATCAATTTCTAATGTAATTATTAATTATACAGATAATTTAGATATAGGAATTTCTAAAGCAAAATTATTAGATCACTTTGGAGCAAGGTTTAATTCTTTTGGAATAATCGATCAACAGGCAATTGTTTCATCTTATAATGCAATTAAATATTTGAAAGACACTCAATTTTTAGATTTAAAATATATTAATACAATTAAAGAATACAATTTAAATAAATACATAAAAATCGACAGAAAGACTGCTGCAAATTTAGAGATTGTATCTAATTTAAGAGATAATTCTACAAACAATAGTTTATTTTCTATAATTAATAATACAAAGACAGCCTTAGGACACAGAAAATTATATTTCGATTTATTACATCCATTAACAGATAAACAAGAAATCTTAGAATTAAATTTAGCAGTAAAAGAAATAAAAGAAAATGTATTTCTTCAAGAAGAGTTAAGTCAACAATTATCTTATATTGGAGATTTAGAGAAAATAATAAGTAAGATCGGATTTGGTAATTGTAATCCTAGAGATTTAATTGCTTTAAAACAAAGTTTACAGATTATTCCAAATATAAAAACAACACTGCAAGATGGCGATTCAAATAAATTAAAAGAAATAAGAGAAAATCTAGTTAGTTTAAATAATATAGTTAAATTAATAGACGCAGGGGTTGTTGATTCTCCTCCATTAAGTATAAGAGAAGGAGGATTTATTAAACCTCAATTTTCTAAAGAATTATATGATATTACTAATATAAATAAAACTACAAATTCTTGGTTAATGGAATACGAAGCAGAATTAAAACAAAAAACAAATATTAAATCTTTAAAATTAAAATTTAATAAAATATTTGGGTATTATATAGAAATTCCAAAAGCACAAGCAATTAATCTTCCAGAATATCTAGAAAGAAAGCAAACATTAGTTAATTGTGAAAGATATACGACTATAGAGTTAAGCGAAAAAGAATCTATGGTAATGCACGCAAAAGAAAGAAGAGAAGAACTAGAATATAGTATATTTTTAGAAATATGTAAAGAAATATTAAGTGATCAAGAATCAATAAGAGAGCTTGCAAAATATGTAGCTCAATTAGATGAATTATATTCTTTTGCTTATATAAGTAATAAAAATGATTATTGCATCCCGAAATTAGATAATTCAGACATCGTTCAATTTAAAGATTTAAGGCATCCATTAATTGAACAACAACACTCCTTTATTCCAAATGATTGTAATTTAGATTTAAATAATAGGACTATGATAATTACTGGCCCTAATATGGCAGGAAAGAGTAGTTATATGAGAAGTGTATGTCTTTCACTAATTATTGGACACACAGGGTGTTTTATTCCTGCAACTGCTGCTCACATTGGAGAAATAGATGCAATTTATACTAGAGTTGGCGCATCTGACGATATAATTCATGGGCAAAGTACATTTCTTGTAGAGATGTCAGAGGTCGCTTATATTTTAAACAATGCCACAAAAGATAGTGTAGTTATTTTAGATGAAATAGGCAGAGGTACAAGTACATTTGATGGAATAAGTATTGCTTGGTCAGTTGTGAAATATTTTAATAACACAATAAAATGCAAAACTCTACTTGCAACTCATTATCATATATTAAATAAAATGGAAGAAACTAATTCAGGAATTTGCAATTATCATGTAACTGCCAAAGAAGAAGGAGATAGTCTCCATTTTTATCACAAATTACAGAAAGGCGGAATTAATAAAAGTTATGGGATACAAGTTGCAAAATTAGCGGGTGTAAATAAAGAAATAATAGATAGTGCTTTAGCAATACAAAAAGATTTAGAAAATAATTCTTTTTTAAAAAAGAATGAATTGTGAAAATTAAAATGATAAAGAAATTAAGTCAAGAAACAATTAATTTAATAAGTGCGGGAGAAGTTATAGAGGGCCCAAGCGATATATTAAAAGAATTAATTGAAAATTCTATTGATGCAGGAGCAAAATCTATTGTCATTAAATTAAAAAATTGCGGAATAGATTTAATCGAAATAAAAGATGACGGTTCGGGAATTAGTAAAGAAGATTTAGAGGTTTGTACTCAAAGACACACCACAAGTAAACTAGAAAAAATTGATGACCTTTATTCAATAGCCACTTTTGGTTTTAGAGGAGAAGCATTATCAAGTATCAATTCAATTTCTAAAATGGAGATTATCAGTACTGATAATGATGCTGGGCAAGGGTATATTTTAAGAAATGGCGAAATAAAATCAATTTCTTCTCCAAGAGGTACAATCATAAAAATCGAAGATTTATTCTACAACGTCCCAGTAAGAAAGAAATTTCTAAAATCAAAAACATTTGAATTAGCTAAGGCAAACAACACAATACTAGAATTTGTAATACAATATCCAGAAATTAGATTTCAGATATTCTCTGATAAAAAAGAAGATACTTATCCTAAAACCACTCCAGAAAATAGATATTCTCAGGTTTTTGGTAAAGATATATTGTCTAAAGTAAATACTATTGATCAAAAATCTGAAATTTTAAAAATAAGAGGAATAATAGCTAAACCTAAACATTATTTTTTTTATCCCTCTAATTTTTTATATATTAATAAAAGACCAGTAATTAGTACACAGGTAAATAAGATTATTATTAATTCTTATAAAGACTATTTAATGACACACCAAAAGCCATTCTTTGTGTTGTTTATTGAACTTGATTCAAAGACAATAGATGTTAACATTCATCCTAAAAAAAGATTTGTAAAAATACAAAACGAATTTTTATTTAATTCCGGATTAAAAGAAATTATTAATTCTGTGCTTTTTTCAAATACGAAAGAAACAGTAGTTTCAGAAGACAATAGACAAATTACGGATTTTTTAGGTAATTCGTTTAATGTTGAATACCCTGTGAGTTCTAATAACTTAAATTCTCCAAATCAATTAGATTATTTAATAAAAGAGAATTCAGATATCAAAAATGAATTAAAAAATAAAGATATATTTTATTTTACAAATAAAACAGAAGAGATTAGAAAAGTTGTGCTTGATGCACATGAAATAAACGAAATTGCGGGGCAAGTATTTGATACATTTATTGTATGTAAAACTCCTGATGGTTTATTGTTAATAGATCAACACGCTGCAGAAGAAAGAATAAATTTAGAAAAAAATAGATTAGCATATTCTTCTGAATTTAAAATACAAAATTTAGTTATTCCCCAAAAATTAGATTTTATTTCGGATATTCAAAAAGAGTTTATATTAATTAATAAAAAGTTATTGGCAGATTTAGGATTTACTATTGAATTAAAAAGAGAGAGATTATATTTAATCACAATTCCTGAATTTTTAGAGCATTATTTCGATTATAAGTTTTTTTTAGAACTGCTTCAAAATATTGAAGAATCAAATAATTTTGATATTGCCAAAATTAAAGATAAGATTTTAAAATTGAAATCCTGTAAAGAATCAATAAAAGCAAACGCTCCTCTAAGCATTTCTCAAATATATAATTTGATTGTAAATTTAGATAAGTGTCAAGACAAAGGGATATGCGCACACGGAAGGCCCACTTATATTTTGATTAATAAAAAAGAATTAAATAAAATGTTTAAAAGGATTATTTAATATTATAGTCTAACAATCCAAACATATATTAAAATAGTAATCAGTAAGAACACTCCAATCATTTCCTTTACATAATCTTTTTTAATATCTGTATTAATAGTAATAAGTTGAGCGCTAACCCCATTTTCAGTATTTCCTACATTATAATATATTGTGGCATTAAGAGTGTGCTTTCCGATTTCATCAGTGATTATTTCAAAAGGGATTTCTTCAACTGCATATTTATTTAACATTTCAATTTGTCTTTTTGATAAAGTAATTTTATTATCAAAATTAGTTTCTATAGTAATATTCTCTATGTCGCTTTCAGACACATTTTTTATTATGATTTTACCTTGCGTTGGTTCATTAATGATTACATCTCTAGGTGTGTCGATATAAACTTCAATTTTATTTTGGTTTTCCACTAGATTTATTTTTTCTTGTTTTGCATATATTGTTTTTGTATTTTTAAATTCATCTATATATGTTAATTTTGCTTGCGGTGTTGCAAAACTAATTGTTTTGTTTGCTTTCAAAAAGTATTTTAACACTTTCGTCTCTCCTGGAAGTATTTCTCCAGAATAATTAGTCTCTCCAGAAACCGTCTCTAGATTTGAATTTTTAAGAAATATATCGTCTGCATAAATTATATTTACAGTTACTGTTTTCGGACTGTTATTTTCTGCATAGATTTCAATAGGTATTAACACATTATTATATCTTTCAGTGGTTAACACTTTTTGGTAAAATTCTGCAGGTTTAATTTCTCCAATAAGATACGTTCCAACCGTGCTTCTATTGGATATAATTACAAGAGGCAATACGAAATTCTCAACACACAATTTCAATTGATTATTTTCATTTAATTTTCCAGTTAATTCTAGATAATTACTAGCAACTAAATCTTTTGCAAAAATAACACCTTGTAAATTATCATTAAGATATATACTTAGATTAAGGTCATCTTTTATAGGAATGTAATTTTCTATAATTATATTTGAAAATAATCTAGTTTCTGTAGTTTGATTTAATTTTTTAAAGTCATAAATTTTACATAAATTGGTATTTTCTGAGACCTTTAGATTTCCGTATCCAAGTTCTGAAAAATTAATTGAATCAATTTTATCTGCAACAACTAAATTAAGTGCAAGTGTTAATAATAAAATAACAAGTATTTTTTTAAACATATATATCACATTTTATGGTATTAAGTAATATATAATATAGAACATTTTATTTAAATATCTTACTTTTGAGCAATTATAAGATATAAGCAAAGTAAACCTAATAATGTCTCAATATCTTTTGTTTTTTATCTTCTTTACTTAGTTTTTTCCGACCTTTTTTTCCAAATATAGCTGCGCTAATCGCAACAACAAAAAACACCCCTGCGATTGCAAATAATTGATAATTAATTTTAGAAACTGGCGCAGTTCTAGTGTTTAATAGTTTTATGTTTGTAATCACTGTCAAATATTTTTTATTTTCGTAATCTTTTTTTATTGTTTCTATTTTAGTAGTATTTTCTTGTATTTTAGCTATTTTTGAATTATTTAAATTATTTAATTCAGTAGTTGCATCTTTTTTAAATTGAGCTAATCCATTAATAACTAGATTTATTTCATTATTTAAATCTTTTAATCTATCAATACTAACAACATCTGTGTTTTGTAAGGCTTCAGAATAATCATTAATACTATAGGGTTTGCTAAAATCATAATTATTTTCTTTAAAAGAAACCGTATCTAGATAACTTAATTTTTTTTTCAATCTAGTTGCATCATCAACAGTAATTATTGGGTAATATTTTACTGCATAAAGGTCTGCAAGAGTAATGTCTGCATAAACCCAATTTACTTCATCAATTGCATCTAATATATTCGTTTTATCTAATTCTGCAAAATAATTTATATATTCATTTGTTTCTTTTGATTTATTTTTTATTTTTTCATTTATTTCTGCTTCTATATTCACTAGCTCTATTTGGTTGTTTTCTGAAAAAGTAAGTGCATTTAATTTATTTATGGTTTCAGAATCAATTGTATCGGTATTTTTGCCTAGATCAATGAGGTTTTTAATTTTGTTTTTAAAATCAGTATTTTTGATATTCTCTTGTGTTTTATACCTGGCACTTATAGTATTCTCTAGAGCGATAATTTTTTTATATGCCTCTATGGGGGTTGTATTAATTAATTCTTCGATTTTATTTAATTCAATTTCTTCATCTGCAGTTAATTGAAGTTCAAGTATTTGTGAAATAATTAGATTGATATTATCTATTAATTGTAATTTTTGTTTATATTCTTTTTCAAGAACACTTAATTTCGTTCTTAAAGAATATATTTTATTTATTTCTTCAAAAGTGTAATTATTTTTTGGGAGTAATTCTCCAATTTCTGGCAATAGCATTTTACTTTTAGTTGAAATGTCACTAAATTCACAATTATTTAATAAATTTATTCTAGAGAGGATATCTTGAACTTCGGAATCCACAAACGCAAGATCTTCTATTAAATTTATTTCAATAGTTTTTTCTTCTTGGATTTTAAAGCAAGTATTTATACTTAATTTTCCATATTCTTTGTACGCATTTGTATTCTTTACATTTCCATTTTCTTTTACTAGTGCTACACAATTCTGGCAATTTGTAATTACTAATTCTCCGCAGAATTCTTCAGGATATACATTTTTTATCCTAAATTTATCTACAAGGATTGTCTCATTTGATTCAGTGTTTGTATTTTGTTCTAAATTTGTTATTGCCAGAATTTGAGCATAATATAATATTTTATTTTCTTTTTGAGTAATATATTCTATTTCTTGATTTTCTGTTAATTTATAATTCAAGGGGTCTATAAGCACAACTTGTCCAAGATTTAGTGTATCGACCACCCCAATTACCTTATTTTGTATAATTGCTTCTAGTAGTGATTGATCTAAACTTAAAGTTATTACTTTTGTAGAAATTGTTCTTTGATTTTTGTAATTAATTTTGAATGTATTAATGCCTTCGACTAATATATCTATGCAGATTTCGTTTTTATTGATTTTTAAACTAGAATCTAAGCTATTCATTACTGCTAAATTTATATCATTTGGAGAAAAACAAAAATCTGTAATTGTGAGGGTTCCGGGATTTTCAATTTTTAACACATATCCATTATCAGAATATACGATTTCATAATTTTTTAAAACCGTTTCCAACAGCCGGCCTTGCCAAATTTTTAAAAGTTGTTTATTAATTTTATTTAATTCTGAAAGATAACTATCAATATTTATTATAATTTTATAATTGGGATATTTTTGATATCCTTCTATTTTATCTTCGTAATCCAGCAAAAGTATTTGTGTATCAAAATTTAATTCAAAAGTTTTTATGCTTTCAATTACGTTTTTATTTTCAGAAATTAATGTAAAATATAACAAGATTTGAGTATCATCTTCTAGAATATAATTATATTGATTCAAAACATCGATGCATTCAAAATCTATATTTAAGTTTGCGTCTTCTAGATAGCCTAAACTAATTAGTTTGCTATAATTTGATAAGCAATTTCTATTACTTAGTGCGTCTTTTAATTTCTGGCAATATTCTAATTTCGCAACCCCATTTTTTTCAAGATTGTAATTTTCAATAATTACTTTAAAATACCAATTATTGTAATCTTTTGCGTCTTTAATAACTATATCACAATATTTTAGTTTTGTATTTAATATACTATTTTCATTTTCTGCAGTTAGTTTAGTGTCTTCAAGTGTTGCACTTAATTCTTTAAGTTTAGCAAGATAAAATCCAAATTTTAGTTGATTTCTAGAATATTTTTGTTTATAATCTAAAAACAAATCTTGGTCGTCAGAAGAGAGATAGTTTATGTCCTCATTAATATTTTTTTCTAAACTTGCAATTCGTTCAAAAACAATCTTTAGATCTATATTTATTTTATTGTTCAATTCAATAAATTTTTTAAACAAAGAATCATTTGCTCCAAGATGTTTATCAAAAAGAATATATAAATTATAATTGTCTGCCTTAGAGAGATTAGTATTTATTTTTCTAAAGTTTTCAAAAGTAGATAATTTAGAGAATACAAAATTACTTGATTTAGAAATGATTGGAAGTTTTAACTCTTGTTCAGGATTATCAATATAGTCTTTATAATATGCGTAAATATCTATATAATTAACACTTGACATATAGCTTTTTGCAAATCCAAATTCTTTAGCAAGTTCACTTGCTTTTTGTGCTTCTCTCTTTAAAATAGAAACATAACTTTCATTTCCAATTTCTTCATCTCTAAGTTCATTTAAATTTTGATTAAGTATTACAAAATCTGTATATATTTCTTCTTCATTAATTTTTTCCACCCCATTTTCTTTCAAATATATAGTATAATTCTTTAGAATCTCAATACTTTTCTGAAATGCTTGATCTTCATAACTAAAGATTTTAGAAATATAGAAGAAAAGATTATTAATGGATTTAATAATTTGCAAATCTTTTTCTCCTGCACAAAATCCGTTAATATTTTGGATCTCGGTTTTTGCTTTATTAAAATAATAAACTGCTGATGCAATATTATTCTTGTATATTAAAATTTGATTTTTGGTATCTATTGGAATCTCTTCAGACATAACCCATCCCGAAGAGTTGATTTTTTTAAAACAATCAGAGATTTTTGAGCAATCATAGATGCTTGTTTCAGAATAATCAGTAGAAGATAAACACAGTTGTTTTTCTCTTGTAGAAATTAAATCAAGGCATCCACTAAATAATACTAGTATTAATACGCAAAAAAATATAATCCACTTCATAGAGGTATTTTAGATCAAAAGAGCAATATAAAATCATATGCATGATATTTTTGTAAAAACTAGAAAAAGAGATAAAGAAAAGGTAAGAATACAAAAATTAATATTTTACAATTCCTTGTGCGTTTATTGTTATTACAGTGAACTTAATTTTTTTTTCCATAAGTAAAGCTAAAACTGCACTGTGTTCTTTTCCACTGCCTGAGTGAATATTTAGATCGATATCCTTAGCGTCAGTAGGCATTTGTTTTTCAAGATCTGTCATTATTTCACTAAATCCTTTTCTTGGGTCAATAATTATCCAATTAATTGGTTTAGTACAATTAAATTTATCTTGTGCCCATTCATTTGAGATTAAATACACCTTGTCATAATCTACATTATCGATTATGTGTGCGACTTGTCCCCAAGTACCTTTTCCTGTACTTAATATTCCTAAAAATGCTTTCATTGTTTATCACCGTTTTTTTTATATTAAACTAAATTCTTGTTTTGTTTGCGTATATAATGTAATGAATCTTTTACCTTTGTCTGTAAGAAAATAAACTATATTGTCGTTTACTTTTATTTTTTTCACAAGATCTCTTTGTAATAGAGTATCTAATATATTATATAATATAATATCTTTTTTTATATATATGTCTTTCCCTACTATATTTTTGATATTTTGAAGATCTTGGCTATCTTTTTCTAGGATTTCCAAAATTTTAAGATATTCTTTAGCATTTAGCACATCATATAATCTAGGCTCGTCAGCTAACATTTTTAGCAACACATCTTTATTTTCGCTCATAATATCATCTACACCTTAAACATTTTTAATCATATATGGTTCTGATAGTTTATATCCTTGGTTCTTATAGTACTCTCTAACCCCAATCCCACTAATTATCACAATTTTGGTAAATCCTTCAATTTTAGCTTGTTTTTCTGCTTCTTTAAGTAATTTCTTGCCAATTCCTCTGTGCTGTATATTTTTATCATCAAAATGAGTAGTTTGTCCATAAACGTGCAGTTCTCTAATAATCGCGGTTTTTTTATCTATTTGTTTTATGAAGGGACAAGCAGGAAATCTAAGTCTAATAAATCCTAATAAGTACCCTTCTTTATTCGCAGAAATAAATAATTCTTTACCATCAGACGCCAAATATTCTTCTTTTTCTATTTTATATCCTTTTATATTTGCTAATTGGCCTTTAGGTTCATTACATCTAATGCAATTACATTTAGTCCCTCTAATCTTAAGTTCATTTTCTACATATTGTCTTAGATTACTTTTCTTTATGCCTGCAATAATCTTAGTTGCGGGAATATCTCTTTGTATTCTCATTATTCTAACCCATTTAGGCGTAATTTCTTTAATGTCTGCAATTAACTTAACGGTTTTATCAAAAGTATATTCTTTGTATTCTCCAGAATAATACATTTTTTCTAACTTGGTTCCGCCGATTACTAAGCAAGGATATATCTTAATCATATCTGGGCAGAAATCAGGATTGTTAAATATTTTTTTAAAAGAATCTAAGTCTTTTTTGTAATCGCTCCCAGGTAATCCTAGCATTACATGATATAGCACTTTAAATCCCGCATCCTTTAATTCTTTAGTTGCTCTTATGATTTCTTTAACATCGTGCCCTCTATTTATAAATTTAAGAACTTTATTATTAATTATTTGTGCGCCAATTTCTACTCTTGTGCCTCCAAAATTAAGTAATCTTTCAATTGTTTCTTTATCACAAAAATCTGGTCTTGTTTCAAAAGTTATTCCTACAATTCTGTTTTTAGAAATCATTGCTTTTTTCTTGAGTTTATTTAAATCTTTTTCAGTTTCTTTAGAATTAGTAATTTCTTGTAAGACTGATTTAATAAATTCATCTTGATATTTTTTTTCTGTTGCAGGAAATGTTCCTCCCATAACAATTAATTCAATTTTATTAATGGGATGTCCTGTAGCCTCTAATTGTTTTAATCTATCTTTAATCTGCGCTCGCGGATCAAAATTATTTCTCTTTGCTCTCATACTTGCAGGTTCAAAACCAGTATAGCTTCTAGGAGCATTAGCCCAATTAGGGCAATATATACATTTTCCTGGACAATCTCCAGGCCTTGTCATTATTGCGACAATTGTAACTCCTGATTGTGTTCTCCCTGGTTTAGTTATTAGAAATTCAGGAGGGTTAGTGATTCCAAGAGCAAAAAATATGTCTGAAGTTAATGGCATTTTCTTAAGTGCATATTTTTTAGAAAATTGTATTTTTTTGACTTCAAATTGTTGTTTAGACATTTTCTGAGTTGCACAGTTTTTAAAAAACTTAGCAATTTTCTTTTTGTATAATTCGTCCATAATTAAAATAATTTAAAGAAAGAATTATTCAGAGATAATTCTTATAACATTATTAAAGAAATAAACTGGTATTGAATTAAGTGAAAATGTAGGAAAATTATAAAGGTTTGCGCCATATAATGCACTTAAATCTTTTTGAATATATAATTTTGCATATTCTGTATTTCTTTCAAATAGCACTTTGTTAAAGAAAGTATTTGTTGGCAATAAATTGTTCTGCGTTTCCATGTCCGTATAAATATATATCTCGAAGTCTTTATCTCCAATAGATTTAGGCACAAACGAATAATTTACTTCAACAGTTCCGCTTGGCTGTAATACTACTACTTCGTTTTTTTTTAATTTTCCTGTGATTTTTGAATCAAACCAACTGATTGGCAAATTAGAGGAAACCGTAATTCTTTTTGTAGTTATAGATTTATTAATTACTTTTATTTTAATATCTTTCTTTACTCCAAATTTTATGGTTTTATCAAATGGCAAAATAAATGTGGAAATTGCATTATTAGAAATATTTACTTTTAGATACGCGTCTTTTGTTTCATTTGTTTTGGTATTCTTTAGAACAACTCTTATTTGTTGATCTCCAATGGTATTTTCTTTTATTCTTGCAATAGTAAATATGCTTTCTTTTGTAACTTGTGTATTTTCAAAAAAGATATAGTTTGCTCCAATTGCATCAGTAGTAATAACATCATATTCTTCGCCTTCATTTAGAAAAAAGCTTATTAAGAAATATTCTCCGGGAGCGACAGTTCCAAGTTCAATTGCACTATTGTCAATTTCGTCAGTCATTATTGGTTCAAGCATTTGTAGTGCGTGAATCTTTGGTACAATCAGTAAAATTATAAAAATTAAAAATATTTTTTTATTAAACATAAACTATTCCTTTTTTTCTTTTTTAACAACTATATGTTAGTTATATATTATTTTTGTTATATATAATATATACTAAATTATTTATAAACCTAATTAAATTGTTTAGAAAGCTAATTAATACCGAATAATTATGAATACAAATTTAATAGACTCAAGATTTGCGATGTTAAAGAAACATCACGCACAAACATTACGAGATGCGATGGAGAAAGACCAAGTAGATTCTCCTGTAATTCCTTTTCTTTTAGAGGTGGTTAAGATTCCAGACATTTATACCTCGAGTAGTTGTTCAGGAAGATTAATGCTCCTTGGAGGAGATGAAGATGAAAATAAAAAGTTTTCAGGGTTTGTTAATAGATATCATAGATTAGTCACTTATGACGAAGTAAAAAGAGATGTAGAGAACTTTAATACAGGATATTTGTGGTTAAAAGTAGAACCCTTCATCTTTCATTTTGCAACTAAGGATTATGCAAAAGCAAAAGAAATACTTGATTTCTGTAGAGAACAAGGGCTTAAAAAAGCAGGGATAATCAGTGCAAAAGAGGGAAGATTTACTTGTGAAGTCACTCACACAGTATTTATTTCAACACTTATTAAAATTGACAAAAATCAATTAGTAACTGATGATTATTTGAAGATATTAGTAGATATTGCAAATAAGAAATTAGAAATTAATTTTAAAAAGTTAGAAGAATTTGAAAATTCCTTTTTAAAGAAATTCCAAATTAAAGTTAAAGGCAAATAGTACTTATTTTTTCTTCTTTTTTGGTTTATCTGCGATTTGTGCATTCTTAAGATAATTTTGGATTAGTGGCAAATATTCTGCAAATTGTTCTTTTTCTGTTTTATTTACCTTAAGACTACCAGAATCTAATTTTTTAGAAACCGATTGTAAAAGATTTGTAACTTCCATAGGAAAGATTATTTTTGAAGATTGGCCTTCTCCGATTTTTTCAAGTGCTTTAATGTAATAGTAAAGCATTGTTTTATCTGACAATTGGTCTGTGGCGTCTCTAATTGCTACAATTTTGGCTTTTTCAGATTCTGCATCTTCAAACACCGCAAGTTTTCTTTGAACTGCGGCTTTTTGGCGGTGCATTGATTCTATAATTTCTTCTGGAATTTGAAGGTCTCTAATTTCAACTGCATTAATTTTAATTCCCCATTCTTTTGCAACGTCTTTTAATGATTCTGTAATTTTTTTGTTAATGGATTCTGTATTTGTAATGACATTAGCAAGATCGAATTCTCCAAGTACATCTCTTAATCTGGAGATTACATAAAGTGATGATGCTTTTTTATAATCTTCAACTTTAATAACAGAATTAATTACGCTTTCTTTAGCCGAATCTACAGAAAGGTAAAGTATTGCATCAATCGTTACTCTTATATTGTCTTTAGTAATAATTTGTTGAACAGGCACATCAACAACTTGTGTTCTTAATGACACAAGTACGTGTTTTTCAATAATCGGTAGCACTATTGTCCAACCAGGACCTCCCACCCTATTTACTTTTCCAAATGTAAAGATTACTGCTCTCTCATAATCTTTTAGTTGTAATATTATATTTGAAGCAAATAATAAATATAAAAATGCAGAGCAAATCAGAATTATTAAGATTATATTTTTTACGCTTTCATTTGTAATTAAAAATAAATTAATAATAATTACTAATGCAAATATAATTATTGCAAAAAACAAGTTTTTAATTTTTTGGTCGTTCATTTTTTAGCTCTGTTTACTTTTTATATATTAAGATAATATTTTAAATGCTTTTATATATTTAATCCTATATATATTATATAAATAACATTTATTAATCTTTTACAATTAAGTTGTAATTAAGAAAAGGTGCAATTTTGACTAAAACTGAAGATAAAAAAAAGGAAGTGCCTTTAATTCACGAGAAAGTATTGCCCGTTCAAGAGCATTTACTTATACTTACAGTTGATAGAGATAACGATATTGGAAAACAATTAGGAGTTTCTGGCCCAATTATTGGGTATGATAATAATTTAAAATTAGCAACAGATTTAATTCTTAAAGATCCAGAAGAATCAGATGCAAATGCAATTTTTGCAACTCTGAAGAAATATACAGAATTAAAGAAAGATTATGTAGTCGAGATTGCAACATTAACTGGCCATTCAAAAGAGAATCTATTTTTTGCGGACAAAAACATCGCATTACAACTAAAAGGCGTTTTAGAAGTGTTTCCTGCAAGTGCGTTTGTTTTAGTTACAGACGGAGCCGAAGATGATCAGGTAGTTCCAATTATTCAAAACTTTGGGCCAATAATTTCTAAAGAAGTTGTAGTTGTAAGACAATCTCAAGCTCTAGAAAGCGTTTACTATACTGCAAAGAAAGCACTTAAAGATCCTGCATTCTCTAGAATTATTTTTGGAGTGCCTGCGATAATTTTACTTTTATTCTTCTTTTTCAAAGTGTATGCGTTTCAAATAATTGCATTAGTTCTAGGAGTTTATTTCTTAATTAAAGGATTTAATTTAGAACCTAAATTGATTAATTTTATCACAGATATTTTTTCTAGATTTTCAATATCAAGAATTAGTTTTCCGTTCTATATTGCAAGTCTATTTTTCTTAATATATACTATAGTTACTGGTGCAAACTTATTTTTTGTAAATTCTAATTTTGTATTTTGGCAAAGAAGTATATTTGTATTAAGAGCAGTTTTATTATATTTGGTATTTTGTGTTGCAGCATATGTAGTGGGCGGAATAATTGATTTATTTTATTCGAGATCATTATATAAAATTGGAGAGTATATATTTGCACTTGTTGCTACATTTGTATTTTCTGGGTTGTTAGATATTTCTTTACAATTTGTATTAGGAGATTTGAAATTTCAGACATTTATATATGTGATTTTATTTTCTACATTATTCTTATTTATATTACATAGAATTACGAGTGTATTTGATATAACTAAAGATGTTACAGATTTACTGGTGGGGCTTCCCGTAGTTTCAAAGTATGGGGTTTGGTTAGGAGAGATAATTGCTGTAGATAAAGATAGACAGACTGTCAGTTATAAGAATAGAAACGGCAGAGTAGTAACAGTTTTATCAAAAAAGCACTTCTTTATACAAGACGGACAAGTAATTATTTGAGTTAGTGGTTTATATTCCAAACTTTTTACAAGATTTTAACGCAATTTTTTGAACAGAAAGGTATATATATTAATTGCCTAACAATATAATTGAATTAGTAATATTAAAACTAAAAATAATAATAAAAAAGAGGTTTAAATAACATGTATAAATACGCAATAGCAAGACAACTTGCAACAAAAAAATTAATAACAAATAGAGGAGATAATATCGGAAGACTTGTTGATTTAATGGTTAACGAAGTTACTGGAGATGTAGAGGCTTTATTAGTTGAAGTTGATCCATCATCTAAAGTTGTTAAACAATTAGATATTCAAGGAAACTTAATTGAAGTACCATACAAGAGTGTACTTGCAGTTTCTGATGTTTTCGTAATCGATGAAAAAACATTATTAACAAAAGATGAAGGAACTTTTAATTAAAGTTTCTCGCTTTTTTTCTTATTCTTTTTTTGTAATTTAAATTCTTATAATTAGTGTAGTTCTATTTCACTCTTTAATTTCTAAAATATAGCTTCTTGCTTTAGAGTCAATACTTTTGATTCTTAACTCTTTTTGATTTTTTGAGAAATAGTCATTTAGCTTGTTTATGATTTCTGCAGGAGGAACTTTCTTGTCTTTAGCAATTGTTATTTGCGTGTTTAATTTATCGATAATTGGCATATACTCATATATCTTCTGGCCTTCAATTTCAAGTATGTGCGCAATTTTAAGATAGTTTTCTTTTGTTTTTAGTTGGCTATCTCTAATTGAAAGTTGCTTATTCCCTTTTGTTGTTTCTTCTTTAGTGTCTAATTGCTTAATATTTTCCGAATAGTTATCGGAAATGCCTTTAAAGAATTCAATAATGTTTAATTTACATTCTCCTGTTTTTATAAGTATGATATATCCGCTATTATTTTTATTTGCTTTAAGTTCTAATTCTGGAGTTAAAATGTCATATGATTTTTTGATTGTAGAAATAATTTCGTTCTTAGTTTTTATTTCTCCAATATATGCAGGAGAAACATTATATTCTTTAACAATATAGCTTATTGTCCCTTTAATATCTAAATCTTTAGTTTCAATAAGTAATTGTTCTTCTGTTGCGTTTTTTATATCTTTACTTTGGGGGAATATATATTTTTCATATTTCTTAACTGTTCTATCCTTCCATTCTTCTTTTTGTTTTGCAGTTATAATATTAAATTCAAGATCTGTCAAGATTATATTCGAATTACTAAAAAATTCAAATATTAAATAATAAATATCAAGTTTAAAATATACTACTCTATTGTTTTTATCTTGTTTAATTTCGTGAATTTTTTGATTATAAAGTTTCTTTTTTAAAAATTTAATTAATCCTCCGCATTCAGAGTTTGTTGGATAAATTAATTCTGTTACAAAAAGGATTTGTGGAGTAACAATTAGTTCTTTAGTTTTAGTTTTGTGTATTTTAAATTTTAAAATATTATTTTCCTCATAATTAACTAATTGTATATTATTAATATATCCATTCAAGAATTCATCTTCAAGTTCTTTAACGATATAAAAGAAAGCGGCGCTTGTAACATCTATTTTTTTCATAAACTTACTCTGTATCAATATAATTGTTTTGATTATATTTATAAATTATTTTTTTAATTTTAAGATTATTATATTTATAATTTTCTAATAACTTTTTTTCGTCAGTGTTTATAAACATTTCAAATGGCCCCTTTTGCGTTAAATCAAAGATATAGTGTTGATTCTTATATTTAGTTTTAACAAATGCGTGAGTTTTATCATCTTCAAGTAAAACCACAAACACCATGGTTTCTTGGTCTCCTAGCCCTTGCATAGCAGAACATAACAAGGAAGACGCGTCTTGTTCATCAGCAATTTTAGTTTTAAATATAAGTGTTGCGTCCATCCAATAAAGTACTTTTATATCAGTTTTTATAACTTCAATTTCTGATTTAAAAAACATATATATTTTTCTTAATGCTTCAATATAATCTTTAGAATATTCATAGCCAATTGGTTTATACTTAGAGACAATACTTTTAATTGTTAAATCATTAGGATTTACCATTGCTTTTATTTGAGAGATGGTCTTTTTTTCTTGTTCGTTAATATTATCTTTATATTTATCAAGTATTTGTTCGTAGTATTTATTTTGCAAATTATCTTGAATAGAGGTAGAGATATTTCTGGTTCCAGACAAGTTTTTTACAAAGTCTTCAAGTTCTTTTACTCTAGTTTTAAGATTATCTCTCTCTAACTTAGTTTCATTAAGTTCTCCTTTAAGTTTAATATTTTGAAATCTTAAATCTCCACCTGTGTCTTGGTTTTTTTGTAAGTTGGTAAGTTTTGATACTTCTGTATTTATTTCATTATCAATTTTTTCAAGTTCATTATTAATATACTTTAAAGTATTTGCATAAGAGTCATCGCTAATGCTTTTTGCACTATACTTAAATGATGCTTCTTCTTTCTTCTTTAATAGTTCTCTCTTTTTATCATTAAGATTTTCAATCTTTTGCCAAGCATTCTGTTCTTGGCTAACTGGAACATTTATTCTTTTTCTAAGGTTAATATATGTAATTATAGTTCCAAATACCATTAGTATAACTGCAATTATAATAACCTGTATAAAGTTTATATTCATTTTGTATCTTTCTTTAATTATTGTTATTATTAATATATAGCTATAATTTATTTATATATATTGTGATTTTTAACTTTTTAACTGCACTTTAATTAGATTACATAAATAATCCATTTATAAAGATTTACTTTCTATATATTATATAGCTAAAATATTTAAATTAAGCTAAATATATTAGCAATTTACAAATTTGTTTATTATAAAAATATGGAGGAATAATGTATGGCATCAACAAAACCAAAGATTAATGTTATCTTTATTGGACACATTGATCACGGTAAGTCAACCACAGTTGGTCGTGTAATGTACGACACAAAAAATTTAAGTGACCAGGATTATAGAAAGTTACAAGCAATCGCTGAAGAAAAGGGAAAAGGAACATTTGCTTTCGCATACCTTATGGATGTAACTAAAGAAGAAAGAGACAGAGGAATTACAATTGATGTAAACTATAAGAAGTTAGATACTGAAAAATATAGTTTCACAGTAATTGATGCTCCAGGCCACCAAGATTATGTTAAGAACATGATTACAGGTACTGCTCAATCAGATGCTGCAGTTTTAGTAATTGCTGCAAAAGATGGAATAATGTCTCAAACTAAGGAACACGCTTTCCTTGCTCAAGTTATGGGTATTAAACAAATAATTATCGCAGTTAACAAGATGGATGAAGTAAATTACACAGAAGAAGGATTTAATAAAGTAAAGACAGATATTCAAGCTTTATTAAAGGGAAAATTTAAGGATGATCAAATCCAAATAGTTCCTATTTCTGCATGGAATGGAGAAAATATAATTAAAGCATCAGATAAAATGCCTTGGTATAAAGGCGTTAATTTAGTTGCAGCAATGAATAATTTTACAGCTCCAGAAGTATTAACAGGAAAGCCATTAAGATTACCAATTCAAGACGTTTATTCAATTAAAGGAGTCGGTATGGTTCCAGTTGGTAGAGTTGAAACAGGTATCCTTAGACCAAATGATAAAGTAATCATTATGCCTGAAGGAATTGCTACACAAATAAAAACAGTTGAAGCACACCACGAACAATTACCAGAAGCAGGCCCAGGAGACAACATTGGTTTCAATATTAGAAATGTTGAAAAAGGAGCAATTAAAAGAGGTTCAGTTGTAGGTCCAGAGAACGATCCACCAACGGTTGCTGAATCATTCTTAGCTCAAATAATTGTGTTAAACCACCCAACAGCAATTACTGCTGGTTACACTCCGGTTTTCCACATACACACAGCACAAATGTCCTGTTCAATAACAGAACTTGTAAGAAAAGTTGCACCAACAGTTGAAGAGAATCCAAAGTTCTTAAAGACTGGAGATGCAGCAATAGTAAGAATTAAACCAACACAACCACTTGTTTGTGAAACATTCAAGGACTTCCCACAATTAGGTAGATTCGCTATCAGAGATATGGGTAAGACAGTTGCAGCTGGAGTAATAACAGAAATAAAAAAGAGAGTTAAGTAACTCTTTTTTTTAATTAAATTTTAAAAGGAAAAATTATGCAAACAGCAAGAGTAATAGTTACAGGAACAGATTACAAAAAGGTTACAGATTTTTGCAATGAAATATTAGATGTTGCTTCAAAAAGTGGAGTAAAGCACACAGGAATAATCCCTTTAAAGACAAAGAGATTAGTTGTTCCATTAAGAAGAGGAGTTTCAGCTGGTGGAACAGAAACCTATGAGAAATATCAATTAAGAATTCATAAAAGAATAATTGATATTAAGGCAGACGATAAAATCTTAAGAAGAATAATGAGAGTCGATGTGCCTACTGATCTTCAAATTGGTATTGAGTTAAAGAATTAAATTTCTCAATTTCCTCTTTGTTAAAAAGAGCAGCAACAGTTTTTCAATTGCAAGTATATTAATCTTTTTTGTTTATAAAATTTTAACAAAGCAAAACTAAATGTTAAAAAATACTAAAAAAAATATTTTTGTTGATGAGAACAGCAAAATAAAAATTATTTCTAATAAAACTCTATTTTCTAAACTGGATAAGTCTGCAATCGCTCAGCTTTATTCTATATCTAAACTTCCAAGCGTTTCTAATTATATTTGTGGTTTCCCTGATCTTCATATTGGTCACGGTGTTCCTGTTGGTTCTGCTTTTGCAAGTGATTTAGAAAATAATCCTATCATCAGTCCAAAGGCCGTTGGTGTTGACATTAATTGTGGAATACGTTTAGTAAGAACAAATCTTTTTTCTAAAGACATAACTGATAAGCAGTATAAAGAAATTATTAAAGCTTTTGAAAAGCTTCCAATCGGTCTTTCAAAAGATGGAGTAAAGATAACAAAACAAGATTTACTTGATATTTGTTATGAAGGAATAGAATGGGCCGTAAAGCACAGTTACGCAGATAAGTTTGATAAGTTATATACAGATCATTCCGGTTGTTTTGAAGATGCTAGCCCAATACATTTTTCAAAATCTATGATTGAAACAGGATTACAACAATTAGGAACACTTGGTCAAGGCAATCATTTTATTGATTTAGTTGTTGTTGATGAGTTGTTTGATAAAGCTTTTTGTAAAGAACATAAAATTCAAAAAGATGAATTAATGATAATGCTTCACACAGGCTCTCGTGGTCTTGGCTTTCAAGTAGCAAGTGATTATACAAATAAAGCAACTAATAAAGAACCATTTGAATATTTTGATTTTAATTCAAAGCTTGGTCAAGAATATTATGCAAGCATGTGTGCGGCAGCAAATTTTGCATATTGTAATCGCGCAGTTTTAACAAATACAGTAGTTCAAGCACTAGAAAAAACATTAAATCTTGGACAAAGCGAAATCCACCCGAAACTTCTTTACGATTTATCGCACAACATCGCAACAATCGAAGTGCATAATAAAAATAAATATTTAGTTACAAGAAAAGGTGCAGTTCGTTGCAACTTACCTGAAGAACAAAATGCTCGTTCAAGATTTTTTGAAACTGGAACTCCAATTATTCTTCCTGGTTCAATGCTTGACACAAGTCACGTTCTTTTACCAAAGCCAAAAATAAAGAAAGAAACATTTTCAACAATTGCTCATGGCTGCGGAAGAAAAATGTCAAGAACTGATGCAAAGTCAAAAATTACAGCAATACAACTAAAGCAAGATCTTCTAAAGAAAGGAATCTATCTTTCAGGTCATTCAGAAAATGTATTAAGAGAAGAAAATCCTGCAGCTTACAAATCATCAGCAGAAGTTATTGATTCAATAGTTGGCGCTGGCCTTGCAAAAAAAGCATTTAGTTTAAAACCAAAAGTAGTAATCACAGGCTAAAAATAAAAGGAGAAATAAACATGCATGACATAAAACTATTATCTTGTAAATCAGGAGAGCATTTTGCAAAGAGTATTTTGATTAATCTTAATGAACTATTAGCAAAAGAAAACAATCACACAATTTCTTTAACTCCAGTTCAAGAAACAAGGTTTGCAAATACTGAGATTAAATCAAATATTTTAGAATCAATAAGAGGCACAAATGTTTTTATTGTTCAAGATGTTTCTAATAATTCAAATGGAATGTCTGTTGATGATAATTTAAGAGCGCTAATTACTTTAATTGATGCAGCAAGAGTTGCAAGTGCAAGAAGAGTGTCAGTTATTCTTCCAGTTTTTCCATATGCTCGTCAAGATAAGATCTGGGGAAGAGAATGTTTAACTGCAAGAATCATTGCAAGAGAATTAGAAATGGCCGGAGCAGAGCAAGTAATTACTCTTGATATTCACAATCCTGCAATTACTGGTTTTTTTGAAAAGGCAATTTTAGAAAACCTTTATGCTAAAAGAGCAATAAGAAGATATATCGTTGATAATATTTCAACTGAAAGTCTAGTAATTTCTTCTCCAGATGTTGGAGGAATGAAAAGAGCAACTGAACTTGCAAGTAAACTTGGAGTTGGAGTTGTTTCAATTTATAAAGAACGCGATTATTCTAAAGCAAACCAAGTTGATAAAATGGAATTGATTGGTAATGTTAAAGGGAAGAATGTAATTTTAGTTGATGATATGCTTGATACTGGTGGAACACTAGTTAGTGCAGTAAATACTTTAAAAGAAAAAGGAGCAAATAAAGTTTATTTTGCTTGTTCTTTAGGGTTATTAAACGGCTCAGCAGTTTCAAGAATAGATGAACTTTACAAAAATAAAATGATAGAGAAAGTAATTGTAACAGATGCAGTGTATAGAGAAGAAGATTTTACAACGGCCCACCCTTGGCTTGTAATTGTTGAAATCAGTCCTTACTTTGCAAAAGCAATTTACAATATACAATTCAAGCAATCAATAAATCAGATGTTTGATAAAGACTAAATTATTATAATCTTCCTCAAACAGTTTTCAATTTCGTTATCTTGGTGGATTATTTATTAGATAAGGATATCCTTCATTCTTTATGGAATCAATATTCCAAATACTTCCAAAATCCCAATCTGTAAATGTACTTTGGGTTTTCATTTCTGTTGTTGTTTTACCATCTATTTCTGAAATATTTTGAGCATTATAACCTTTATCTATTTCTGAAGTATTAATGTCCCAAAAATTATTTTCTAAATAAAAAATAGAATCTTCTTGTGCAGAGCCAATTAATCCTCCAAAAACATCATACTCTTGCCAGACTATGCCTATAGAATAATTATTAACAATATTTGTGTCGCCAGCATCATCCACGAGCATGCCAATTAATCCGCCATCAGTATTCAAGCTTCTAACAGAAGCAAAAGAATAATTATTTTGTATATTGCCTCCACCAGCCCCAATTAATCCACCTACAATAGAATCTTCCGCATAAACAACACCTTCAGAATAATTATAATTAATGTTTTTACCATAATTTGTTCCAATTAATCCACCAACGTAGGAATATCCTGAAACAAAACCTGTAGAATTACTATTCGTAATAATTTCTGCAGCATTGTAGCCAACTAGTCCTCCAACACGAGAATGTCCTGAAATATTTACATCTTCTAAACCTACGTTTTTTATTCCTGAACCAGAAGATGCATATCCAAATAATCCTATATTGTCTGTTGTTGGTCTATTAATATATAAATTACTAATTTTTCTTTTATTTCCATTAAAAATTCCAGTAAATCCCACAGAATCATTCCCAATTGGCACCCATCCATTTACATCAAGTCTAGAGAAACATTGTAAATCAATATCTTTTCCAAGAGTATAGTTCCAATCAAGATTATCTCTTACTGCGTTTAAATCTTCTGCTGAGCAAATAATTTTAGGGTTATCTTCTGAACCATCTCCTGTAGAGGTACAAACCATTTCTGGATCTCTTTGCTTAATGTCTATGTAAGTATTATCTTCAGTGATTAACTGAATTGTCATCTCTGGACTTTCTAAACTGTATTCATAAAGACAATCAAGCGAAAGAATGTTTGTACTATTATTTGTTAGAGTAAATGGTGTTGATAATGTTATTGATTCCATATCTGGAATTTCAAGAACTTTATAACTTGCTATTACTACTGGTTCTTGAATATTAGATGGGGGCTGATAATTTACTTGAAGAACTCCATCACCGAAAGATTTAGGATATACAAATACTCCTGCATCTGAAACTGATAATTCCTTTATACTATTTGTCTTGTCTAAGGAAGTGTTTGTAAATCCTTTTCCAAAAGCA
>Ga0172381_10001939_pt1 | contig 23607 bp, 37 predicted proteins | sample Leawel6488metaG_FD_119754 | JGI IMG/M metagenome (GOLD analysis project Ga0172381, IMG submission 119754) | Leachate microbial communities from a municipal landfill in Southern Ontario, Canada - Leachate well 64-88 metaG | ecosystem: Engineered > Solid waste > Landfill > Unclassified | place...
AGGGGTTGTAGACCTCGGAAAATGGATCTATGACAAAGTAGCGGAATGGTGGAAATCGAACGGAAGTAACCTAGGCACATCGATTGGTGAAGCCATCAAGACGGGGCTAGCTGCATGGGGGAAATTCGCCGAAATGGCGATATCAGCCGCATGGGATTTCGTGAAGGGCTTCGCCAATACCGTTTTGACCGCCGGAAAAGGCACAATCGGCGCGGCGATCCTGGACGTGGTGGGTGACGCCATGGATAGCGCCTGGGATGGGGCGGGGACATCTCTACATACTGCCGCAACCGAATGGCGGAAAGATGCAGAATCGATATGGGAAGCCTCAGATTTCGATACTACCATAGCCATAACTAAGGATTGGCTGGATGGGGACGCCCTTCCGAAAGACGGCGAAACCCGAACCGTAACCTATGCAGTATCCACCACAGGCGAGGACATCACCGCGACGGTCAACGCCATCCCAGGCACGACCGGCGCGAGCGGCAGCGGGAAGGCATCTGGATATTGGTCGGGTGGTCAATACTACTTGACTGCTAATGGTGGCGGCGTAACCGCATCCTCCTGGGCTCACCAGATGGGCGAATCTGGTGCAACCATGAGCGGCGTGCAGGCCAAGCTCAGGGAGGCTCAGACCAGCGGTGCCACCCTCACAACAGCGGACATGGAAAAGATCATGCTCGCGTTCACAAAAGGACAGGATGAGTACAATGCGGCCCACAAGACAGCGGGCGAGGAGTTCAAAGAAGATGTCAATGAGGCAGGCGACGATCTAAAAGAAGATGCGAAAGAAGCGGGGGATACCGCAAGAGGGGCCGCAGATGATGCCGCCGCTACCACTGAGGACGCTGCCGCCGCAACTAAGGAAGCTGCACTAACCTTTCGCCAGCAAATCGAGCAGACCGTCAAAGAAACGGATACTCAGTGGCGGGCTTCCCACCAGGCGATGAGAATCGGCCTGGATGAGTCTGGCCGAAAGTGGGCAGTCATCGGAGAGGTAGCACAGCTTCAGTGGGATGCAGCCGGGAAAAGGTGGGCAGATGGTACCACAACAGCTACCGACGCCTGGAAGGCAGGAGTACAAGTTGCGCTCGGGCAACTCCGACTAGACTTCAACGCGGCTTGCTCTAACTTCGGGTCTAAAGTGAACCTCGCTGCAGTCGATTGGGCTTCAAAGGCGGCCACGAGTGCAACTCAGACGATGGGACAATTGGCTGCTGCCGGTGTTGGATTCAAGTTCAAGGTAGATACCGGCGGGGACAGCCACAAACTGAAAATTGAGAACGCCGCGACATTTGGCTACACCAAGGCGATTTCTGGTGCCGATTATGCCTACAACAAGGGGGTGGGTGCCGCAAATGCCATAGGCAATGCGGCCAACGCGGTGGGATCGGCACTATCATCCTTCATCGGGGGGGCAATCACTTGGAAGAGCCTTTTTGGCGGAAACTCCGCTGGATCATCTGGATCGGGCACCCGCTCAAGTGGCTCCTCAGTGCCTAAGCCAAATTGGGGCCCGGAATCCGGGCTGTATGGCTGGGGCCAAGGCTATGCAGAGGGCACCAAGACCGCCGGCCCACAGATGGCCGTCATAGGCGAGGATGGCCCCGCCCACCCAGAATATGTGATACCTACCAAAAAGAAGCGGTGGGACCTGCTTCTGGCCGCTATGAAGGCCTATGGCATCCCAGGGTTTGCCGAAGGCACCGCAACCGGGGGTGTGGCGCCGGCTGAAGGCGGCGAGGCGTCCGGCATGACGGCCACATTCGGCATAACCGGCCTGGCATCGATGTCCAAGCAGGTCCAAAAGATCATCAACAATCTGAAAGACTTTTTCCGGATCTCATGGGGCATAATCAAGGCAGAAGGCAGCGCCTACTGGAAACAAATCAATGAAGCCCTGACGGCTGAAATCACCACCATCAGGGACAACGGGTGGCAGGCCGCTATTGATATCCGCAACGCATGGATTGCCAGCAATGTAGAGATCATGGCAGATGCGACCACTTTTTGGGCCGCCTATTGGCCCGGCATCGAACCCTCTGTAACCGGCCTGAAGACCTCCCTGGTATCGTCTTTCCAGTCAATCAATACCGACTCCAAGGCCGCCATAGACAGCATGGTGACGAACTCGACCGCCTCGCTGCAAGCATTTGAGGTGGCGTGGGCCGGAATTTGGACTCAGCTGAATACCGATATGGCCGCCGCGCAGACTAAGATTTCTGCCGGAGTTACAGCCATTGCGGCAGAACTCAAGAAAATCAATGTCAACGTAAACATTAACGCTACTATCAACAGCGGCAACAGTGGTGGCGGAGGCGGCGGTGGCTCGTACGGCGAGTGGTCTCCGACTGAAGGGGGGTGGCTGTCAGGAACGCAAACATATAATGTAACCAACAACGGCGGAAGCTGCTCAGTCGGCTCCAATTGCTCATCCGGGGGATGTCCGAGCTACATCGATGCCGTGGTTGCCAGCACAGGCCCGCTCGCGACCGCCGGGCTAGGATATACCGGGGGCGGCGGCTCGTATGCATCGCGAGCCAGCTCGTATACGCTACCTGCGATCTTCAGGGCAAGGGGCGGCCTGGTGGAGAAGCCCGAGCTGGATGTCATCGCCGACCAAGGACCGGAGATCATCCTTCCGAACAAACTGACGAAGATGTTCACGAGCCTAGCTGACATGGGAGTTGGCGCGGTGTCTGGCAGGGCATCTGATAGAATCGTCATCGAGGACCACACCGAACATCATTGGTACATGGATGGAAAAGAAGTGACGAACGTCATCATGGATCGAGTCATGAAGAAATTACAGCTACGAGGCGCAGTTCCCGCGAGGTGAGCATGTCAGACAAATCTACCAGAAACAATTTGGACCTTCCGCTAAGTACCGATGGCGGAAACACCTTTTATCAATATCTGCATACCAATTTTGAAACCATAGATGCCGCCATGGCCAAGTGCAACTTCGCGGGCGGGGCCATCGATCCAGATGGCGATAATGATGTAGGAGAGGGCTATGCCATCGGCTCCAAGTGGCACACAAATACTGCTATTTGGATGTGCACAGATGCCACCGAAGGTGCAGCTGTCTGGAAACAGATTTGGCCCGCGCTTGCTGCCGATATGAGCCTGACCGCATATCTGTTGGCGAATGGCAGCCGGGCACTTTCAGCTAATTGGGATGCAGGGAGTTTTCAGATCAAGGCGTTGCAATTCGAATCAGACATCGCCACCGGAGTAGGCGCGCCGCTCGTGGTGGCGAGCACCGACAAGGTAACCAATCTAAATGCGGATCTCTTGGACGGCATCGAGGCTGCTAATATCGATGCCCACACGGTAGATACCAAGCATGCCGCAGACTTCCCACTGAAGGCGGATCTTACCACCAAAGGCGACATTTGGGCCGCCACGGGGGCAAGCACTCCGGCGAGGCTCGGAGTAGGAGCGAATGGCTTGTCTCTACTGGCAGATGCCGCACAAGCCGCTGGTTTTTCGTGGGCCGAGCTGATGACAATGGGCGTCTACAGGCAGGCCCTCATCAATGGCGGATTCCAAGTCAATCAGCGAGCATTGACAGCCTATACAGCAGCTACCACGCCCGCCAATAGCGACGATACATATCTTCATGATATGTGGACGTTACTTTCGGATGGAAACGATATAGTTGATGTTTCTCCAGAAGCAGCAATTGTTCCGGTTGGGGGGGCGGCTTCATGCAAATTTGAGGTGGAAACCGCTAACAAGAAGTTCGGATACATTCAGTTCATCGAAAATAAGGATGCCCTCAAGTACGCAGGAAAGACCGCTTCACTTCAGTTTAAAGCTTACACTGTAACCGGAAAGGCCATCAGGCACCTCCGGGCCGCTGTCCTCTCGTGGGCATCTACAGCAGATACGATAACAAGCGACGTGGTTGATGCATGGGGCGCAGAGGGCACAAACCCGACACTGGTAGCCAATTGGACTGCCGAAAATGTGGCCGCTGATCTGACATTGGTAGCGGATGTATGGACCACATTCAAGATTGAGAATATTTCCATTGATACAGCATCAATGGCTAATCTGGCAGTGTTCATTTGGGTGGACGATGCCGATGCCACGGTAGACGACTTGGTTTATATTTCGCAAGTCCAATTAAACCAGGGGGCGGTATGCCTGCCTTGGATGCCGATCAGCTTCGCGGATGAACTGTGCTCATGTATGCGATTTTGGCAGAAATCATATATTTATACAATTCCAGTTGGGACCAATACATATATGGGCTTACATTACACGTATTGTCCCGCCATCACTGTATCGGATGGCGTAAATTTTAGGATATCTCATCCGGTGTTCTCGGTTACGATGACGAAAACACCTACCATATCTCTGTATGCTAATGATGGTACTGTCAATCAATGGATGTTTGGATCGGCGTTAGTTGTTTGCGCCAGCGTTGATGCATGTGAACGAAATTTCCGCGTAAAAAACAATAGCGGTGAGTCGGTCACTCCTACAGCAGGTCCGGCTCATGGACATTGGGTTGCCAGTGCGGTGTTGTAGATGCTCGTCCAAATCGGCACCACCAAGCTCTATTCCGAGAAGACTCTAGCGGAAGCTTTGGATAGTGTCATTCTGTCCGATCTCGACGCCCTGACACTCGCCGAGATCTTTCCTACCAGCGCGCCGCTCTGGCTCAATGATCCCGGGGTAGGAATTGAGCACAACGTAGATGGCCGGGCCACCGCGAGTCTCGCCGTCAAGGATGCTGCCGGGACGATGGCATTCTACGAGCGGCAGAAGGTTCTCATCACGGATCTGGATGGGGTCCCCGATTTCGCCGGGCTAATCCAATCTTGTGAGGAAACCAAGATACCCGGCACAGCGATGAAGTTTCACAGCATCGATGCCACCGATTTTACCGCCATGCTCGATTGGCGAGTAATCGATTATGCGGCGACCGATGAGCTTGCGGGGGATGCGGTTAGGGAGATCCTAGATGAATATCTGGCAGAAGAGGGGATCACAGAGGGCTACATAGAGGATGGTGTGGTCATGACAGAGATCTCCCTGGGGAATGTGACCGCCTCCGTGGGCCTGCAGAAGCTCGCCGATGCCATGCAATTCGTCTGCTATCTGGATTATGACCTGAAGCTGTACTTCCACGCCCGGACGCTCTATCCTGCCGATTGGAATATTACAGATCTCTCGGACATCCTCTCGGAGAGCTTTTCGCTGGTACATACCAATCCAGATTATCGTAATACTGAAATTGTGGTCGGTGGCTACGAGGAGACCGATCTCCAGACAGATAGTTTCGTTGGAGACGACACAACGAAAACATTTCCATTGGCATATCCTGTCAATAGAATTTCGACAGTTACGGTGGCCGGGTCGGCTAAGACCGTAGGCCAGAAGGGCACCGACACCGGCAGCTACGACAGCTACTATGCCATCCAGAGTGAGACGTTCACCTTCGAAGTGGCTCCTGCCAACGGTGCTGCGATCGTGGTGGAGTACTACGGCCTCTGGAAGGCAAAGAGCAAAGCAGAGGATCTATCGGCCATCACCACCAACGCGACCCGGCAGGGCGTAGGGAGCGGCAAGATCGAGCACATCACATCTGATGATAGCCTAACCTCGATCACCGCTGCCGGTGAGTACGCCAATGCAACTCTGGCAAACTACGCCGTGGATGGCGTCACGGTGAAATACCGCACCAGGCGGGCCGGTCTGGCAGCAGGAACCTTGCAGTATATCCACTTGGCAGATATGGCGGCTGGGTTGGACTTCCTACTAACGAATGTTTCTGAGTCTCACAAAGACGGGGATACTGAGTATTCAGTATCGGGCTGCTATGGCCCGGTGCAGTCCGAGTGGGATTTGTACTTTCGTTCGGCGTTCGAAGTCGTACAAAATGCTATCAGTGAAGGCGTAGATGCAAGTGGCGTCACCAAACTGTATAATTTTTCTCATACCTATCTGGATGCTGATCGAACTCCTGCCCATGCACATTCTGACATTTTCACTCATGCGCCGATAGGTGCAGGGGTTGCGGTTTCCTCAGACACTTGGCCATGCTTTGAGCCCGCCGATCGAGTGGAGTATATAGAATTCTGGAGAGATGGGGCGTGCGTCTTTCGGAAGGCGCACACTTCCGTAGTCGATGAGTCGCTAGATACTGATATTCACAGCTATTCTTATGTGGCTCCGGCTGAAGCGATAGGCGAGATTGATGAGGTTGTCTTTTTCGGGGGATCGATGGCGACCGCTGCATATGGTTCGGGGGTTGAGATCTACCGGGCGAATTTCGCGAAGATAAAAACCATTTTAGAAAGTTACCAGTTAAATATGAACTATCTTAATGGAAGTGTCTAAAATGGTTTACACTCCGACAGTATGGCGAGAAATGAGCATGACGACAACGGAGAAGCTCACCGCTCTCGATAATTTGGAAGGGATGTATAGCGATGCAGTTTCCTACATCGATAGTATTACTCATGCAACATGTTATTATACCGACGCGCAGGCAGCTGCTCGTTATTTCACCGCCGCCAACGACGGTTCGGGCAGTTTGCTGGTAGCGGAAACTTTAGACGGTTACACTTCCGATCAGATCATATCAGCGGGATCTCCGAGCGGCGTTATTGCTTGGTGGTCAGGGAGCGAGGCATCGATACCAGGTGGATGGCTGCTATGCAATGGCCTGAATTCGACTCCTGATCTCCGCAATCGATTTGTGCCGGGCGCTGGCAGCCACTACGCACAAGGCGCTACAGGCGGCGCAAACACCGTTACCACCACGGGCACGGTCACGATAGCCGGGCATAGCCTGACAGTGGCCGAGACGCCAAAACATCTGCATACGATACTGGATTACTACAATCCTGCGGATCTGTTTGGGATGTACCTCAATTCGACTTATTGGGTGGATTTTTACGTGGTCCATACGGCAACTGTGCCTACTGCCTCATCGGGTAGCGGTTCTTCGCACTCGCATACCGCCACTTGGACGGGCACCGCGAGCCAAGAGAAACGCCCACCATATTATGCGCTTTGTTATATTCAAAAGAGCTGATAGAAATGGCATACACGAAATTTCACGATCCGTGGACCACATCAGATCTACACCTATCTAGCGGGGCGGCCTGGAATCACATCGAAACACAATGGACTGCGATAAAAGCAGATGCAGACGCCCACAATCATGATACCAGGTATTATACCAAGGCGTCTGCTGATGCCACTTTCTTCAGCACTTCTTTCTATACAGGCTTCGACTGTGATCTTTTGGATGGTCAGCATTTCTCAGATCTTCTTGCCGCGGTGATGCCTCTTGGCGCTATCATGATCTGGAGCGGCACGGATGCCAATGTGCCTTCCGGATGGCATATTTGCGACGGCGGCACTTACGGAGGCAAGGCTTCCCCGGATCTCAGAGATCGGTTTGTCATCGGTGCTGGAGGAGCATATGCAGTCAATGCGACCGGGGGCCCGGATGCGTGGAATGGGGCGATCGCCGCCACCGGAACGACCATAATCGGCACGCATCAGCTCACAACTGACGAAATGCCGCTACACTCTCATGGATATACTGATGCGTATCGAGATGGTGATACGCAGCCATATGGCATAAACAATCCAGGCAACCCGTGTCTGAAAGCCCCCACGTCGGGGAGCATCAACACCGCCGCAATGTCGTCAGGCGATGGGGCACATGGGCATCCCGGATCATCTGTTTCGATAGCAGTAGATCCACGCCCATTATATTATTCGCTTTATTATATTATGAAGTATGCGTGAGGTGTGAAGATGGCCTATACGAAAAATGAAAATCCGTGGGAAGCGGTGGATGTTGTCACTACGGGAAAAATGGATAACTTCGAAACCATCTACACCGAAGCCTCTAGTTACCTCGCCACGCACGTACACGACGACCTCTATCAGACCCAGGCGGAAATGCAAGCCGCTTACTGGTATGCTGGCAATTGCGGTTCTGGCACCGGCTCTGATGCTGATCTCCTCTACAAGAGCACCGGAAACCTACATGCCGCATCATTCGCCGGGCTCGGAGTGCCTACCGGCCTGGTGATCCTCTGGTATGGGTCCGTTGCCTCAATTCCTACCGGGTGGGCGCTGTGCAACGGCACCGGTACTATCGATCTCCGGGGCAAATTCCCAGTCGGAGCAGGCACCGGGTCGGCCTATTCTGTAGGCGACACCGGCGGCAGCACCACATTCACTGCCGCCGGTACAATAACCGTGAGCGGGCACGCGCTAACCGTGGCCGAGATGGCGGCACATACCCACAATTTCACGGATACTCACGGCGATCCAACCGGAAGCTACCCCAATACGGGTGATGGGACAGATATATTGTGGAGAACGGCATACACAGGCGCGGCAACGCATTCAGGCACGTCCGGGACGGCGGGCAAGAGTCCGGCCGATGCTCACGGTCACAGCGCCGCCGAGGGCACGAGCTTCACGGGAGACGCGGTGGCATCATTGCCTTATTATTTTGCACTTTGTTACATCCAAAAAATTTAAGGGAGATAAAGAAAATGATAACAGCAGACAACGTAAATGAAGCATACGATGCTTTTGAGAAGAGCTTTGCGGACCTCGCCAAAATCGAGGACAAGCAGGCCAAATGCCTTGAAAACATGAATAACGCTAGGGAAGGCAGCAAAGCAGAAACGGACGCGAAAGCCCGGCTGGCAAAAATTCAGCCCGAGATGACCGAAGCGCAGCGAGCGTTCCGCATGGCCGGTATGAAGGTGGACAGGATCAGATTGCTCTTGGACATAGAAAAGAATGCGAAAGGACGGGACTAGGCCCCGCCCCCAACTTTGCAAATATATATCACAAGACCGCCTTCTTTTGTACGGAGGTCTGGCGTTTGTATGTCGCCGTGTCTGCGACCGTCGCACCGCTCGAATCCGGGCGGGAGATCTCCCCATTCAATATTCCAAGGGGTGACCGTGCCTATTGGATAGTCAGTAGATTCGATTTCTCCCCGCTCGCCCGGCGCGAGTTGCCAGCCCTTTGGTATTTCTTTTCCCGACCATTGACATTCTGTGAAATTTCCCACTTAGACCCCGCCCAAAAAGTCACCCTGGTATCCTGCATATGATTTTGTGGTGGCATTGTAGCGCACTGAATCGGGCAGAAGATTGGCGTCATTGGTTGTATATTTCGCCCCGCCTGCCTTGTTGCTGCCATCTATAGCATGCACCACGCCGCCGCCTGTCGTATTATTGGCCAGGATGTAGGGCTTCTGTAGATCCACCGGCCCGGTCAGCTTCGCCACGAGCAAGTTGGCATCCTGCCCGAAGTTCTTGTAGACCCAGGCATTCCACTGATCGGCCAATGCGTTAAATGCCGGGATATCTTGGGCGGCGTAGGCCGTGGCCAGCTTCCAGGATAGTTGCGTGCCGTCGATCATATTCTGCTGGTCGGGTGTGTAGGCCGAGGCGAACGAGATGGCCGCCAAGAGGCCCACAAGAAGAATGAGGATAGCCCTCATGCTTTCACCAGCTCCTCGATTGGCATGCTGGCATTGAACAGGTCCGGCACAGGGGCGATCCTCGCCGATGCCAGGGGCAGCATGAAGGCTGCGGCCTCAGACTCATTCAGAACCGCGAGCGATGCGTTGAACTTGGCGGCCTCTTCGTTGTAGGCCGTGACATTCTCGCGGTACAAATTCATCATTTCCAAGCCGTCATGGAAGCCTTCCAGATATGCGGCCTGAGTATCTGTCATTGCGATGCATGGCACTGCGAGAAGCAGCGCCGCCAATGCGAATAATATCGATTTCATACTTCGACCTCTTCCCCAATTTCTTCAGTTGCCTCTGGCAGGGGCAACACTTCATTTTCTATCGCGACGATAAGTTCCCCGTATCGGGTATTCTCTGAAACCTTCAGGTGACTCTCGCGGCCAAAGATGGATGTCAGTGGATTGATATCATAGTACGTAATTATCGTACCATCATAGATTATTTGCGATTTTTCGCGAGTTAGATCCGTGAACTCAAATCCAGATCCAATTCGGGATATTCTATATCTCATTTTTCCTCTCCTTCACTCTCACTTTCTTCTGACAATTGGGGCAGGTCGCATACCGGAGCTGTCCTTTATAATCCCACCCATACCCACACGAGCACTTGACGGGCTTGCCTTTTTGCTCTGGCATGAGAAAGTAGTGGTGGAGGTGGGATATATATTTTTCGCGGTGGACAGAAAGGCCAAATTTGGGCTGCTGCAGCCGGCCGGATTTGGCCTTTTTGTACTCGCCGCATTTTGCGAAAAAAGGTTTGCGCCGGCGGGCCGGATCCGGCCTCTCCAGGAACGCGGGATTGCGCAGAATGTCAGATCCAGAGGGCCATTAGGCCACCTTCCTTCTATTCCACCACTCCAGCACGATTGGCGACACCAGGAAAAGCAACACTGCCAATCCTGACAATATGAAACATACGGTTTCCAAGAGCATCTAGGCCACCTCATCGACCTGGTAGCCTGTCCCTTTCAGGGCCATCCTCAGGCCCTCGATATCGCCCTCATCTACTCCGTCTAGGTCGGGGCAATCTATCCAGCTCTCCAGGGTAGCGATCATCTCATTCCAATCCGCGATTCTCTGATATTCATTTCCATCTGTTATTTTGTACATCTTCAGTCACCTACAGTTTCAGTATACCCTACTACTACGTATTGGTATATATACGTGTCGGTACTGATACGTATTAGATGCCGAGATCCTAGGCTCTCGCCTCGCTGAGGATCGCCCGCTTTCGCAATTGCATCTCCAACTCCAGATCGAAGAGGTCTCGGAGCGTGACCATGAGCCGGTCGGGGGGAATGTCAAGCGATTTCGCGTCATGCTCCATGTCATCGATGTTGGCTCCTAGGAGATCTAGATTCAGTCCATTGACGACGTAATCTCCTCGAATCTGCCAGGCCGCGAAGAATGCCGCCGTGGCCGCCTCAAGCGCGTCATCTCGTAGACCGTCAGGCAGGGAGTCCAGGGCGATCTCCTGATCTATCGCGGCCCGACAGATCCTGGAAAGCTGCCCTGTCGGCCATTCCTCGATATCCTTGGCCTGATCGGGCCGGATGGTAATGGTTTTGGCGAGGTACTTCTCGCCGGCGGGCTTTCTCTGAGTCATCAGACTGCCCCCAAATCCCGGAGGAGGAGTGTTTCCCCGTTCCCGTCCATGTCGGCCTGCAAGAGACCGATGCACCTCCCATCCGGCAGCACAAGGAGCCATGCGAAGCTCCCTGCGTAGCAGTCCGGCCAATCCGGTCCGCCGTCGTGGGTCGTGGCCACGCATTTCGCGACCACATGTGGCAGATCCTTTCGCATGGCCTCATATTCATCCTTCCCTATGATCTTGTATTTCTCCGACTTCTCATGAGTCATCTGAGAAATGGGAAAGTAGTAACGGTCGGGGGCATCCGCATATGGATTGTGGATGCTGATAATCGCTGCACGGGCGATAAGCTGCCCGTTGTTGCAGCCACGACCAAACCCGGCCATGACGAACTCGACGCCTCGGACGCCCATCTAGGCCACCTCCATTTTATTCAGCTCTTCTGCCATTTCCCATTGGGGCATGATCGCCGCATTTAGAATTTTATACGATCTGGATGAACGCTTTCCGAGACAGATCTCGTAGCTATTTTTTGGCTGCCCGGATATGAATGAGTTCTTATCGCGGTAGCAATGAGTCATAAGCTCGCCCGACTCCGCATTGATGAAATAATGATTGTCTGGATTCGCATTCGCCCTCAAGATACTCATGATGGTTTTAAGGGCGGCCTCTGTTGGCTTTGCCACAGAAGAGGTTTTTGGGGCCTCTTCTATATCTTCCAGCGTTTCCCATCTCAGCAGAGAATTGAAGGTATTCGCCTTGGTATGGGCATCGCAGCATACGATTATTCCAGTCCGGGCATAATCGGGCTTTGCGCCGTCCCAGTTGATTGGGTTCTTTTCGAGGTTGGCGATTCTTGTGGCTTTATTTTCGCAGAGTTGGCATTTCATTTTTCTCAGTCCTATGCCGCCTTGGCATATACTATACTACTACGTATTGGTATATATACGTGTCGGTACTGATACGTATTAGATGCCGAGCTGTGGAATATGCGCCAGGTAGGCGCGGCGAACGTCAGCCGGATCGATGTCGAAATAGATATCTACCGCCTCTCTGATTGCATCGCCTCTGAGCCACTGCACATATTCGCGACGCATTCCCGCCCGGAGAAGCTGGGTCGTAAACCAGTGGCGGCAGACGTGCGCGCCGAACCGCGCCTCGAGAGGTCCGGTGGGATCGTGCAGCCCCGCGCGCAGGCCAGCATTGCGCATAGCCTTCTTCTGGCCGGTATCTCCTAGCCGGTCGCGAGCAGAATTCAGGAACAGCGGGCCATCCTCGAAGCCGCGCACCTTCAGCCATCGGGCGAGTGCGTCCTGGCATTCGCGATCGAAAAAGACGGTACGATTGCTCCGCTTTCCGGTGGGCTTCAGTCGGATCGTCATTTCTGACATGTCGACGGATGACGTATCCAGCGACAGGAGTTCGCCGCGCCGAATACCTGTCTTCAGAAGGGCTAGCAGTATCGCCCGGTCGCGAGTTTTCAGGGTCAGGGCCACGAGTCGCGAGGCGTCGGCGATGCTGATATCTTGCCGCTCTTCGGCATCCGATTTGTAGCAGCGCAGATACCTTTTTCGGATTTCGGTCAGCTCGGCAACTTGGCCAGAACATCCCAAAAAATCATACAGCGCCGCAATCGCCCCAAAATCTTTTTTCAGAGTTTCCGATTTCAGGTGCAGCGACTGACGCTCCCTGAGGTATGCCAGGAAGTCCTCGCGGCGGGCTGCCTCCGGGGCGATTTGATGCGCAGAGCACCACGCCAGCCAGGCTCGCGCGCGGCCCACGGTAGCCGATATATGGCCGTTGGAGAGCCGTCGCAAAGCGAGGTCGGCGGCGAACTTTTCTATCATCCCACCCACTTCCAGCCTTGCGGATCTTCCGAAACTAATTGGAGATCCTGCAAGGCATGAAGCTGAGCCGCAAGAGAGCGGATTGCATCCATGTTATTGCTATCGATTTTCAGGGAGCGCATTATGTCCGTCGAGCGATGGAACTGCCCGTCCTGCAGCAGCGCAACCAGGCCGGAATCGACGTTTGCGGCGGCCTCCTCTTGGGCGAGCATAGAGCCACGCAGCGAGAATATCTCGCTCTCCAGGCGGCGGATCTCTCCGGCCCGGCGATCCAGCTCCTTCCGGGCTGCGAAAAGGGCTTCCTGGGCTTCCAGGAGTGCTGGTGAGGCGGGCGGCTCGGCCATGCCCTTTCGTATCATCTCCCTGCAGAAGGCAGCCATTGAGATGCGGGCTTTCTCGGCAGCATTCAAAATTTCTTTACATTCCCGGTCCGTATCAAAATAGATCTGGATGGATCGGCCACGATATTGTTCTGGCGGCATGCTTTCTTGGTAGCGATTCCAGTATTTTAAGCCTGCGATCGAAGGACAGGGTCGATTTTACTGGAATCGCACACTAGCAGTCATTTTTCACTCCGATGTTCTCGACTGTGATCCTCACATTTTGACCTAATTCGATACCAAGCACTTCCATGAGCGGCTTTGACAGCTGTATTCTCCCTCGCCGGTCAACTTTCGCAATTGTTGTTTCTCCCATAGTACGGCAATCGACGGTAATAGTATATATATCTTTTGTCCTATTGGTCCGATTTGGTTCTATTTGGGGCAATGTATATATACGATAACCACGTTCCACATAGCAGAGGTGTGACAATGGCAGAAAAATCGCATTCGGAGATGTCGCTGATTGAGCAGTTTGATTGGATACATCTTCCAACAGAGGAACGATTCAAGCGTGCAGTCCCGCCACTGAAAATCTGGTGCGACAAGGGAACGTACAAAAAAACCAGGCATCAGACAAATTTCGATGTCCGGGAATATGACGCGCTTGATCGAGATCTCGGCCATTTCGACGTTCGGAATCAGCGAGAGACGGCGGTGGCCGATGGAAAGGCCAAGCATTTCTATGTTTGGTCATGCAGTTGCCGAAAAGAAAACTGCAGGCACATCTCGGCAGCAAAAAAGATCTATTTCGAACAGTGGCGAAAGAAGAAGAATGCCGAGGAGTGGCTACTCGCGAACGATCCCACGTATCTGACGCCGAAAATGGCAGCGGCAGGATATATATCGTGGGGTGTCGGCGCTGCAAAAGCGAGAGCGGAAGGCTTACTGTGACTGAGGTGAAAATGATGTGCGAAAAAACTACAGAAGTGACAAGAGAAAAGCAGATCCAGCGAGCATTCGAGGATCTGAGGGCCGCGAGGATAGGACTGCATGAAGTATCCGAGGAGGAGCTGAAGGCCAGGGAGGCGCTGAAGATCCGAGAGTCCGATCTGCTCCTCTCCGGTGCGATCATCGGGAAAAATGCGGAAACGAGAGCCGCCGAGTTGAAAAACGGCTGCAAGAACGAGCTGGAGGCGGTCGAGAAAATGAGGGCTCTGAAAGGCCAGGTGCAGCTCGGGGCGGATCTGGCCAGCATGCGCGTCCAAGAGCTGCAATGGCTGGTTAGAAACGATCAGAGCATAGCGGATCTAAGTGCTCAGGGATATGTAGTCTGATCACTTTCGCCCCGCGCTCACGGCAAAGGGGCATAGCCTACATAGAAAAGTATTTGGTCCAGCGGCTCCAACCGGGCCGCAAGGAAAAATAAGAAGATGGCCGGGGCTCAACCACATTGCTTCGCAGGCGGTGGGAAGAACCCAGGCTACAGAGTAGAACGCTACGTGAGCTTATCAGCCTTTCGGCCCTAAGCAAGCTTAGCGCCTCTGTAGCCTTCCCGGCCTTCTGGGACGGGAAAGTATGACGGAAAATATAGACGAAATCGATAGACAGATACTTGAAAAGGTCGAAGAATTTTCAGGATCGCAGCTATCCGCTATTGCGGAAAACTGCGTAAGTATAACGGGCCTGAAGGATAGCGCCATCAGGCACCGGATTGATCGCCTCGATATTCTTGGAGCGGTATTGGAAGATCGCGCCAAGTCGCGGGGAAAAGTTTTTGTCACCATAACCGGATACGGGCGATCCATTTTAGAAGAAGGACGGGCTCGCTGCCCACCCGGAGGCGAGCAGCATGATTGAGATACTGCCCGCTGATTCAAATAATTTTCCCACAGTCGCCCTAGAAGAGCGGGACATAGTTCAGGGAAGGCTCCGAGACGCTACTGAGGCGGATGGCCGTCTGACTGCACGGGTGGGGAGTTGGTGGGTAGAGCTGCCCAAAGAACTGTCTGAGAAAGTTCGGGGCCTGATGGGTCAACGTGTTCGAATCGGGCTATTCGATGGCGAGCACCGAATAGGGGTGCGGACATGAGGCCCGATCCTCTCTTTGTTTGGCTTGCTGCTTTGGCGGTCATATCGGGGATTTTCTATATCGTCTGCCTTCATGCAGGGGCAGCCACGCTCTCGATATCGGGCAGCGCAGTGGGGAATGGTAGCCAAGTATTTTCGGTGACAGGCGAGAACATCACCGCTTTTTGGAATGGGACGGCCTGGAACGTGACGGGGGCGTTCTGATGCGATTCCTTCATCCAGATCCGAAAATAGGCTGGTGCGACTCGATCGTCGGGGCTGGAAAGCTGTGCGGGTGCATCGATGACTTCAGCCACGACCAAGTAGATTGCGGAGATTGTTGCCCTACCGCGAAAGGCGAATGCCCGGCGAGAAAGACGGCGATGCCATGAGATCCGCGCTTGCATCTCTCCGGGGCAAGCGGACTCGGATAGCTGCCCGGTTCGTCGGGATCTCGGCGAGGGGGGGCATATACTATTGGAAAATGTTCGCACAGTTGCCGGACAGGAAGAGTATTGCTGGATTCCGTTCGAGGACTGGAAGGGAAAGTTGCCGTTCCCAGGAAGCGAGATTCGCTTTCAGGCGACGGTGAGGGAGTATTACAGCGATCATCGAAACTGCTTCGACTATGGGCTAACGGCTATCGATCTGGAGGGGCGGGAATGAGCCAGAAGAAAGGCGCGAAAGGGGGAATACCGCTATCCGTATCGGTGGTACAGAATCCGACCGGGTATAGAAATCCCAAACTGGAGCCGAATATGGAGAAAGTGATGCAGCGAGCAGCGGCTGCGCAGGCGCGCCGAAAGTCGGGGTACTGGTCGACATGAGCGCCGAAAAAATAGTACGCGAGCGCGACCCGTACCACCTAGAAACGTTGCATCCGTTGATGTGGGCCAATATTCAGTTTCTTCGAAAGTTGGCGGATGAGTTGGAGTATGGCACTCGTTTCAGTTGGCATGTCGGAAAATGTGCAGAGAGGAAAACCACGGGCTGGAAACACGTCAAATTCACCGGGGACATCGAATTGCGAATACGGCTGTATGATAGCGAAATCGCGGGAAAGCTCGCGGATGACACCGCGCCCGATTGGTCGGAGTGGTGGAAATGAGCGCTGCCGATGCCGCCGTGCGAGCTCTCCAGGCAGGGCAGATACCGGCTATGAGCGCCGAGGCCGTGATCCGCATCCTGACGGCCCGCTGTGATGAGCTACTCGAGGCCTGCGCCGAGAAGGATCGGACCATTTCCCTGCAGGCCGCTCTGATCGAGACGACTGACAGGATACCGCTGGAGAAGATCCAGCCAGGAGATCTGGATAGGCTGGATACGATTCTTCTCGCTCTGCGCTCCGATCCGAGACCGATATGGGGCCCGTGCATCGAAAGCATGGAGCGAGTGCTGCAGAACGTCAGGGAGGCGGGAACGTGAGACAATCCCCCCCCCCCGTTCGCAGGAGCGCCGAGAATCAGCGAGGCAGGAGATTCTCGACTATATCTATTCCAGAGCAGGCAGAATCACCGCGAACAAAGGACAGTCGCACCTGAGGGACTATGAAAAGAGATAAGAGCAATCTCGTGCCGCCTGCCATCCAGCAGCGAGAGCCGATTATCCTCGGAGCTGAGGAGCGCGCGGCCTACCTGAGCATGATCCATCTTTGGCGGAGCTACGATCTCTGGTTTTTGGGACTGTTGGAGATAGGAGCATGAGAAATATTCGCCGCGAGTGGAAGGGTCCGCTCATAATTTTTCCGATCCACCCACGGATACGGAAAGATGAGATCTGGCAAGCGGGCAAGGCGCTGAGCAGGAGGGTGCGGAGATGACCCCGATCGAGTCATACCAAATGCTGTATGATTTTGTGTATCGCGTTGCGAAATGGCCAATGGATATCGATGTCAATCCGATTCATGGGGGAATGAGGGCGTTCAAGTTGGCCGTAGAGCAAAACGATATATTGCGACGCGATTTGGACGAACAGGCGAGAATCATCATCAGCCTCCGAAAGCAGATAGAAGAGATGCGAAAATGAATTCTTGGCAAAAGGAGCATCCGGAGCAGCGCATCCGGGAGCTGGCAGCGGAGCGGGAATACCATCTGCGCGCGCTGGAAAATATCGAGAGCCAAATCCAGAAGCAATGGGAGCGGATGGAATGAAACTGACTGAATATATCCCGAAGCTTGGCAGGCCATGTGACGACCGACTGACAGCGGATCGGCTGGAGATCCTGGAATACATCCGCGTGCATCCAGGGTGCGAGACTTTCGACATCGAATTGGAATGTCATCAGTCGCGAGCGGCGGTGGATATGCTGCTGAGAAAATTACGACAGTCCGGGCAAGTCCAAAACGGCTGGTGGGCGCTATGAGCGAATGGGGTGGATGTGGTGCTTGCTACTGGAAACGGGTAAGCTATCCACAATGCATATGTCATCGGCTGCACACGTCGGATGACTCCTGTCATTGCTTCAGGCCCCGGAAGCTCTCCCGTGCAGAGAAGAGGAAGACACCGAAGAGAGACACGAGCGCTAGGGGTGGAGCATGACCGGGCGCAGATGCAAGACGCCGGGGTGCCTCACCCATCCAGCTCTCTGCAAGCCGGAATGCTGCCCGGACTTCAGAAGCGAGGGAAAGGTATTTATACCATACATACATACATACGTCCATGCCAAGAGAGGCAGATACGGTGAACGTGCATCTACGATTCACCAGAGCAGAACACAAGAAACTGGTGAAAAAGAAAGATGCAATGGGGCTGACCTGGGAAGAGTACGTCCTCAAGGTGGCCGGAATAGAAGACGGATAAGTAAGAATTACCCGCCAAAGTCTCGTGAACTCTGGCAGGGCAAAGGTTTGGAATTGCAATGAGTACAAAGATAGCTGAGGATATAAATAGCCTTGCCCCTCGCAAGATAAAGGCCATCGAGACCCATTACAAGGGCTATAGATTTAGGTCTCGGCTAGAAGCTCGATGGGCAGTTTTCTTCGATGCATTGGGTATTGAATGGGAATATGAAACAGAGGGCTTCGACCTGGGTAAATGGGGAAAGTATTTACCAGATTTTTGGATCAAACATAGCGTAAAAGCGTTAGCAGATGATGGTTGGGGGTTTTGGGTAGAGATCAAGCCTAATAAAATTGATGAAGCGGGGTTTGATAAAGTCGCAAAATTGGCAGAACACACCGGCCACAATGCCCTAATCTTCCAAGGATCGCCACACGTCGATGGTTATTCAATTACAAAGTTAGCGGTAACGCACCACAAACCAGGATCATTTAAGCTAACAAGCGACCTTGTTTTTGAACAGAAAAATGAAATCGTCCATTTGGTGAGAGGGGGGTTTGGCTCACATCCGATGGTATTTGGAAAGGATTTAAATGCCGCCTATATTCGGGCATCGTCGGCGCGTTTCGAGCACGGAGAAAATGGATGGCGGGCCTGATGGATCGCCCGTCGTGTATAGAGCATGCCATCCAGATCGGCCCGGCGCCGGATGAGTCCATGCAGTGGATTTTATCTTTGGCCAGATGGCTCAGAAAAGAGGGCCATGCGATAGATACGGCTCCTCTACAGCTTACTAGATGGCTCAATGCGTCGGACAGCATGGAGGATCTAGACGATGAGGATATCCTGGCCTTCTGCAAGACGGCGTACTTGTCGGAGAACGAGATATCATGCAATGAGCTGATGCAATCGTTTTCAGAGGGGTGCATAGGCGAGAAGTGCCCGCTCTACATAGCGCCCGTCGTGCCTCTTCTGGATGGTCCTACGGCCAAGAGAGTCTATCTCAGCGACGAATCCGGCTCAGTCGGAGTCGATGAGGACGGCACGGTCAAGGCCGTGAAATCGATAGCCACCAAAGATGGCTCTATGAAGAATGTGCTCGTGTGGCTATCAGACTGCATGGTATATGTCCACACGGAAACGATAGCAGAAAAGCAAAGAGAGTTCATTTTCCAGGGAGTTGGCGCAGCGGATAAGATTCCTGTCAGGTTCTGCATGCCAGCAGAGGACCTGGCAGACGCGCGAAAGTTCAAGGCGGCTCTCATCAACTCCTTCGGAGCTGCGAATCGCGTTGGAAATCTGACTTTCGAAATCGTCCAACAGATCACAAAGAACACTATCAAGCGCCGTCGTCTGCTTGCACCTACATGGGTGGAAGGAAAGCCTATGGTGCCTGGCCTGGGTCTTGCGGATGACATCGAATTCCGCCTGATGGAAATGGTTCCCGCCGCCGTCTATGACGGTGATTTGGAGGCAGCGAAAGAAACTCTTGCGAAATTGTTGGACATTCCCGGACCTACTATGGTCCTCGTGGCTGCAATACTGGGATCTCCTGTCTATGCACGCTGGTTCTTGAACGACCGCTTCGGTGTCGGGATGTGGGGCCGGACGGGATCAATGAAGACCTCGATCACGAAGAAGGCCATGTGCATCTATGGAATCGGCTACAACGATGACGCCAACCTACTGAAGCACGGGAAGAGCGGATCTACGGCCGTAGGAGAGCTGGAGGTCCTAGCAGGAGCGGGGATACTTCCTCAGATTGTAGACAATGTGAAGAGCGTCGATCCCAGGGATGCGCAGCAATACATCGCTACGATTCATGCAGTGATTGAGGGGAAAGATAAGGTCCGGGGCAAGAAGGATGGCGGGGTCAGGATCAGCAAGCCGTTTTTCTGCACTCCGATTATCACCGGCGAGATTAAGCCGGATGAAGCGAGCACTTCAGCAAGAATTTTTAATCTGAAATGGGAGGAGCCGAAAAGCAAAGATGAGGTTGATTACGTCCAATCAAATATTATCAATCTGCCTGTTATCGGTTATCACTGGTTGCGGTTCTTGACCACGGTCCAAGATCCTTCAGACGGATTCAATGAGGCCCGGAGCCGGAAAACCGAGGATTTCAACAAGCAAAATTATGTGAACTCCGGTCGGCTGGCAACGATTTACGCCCTTCTGAGGATGACTTGGAATCTGTTGTGTCGCTCTCCTCTGGCAGACGTTTTTGAGCCGAGAACTCAAAAATTTCTGAAGATGTTGGGCTCGGCCTCAGCCGACCAGGGAGCAACGGTGAGTGAGGAAACTGAGGTGGCGAAGTTCATGGCCGGAATCAAGGCCATACTGACCTCCCAGCCTCACCTGATCCAGCAATTCGAAAATCAAACCCCCGATGAGTACGGGAAGACGTTCTTTAAAGATGTCATAGGCAGGTGGATCGAGCCGAAGGGCAAGCGGTTGGCGGACGAACCGGATGATCTTTTCTTGGTGCCAGAGCCGACGTTATTTGCCCTCAAGAGACTTGGCGTATTTTCTCAGATGCCGTCAAAAGGATCGATGACGGACGCGCTTTCGCAATCCGGGCTTTTGGTGGAGAAAATCGGAAAGCGCCACATGAACCAGCAAGTCATGAACGGTCACAAGGTCTACGGCTGGAAGATTCGGGGTGATTGCTTCAGCATGGCCGAAGAAAAGGAACCGATATTAAGCGACTTCGCGGCGGGAGAAGGTGAAAACCAGTGAAGAAAGAAAAACAACATCAGGGGACGCATTTCTTCATTTCGTCGGTGTTTTCATTGGAAATCAACAAATTATATGGCGAGGTTGGGAGAGGTTCCCTACGTACGTATAGTAATGAAGATACTGAAGAAAGTGAAGAAATAATAAAAAATATATCTCTTGCTATTGCTTTCATTCCTTCAATTCTGTCTTCAGTATCTTCTATAACGTCTATATATAGCGATATTATAATTAGAATAATGGTTGGTGAATAGAATGTTTTGCCCGTTGATGAAAGAAGATTGCAAGGAAAACGTATGCATGTGGTTCATTCCATACGAAACGGATGGGTCATGCGCAATCGCTGAGATCGGCGAATATTGCTATCAGAAAATGGAAGAGAAAAAGACCAATCGGAGGAACTGAAATGTCGGAAACCGAAGCACGAAGGAAACTGATCGAGGAAAGCATGGCGGACATAGAGGAAAACAAGGGAGATGATAGCGAATGAGCAAAGAAAAGGCAATGGCACAACTAAGTGCGGCAATGAGCATGGACAGCCCCGAGGACATCAAGATTTTCGTGCGGTCTGCGATCAGCCAACTCAGCACCGAACCAGAACCAGAGGATGGCCTGAAGCTGGCGGCTGAAATGATCCGGGGCAGCCTAGAGACTCTGGAGAAGAATCTCCTCGACTATGCCGACTCTCCAGAAGAGCGAGCGATGAAGTTGGCTATCTGCGAAAGCTGCCTGGGAACAATCAAAGAATACGCATCGGTTGGGCTGAAGGGCAGAACACAAGGCTCTCTCGAAGTGGCGGAGGCGATCAAGAAAGCGCAGACGAACCGCTCTCTCCAGGAGTTCGCCGAAGTCCAGGAGATGAAGGCCTTCATGAAAGATCATGATGCCGCCATGGAAGTCAAGATTGGGGGTGAAAACTGATGGCCGGCGCTCGACAGCTGCGAAAACAGGAAGTGGCCGACGCGGTGAAGGACTTCTGCGCGCTCCATCCAGAGCTCGCCTACAGACCCAACGAGGCGGGGCTGCTCATAGTGCCGGGGGACATCCAAGTATCATGCATCGACGGAAAGCTGGAATGCTCGGATCTCGAGATCCGGGGCAAACTCATAGAGATCATCGTCATGGCGACCGACACCACGCCCGCCCCACAGGAGCCCACCAGAGACCAGCAGAGCGATGACCGTCCGACAGGAACCAATGTACCAGCCGTCCCGAGAAACGGCCAGGACAAAGGCAAGACCGGGCAAAGCTTCGACGTGGACACCTGGCGAGGCAAGCAGGATCGAACATACTCAGTGGCCGGCAAGACCGCTCCAAATGCTTTCGCGGCTTCGGAGGAAGCCAACCGGCGAGGCCTCTGCACCCAGATCATGGACAGCGGGCGGACCCATGATCTCGTTTGGGGGCACGTCCGCGTCGTGGAGCCCAAGACAGGCCAATACAGAGAGGATCGAGTCAGCCACGAGCGCGCTACTTTCTGCCTGCTGAAAGCCTGGGAGGATGCCAATAGCCAGGCCAAATATCAGAAGCCGGGCCAACCGCAGCTCATCATAGGCGTAGCAGATGACAACATGCCTATCCTAAATCCCGATGTCAAAATCAAGGGCATGCCCGCGAGCCTGTGGCTCACCATGGCAGTCATGAGATCCTGGTCCTTCGCCGACAGAGACGCCATCACCAAAGCAGAGAGGCGAGCAGAGCTCAAGATGCTCAACCGCGAGTGGCGAGAGGACGATGAGATCAACCTGGAGCTGGAAGAAGAGAAAGCGGTGACAGAGGCGGTTGGGAGGAAGGGATGAACCCTATCCTCGTTTCCGTCTCAAGCAACGAGGTCGCCAGGCCTAGATTCCCGAAAATCAAGGCCGCGATAGAAGCGGATGAGCGGTTCGCCTTCGCCCCAATGGGCGGCTACCAGGAGCCGCCGTTCGACTTGCTGTTCTCGATCCAAAAAACGGAATGTGTCGAGGACTCGATTGGATGTCAGACATTTCTGAAATCCGAAAAAGTTTTTCATGTCGAGCTCAAGGACTTCTCCGAGGACGCTGGCAGCGACTATCTCAGCTCGATCCTGAACGGCCACCTATGGGAGCAGATCCTCGCTGCCAGGGAGCTGGGGCAGCCTCTCGCTATTGTCGTCCTGGGCGATGACAACGACGTAGGTGCAGCCATCCGAAAAGCAGCATCCCGGCAGCATGGAAAGATGGATGTGGAAAAACTGATGGAATATTTCCACATGGTCGAGGGATTCGAAGCCAATGCCATAGCCCTGAATATCCCGGTCTGGCGACTCAAAACGGATCCATACAAGCGGATGCTCCTCAGGGTCCGAAAAATATTGGAAGGCGGCGACCTGAGCGGCTTCGCTCCAGCTCCGGCAGAAGGCGAGCGGCAAGCCGTGGGACTGAGCATCCTATGCGGAAAGGGCATTGGCCCGACGAAAGCGACAGCGATCTTGGAGAAGTTCCGTATCAGACTAGAGCCGAAAGGGGACGGCTATCTGACAGATTGTGGGGGCATCGGGGAAAAATTGGCTCGTCTGATATGGGAAAATGGGTGGATTGTGATCGACAGCAGTCGTGTCATTCGGCCACCGAAGCCGAAAAAGAGCAAAGCGAAGGAGGCAACGGCGTGAATCTAAATCGTACTCTGGTAATCTCAGACAAGCGAGCCGATGAGATCCTCACGATAGTGGAAGAGCAGGCTACAGATTGTGCTCTGATGC
>Ga0172381_10001940_pt1 | contig 23604 bp, 28 predicted proteins | sample Leawel6488metaG_FD_119754 | JGI IMG/M metagenome (GOLD analysis project Ga0172381, IMG submission 119754) | Leachate microbial communities from a municipal landfill in Southern Ontario, Canada - Leachate well 64-88 metaG | ecosystem: Engineered > Solid waste > Landfill > Unclassified | place...
ATTTGTAAAAATCCCAAGCACAAACAAAGACAAGGTTAAATTATTATTGTTATTTTTTATAAAGTATGCGTATAGCCGGTATAATTATTCCCAAGGAAAAAAGAATAGTGATTTCCCTCACCTATATTTTTGGTATTGGACCGACGACTGCCAAAAAAGTTTTAAAAATAGCGAATATTGATGAAAGTATCAGAACCAAAGATTTGACTCAAGATCAAGAAGATAAGTTGCGTCAAATTGTGGAAAAACAACACACGACCGAAGGTGATTTGCGTCGAGAAGTGGTTGCTAACATCAAACGATTGAAAGATATTAAGTCTCGTCGTGGTATTCGTCATGCTAAACATTTACCAGTTCGCGGACAAAGCACTAAAAGAAATTCTCGTACGGTGCGTGGTAATGGTCGTAAGACTATGGGAAGCGGTCGTAAAGCGACTGGTATCAAAACTTAAACCTAATTTTAAAGTAATTGTTGAAAATTTGTATGAGTAAAGTTCAAAAAAACAAATCAAAAACGAAAAAGAAAAAAGTCATAAAACCGGTTGCCAGGGGTAATGCTTATGTTTTTGCCTCCTATAACAACACGATTATTACAATCACTGATCCGAATGGTAATACTTTGGGTTGGGCTTCCGCTGGTATGTCAGGTTTTAAAGGTCCGAAGAAAGCCACTCCTTATGCGGCTGCCAAAGTAGTACAAGAATTGATGGAAAAACTTGTGGCCTATGGTTTAAAAGAAGTTAATGTTTATGTCAAAGGTATTGGTGCTGGTCGCGAGAGTGCTATTCGTGCTTTAAACACCAATGGTTTAAATGTGATGTCAATCAATGATGTTACTCCAATTCCACACAACGGTTGTCGTCCGTCCAAACGCCGACGCGTCTAAAAAATATTTTGAAATATTATGTCACAAAAATTAAATTCACGATGTTCTCAATGTCGTCGCGCCGGAGTCAAATTGATGCTCAAAGGTGAAAAATGTTTGGGTCCGAAATGCCCATTGACCAAGAGAAATTATCCGCCGGGGCAACATGGTCCGGATCAAAAGAGAAACAAAGTATCTACATTTGGCAAACAATTGAGAGAAAAACAAAAAGCTCGCCAAACATATGGTATGATGGAAAATCAATTTGCCAAATATGTGGCTAAGGCTTCTAAAATGGCCGGGGATAGTAATCAAAATCTGATAATGTTTTTGGAATCCCGTTTAGATAATGTGGTTTTTCGTGCTGGTTTTAGACAATCTCGTACTGCTGCTCGTCAAGTGGTATGCCATGGACATATTACTGTCAATGGTGTAAAGACTGATATTCCTTCTTATCAAGTAAAAAATGGTGATGTGATTTCTTTGTATGAAATTTCTAAGAAGAAAAATATTTTTGCTGATGTAACTGAAGTTTTAGCTAAAGTTGAACCGCCGATGTGGCTTAGCGTGGACGCAAAAAGTATGACTGCTAAGGTATTGAATGTACCGACTCTGGATAATCCGAGTTTTGACACCAAAATAATTATTGAGTTTTATTCTCGTTAAAAATAAATTTATGGAGAATTTATTATTACCTTCAAAAATTGAGTTCCTGGACGGTGATGAACCGAACAAAGGATCATTAGTAGTTTCGCCGTGTTATCACGGCTATGGGACAACTTTAGGTAACGCTATTCGTCGCGTACTGTTGTCTTCTTTACCTGGTTCTGCTGCAGAATCTTTTAAGATCAAAGGAGTACAGCATGAATTTGGTGCAGTGGAAGGTGTTAAAGAAGATGTGGTAGAGATTATGCTTAATCTTAAACAATTGGTGGTCAGAGTGTATTCTGATGAACCAGTGACATTAAATTTGATCAAAAAAGGCAAAGGTACAGTGACAGCTGGAGATTTTGAAAAAAATGCCAATGTGGAAATTATCAATAAAGATTTAGTAATTGCCAACTTAACTTCAGACAATAAAGAATTTAATTTGGAAGTGGAAGCGGGTAAGGGTCGTGGCTTTGTTACCAGTGAACAAAAGACCAGAGATAACCTGGATTTGGGTACTATCGTGATTGATTCTATCTATACTCCGGTGCGTGATGTGGGTTATAATGTGGAATATACCCGTGTGGGCGATATTACCAATTATGAAAAATTATCCGTGAATATTGAAACCAATGGCATTATTACTCCCAAGGAAGCGGCAATTCAATCCGTACAAATTTTAATGGATCATTTTGGGGTGGTGCTAAACGGTATTAGTAGTAATATGGCTAAAGAATTACCTGTTTTGGAAGTGACTGCAGAAGAAGTAATAGAAGAAAAACCTAAAAAAGTCAAAGTACAAAAAGAAAAAGTGGAAAAACCGGAAAAAATTAAAAAGGAAAAAAAATCTAAAAAATAAGAGATTATGAGACACCAAAAGAAAAAAATAACTCTGGATAGAGAGACTTCACAAAGACGAGCTTTAATGGCCAATTTGGCAGAGAGTTTAATTTTGTATGAAAAAATAAAGACCACTAAAGCAAAAGCTAAAGCCTTGCGTCCAATTGTGGAAAAATTGGTGACCAAAGCCAAGAAAAATGATTTAGCTTCTCGTCGTGAAATTATGAAAGTATTATACACACAAAATGCGGTTAAAAAGATGATGGATATTATTGGTCCAAAGTATCTTGATCGCCAAGGTGGTTATACGAGAATTATCACTTTGAATAGACGTGTGGGTGATAACGCTGAGGAAGCGGTCATTGAGTTTGTCTAAATTTAAATTTGATTTATGGTAAAAGAATTAAAAAGAAAAAAGTTTGTCATTGATGCAGCAGAACAAGCCCCTGGCAGATTAGCGACGCAAATTGCGTTAATTTTGATTGGTAAAAATAAAGTGGATTATGTGCCGTATATTGACAGTGGTGACAGTGTTAAAGTTTTAAATGTGGATAAAATGAAATTTTCCGGTAAAAAGTTAGAACAAAAAGTGTATCAACACCACAGTATGCATCCGGGTGGTTTAAAAACAATAGGTGTAAAAAGAATGATGGAAAAACATCCAGATGAGGTTTTACGCAAGGCGGTTTATCGCATGTTGCCGAAAAATAAATTGCGTACGGCTCGTTTACTCAGATTATCATTTAAATAGATTGATCTATGGCAAAAGAAATAAAAAAAACAGATTCCGTCCGAGCAGTAGGACGAAGAAAATCAGCTTCAGCCCGAGTGAAAATTTCCAAAGGCAGTGGGGTGATAATCGTCAATGGCAAACCGATGAGCGAATATTTTAATTATTTTGAATGGCAAGATACGATTGTTGCGCCTTTAAAAGCTTTGACCAAAGAAAAAGATTTGGATGTTTCTGTCAAAGTGGTTGGTGGTGGTATTAAAGGACAAGCTAAAGCCATTCAGCATGGTATTTCTCGCTCGCTCGTAGAATGGAATGAAGAATTTAGAAAAACTTTAAAAACCCTCGGTTTTCTTACTCGCGACTCCAAAGTCAAAGAAAGAAAGAAGCCAGGTTTAAAAAAAGCTCGCCGTGCTCCACAATGGAGAAAGCGTTAAAAAAAATTCCCTTCCCTCCATCATTATCGTTTGGGGGAATTTTTTTTAAAGGTGAGGTAAAAGATAAACTTGACATTTTATCTTATCTATGCTATAATGTATCCAATTAAGCAATCGGCCGGTTTAATCGGCTAAGATTCGAATCTCTTCGTCAATGTCAGATAAGTGACCTTGTTGATAGATTGTCGCCAAACGACAGTTATCGGGAATCGGGTCACTTATTTTATTATGTTAGAAAATATACAAGAAAACCCAGGGTTTAACAACCTTGGTATTGGTGAAAAACTTTTACAAGCCTTGGCAAAATCCGGTTTGTCAACTCCGACACCGATTCAACGCGAATCTATCCCAGTTGCCAATTTGGGAAAAGATTTACTTGGCGTAGCACAAACTGGTACTGGTAAAACGCTCGCTTTTAGTATTCCAATGATTCAACGCCTGGCTTTATATAAAGGACGAGGATTGGTACTTTTACCAACTCGGGAATTGGCAGTACAAGTGGATGAAACTATTCGTAAATATGGTCGAGAAATGGGTTTACGCACCGCAGTTTTGATTGGCGGGGAAAATATCAATCGTCAGATTAATGCTTTGCGCTCAGAACCGCATATTATTGTTGCGACTCCCGGTCGTTTGAATGATTTGTTGACTCGTCGTGCTGTGAAGTTAAATGAAGTAAAAGTGTTAGTTTTGGATGAAGCGGATATGATGCTTGATATGGGTTTTATGCCCCAGATTGAATCTATTTTAAAAACTATTCCACGAGATCGCCAAACCATGCTTTTTTCTGCGACTATGCCGTCAGAAATTATTAAATTGGCGAATGCCTATATGACCACCCCGCTTCGTGTAGAAGTAGCACCATCCGGCACGACCGCAACTAATGTGGATCAAGAAATTTTTGTTGTGGATAAAGCCGGTAAATTGGGTCAATTGGAAAATCTTTTACATGAATATACTGGTTCTGTCTTAATTTTTTGTCGCACCAAATATGGGGTGAGAAATTTGACTGAGAAAATTTGTCAAATGGGTTGCAAGGCCGCAGAAATTCACTCCAACCGTTCACAAATTCAACGCCGTAAGGCTTTGGATGGTTTTCGTGATGGTCGTTATCGTGTATTGGTTGCAACAGATATTGCGGCACGCGGAATTGATGTTTCCGGAATTGAGCTTGTGGTAAATTATGATTTACCTGATGCGATCAATGACTATGTACATCGTATCGGACGAACCGCTCGTGCTGGCAAAACCGGTAAAGCAATTTCTTTTGCAGATCCGTCTCAAGCTTGGGAAATTAAAGAAATTGAAAAATTGGTAAAAAAGACTGTGCCACTTAGAGAAATTGTCAAATTACAGTCATCTGCCGGTACCAGACAAAGATCTGGACAACGAAGACAATCATCTGGGAGAAATTTTCATAAAGCAAATTCCACTTTTAGTTCAAGTAAAAATTTCGCTCGTCGTAAAAAAACATCCGGTGGTTTCGGTTCGGAAAAAAGAACCAGCCGTCCGGGTAATTCTCGTCGAAGAAAAAATTGGTAAAAAATAAATACAAAAAAACAAAGTTATAAATTAACTTTGTTTTTTGTTTGTTTCGTTGTATAATATAGCCATGCTCAAACATTGTAAAAAAAATAATTTATTGCCGGATGCGGACAAGCCGGTTGATTTATCATCTTTTACTAATAAAGACACGACCGCGGTTTTAAAATTGTTTCATTCTCGAAAAAAAGGTTTGGATGAAGCGGAAGTTCGTCAGCGGTTGTTGAAATATGGACATAATATTTTAGTCAGGGAAACAAAAACTTCGGCAATCAAAGAATTTTTATCCAAGTTTAAAAGTCCTTTGATTATTTTGTTATTGGTTGCAGCTTTTTTATCCATGGTGTTTGGAGAACAGACTAATGCGTTTATTATTATAATTATGGTTGTTTTGAGTGCGGTATTGGATTATTTTGAGGAACATCACGCTAATAAATCCGCCAAGAAACTTTTTGAAACCATTAAGATCAAAGCCATGGTTCGGCGTCATGGACGCGAGAAGGAGATTAAGGTTACTCAATTGGTACCAGGTGATATTATTATTTTAAATTCCGGTGATTTAGTGCCGGCAGACGCCAGACTTATTTTTACAAAAGATTTATATGTTAATCAAGCATCTTTGACCGGAGAATCCTTACCAGCCGGAAAAGATGTAGAAGTCATTGGTGTTGATAAAGAATCTTTAATTGATTTTTCTAATATGATTTTTGCCGGGACTAATGTGGTATCCGGTGAAGCTGAAGCAGTCGTCGTTGCTATTGGTAAGAATACGGAGTTGGGAAAAATTTCCACTGTTTTGGAACGAGACAATGAAAAATCAGAATTTGAAATCGGAATTACTCAATTTGGGTTATTGATTATGAAGATCATTATGTTTTTGGTGCTCTTCATTTTTTTGTTTAATGCTTTTGTCAACCACAAACTTTTGGAATCATTTTTATTCGCTATTGCCATTGCTGTTGGAGTTACCCCGGAGCTTTTGCCAGTCATTATGTCGGTCACCATGGCGCGTGGTTCAGTAAGTATGGCAAAAAAAGGTGCGATTGTAAAAAAATTATCTGCCATTTCTAGCTTTGGTTCCATGGATATTTTATGCACAGATAAGACTGGTACTTTGACTGAAGGAAAAATATCTTTGGTCAAGCATGTAAATGTTTTTGGTAAAAATTCGGAGAAAGTTTTACGGTTAGCCTATTTAAACAGTTATTTTCAAACGGGTATAGAAAATCCTTTGGACGAGGCGGTTAAAGGCTTTCGTGATATTGATTTGCATGGAGTCAAGAAAATAGATGAAATTCCCTTTGATTTTATTCGTAAGCGGTTAAGTGTAATTGTTGAAGAAAAGGGTGAACAATGGTTGATTACCAAAGGTGCGCCAGAAGAAATTTTCTCTTGTGTGGAAAAATACGAAGTTAATGGTGATGATGCGATACTATTGACATCGGAGATTAGAAATAAAGCAATCGAGATTTATAAAAATTTGAGTACAGATGGTTTTCGAGTTTTAGCTTTAGCGGCCAAGAAAATATCTGATAAAAAAAATTCATATCACTCGGACAGTGAAAATCAATTAGTCTTGTTTGGGTTTATCGGTTTTCTTGATCCACCGAAAAAAGGGGTAAAAGAATCTATTGACCAATTGGAAGATTTGGGAATAGAGATTAAAGTCATCACCGGTGATAATGAATTGGTAGCTAAAAAAACTTGTTTGGAAATTGGGATAAATGTCAAAGGAATAATGCTTGGTGAAGAAGTCCATAAACTGGATGATTATGCGTTGAAATATCGGGTGGAAGAGATTACTATTTTTGCGCGATTTTCTCCGGATGAAAAAAATCGAGTGATTACGGCTTTGCGTGCCAATGATCATGTTGTGGGCTATATAGGTGATGGTATCAATGATGCACCATCGCTTAAAACCGCGGATGTGGGTATTTCGGTGAATAATGCTGTGGATGTGGCTAAAGAATCCGCAGTAATTATTTTAACCAACAAAAGTTTAAATATTTTAAGCGAGGGGGTGATTGAAGGTAGAAAAGTTTTTGGCAATACCATGAAATATATCATGATGGGGTTGTCTTCTAATTTTGGTAACATGTTTTCCGCGGCTGGTGCAGTAATTTTCTTGCCATTTTTACCGATGAAACCATTGCAGATTTTGCTCAATAATTTTATTTACGATGCTTCGCAAATTACCATTCCGTCTGATAATGTGGATGAAGAATGGACAAAAAAAGCTCGGCGTTGGGATATGAAATTTATTAAACGGTTTATGTTTCTTTTTGGCCCGATCAGTTCCTTATTTGATTTCTTTACTTTTTTCTTGTTGTATTATGGTTTTCATTTAGTCAACGGTGCATTTCAGACTGGTTGGTTTTTGGAATCGCTCGCCACACAAACTCTGGTGATTCATATTATTCGTTCCAAGAAAATTTCTTTTTTCCAAACCCACGCCTCTTGGTTGCTTACGATTTCTACTTTTGGGGCGGTTATGTTTGGTTGGATTTTACCATTTACACCGTTGGCTGAATTTTTCGGTTTAGTTCGTTTACCAAGAATGGTTTTGATAGCTTTGGTCGCCACTGTTTTTACTTATTTACTAACTGTAGAATTCGCTAAGCGATATTTTTATAAAAAACAGGAATTATAATATGAATAAAAACATAAAACAATTTTTTCCGGAACATTGGCTATTAGCCGCAATTTTTTATTTTCTTTTGTATGGATTTTTAGGTTGGGGGATTGATACGGCTTATAGCACTATCACTGAATGTAGCTGGCAACCGGGTGGAATTTTTAAAAGTTTTTTCTTACCCATACCTTTCGCTCCGATTTATGGTTTTGGGGCATGGGTGCTGATTTTATTTAAAAATTTTTTGGAAAAAAATCATAATGCTTTATTGTTTTTTATTTCCACGGTTGCCTGTACCTCAGTGGAGTATCTGGGTGGAATTTGGATGCTCGTGGTTTTTCATCGCCGGGCGTGGGATTATCGAGATACTTTTTTAAATATAGATGGGCATATTGATTTGTGGCACAGTTTTTGTTGGTTGATTTTAGGTTTGATATTTATTAAAGTTATTCATCCGGAGGGGAAAAAGATGTTTGCGAGATTATTTTTGCGAAAAATATGATCAAACCTGAGATTTTATCCCCAATCCAAGATTTTACTAGTCTACACGCCGCAATTGACGCCGGAGCAGATGCGGTGTATTTTGGTATTCGCGGATTTAATATGCGTCATGGAGCGAAAAATTTTTCTGTGATTGATTTATCAAAGATTTCTCGCTTATGTCACGAAAATAAAGTGAAAGCCTATTTGGCGTTGAATACGATTATTTACGAAGCTGAATTGAAAAAAGTTTTTAATATTTTGGATAAAGCCAAGAAGGTGAAGATTGACGCAGTGATTGCTTGGGATTTGGCGGTGATAAATTACGCGAAAAAAATTGGGTTGGATATTCATCTGAGTACTCAGGCCGGCGTGGCCAATTCCTCTTCTGCAGAAGTCTATAATAAGCTCGGAGTAAAAAGAATTGTTTTAGCCAGAGAGTGTACTTTGGCGGATATTAAAAACATAAAAAAGAAATTGAAAAATAAAGTGGCTTTGGAGGTATTTATTCATGGGGCGATGTGTGTTTCTGTGTCCGGGAGATGTTTTATGTCTGAACATTTTTTTGGTGCTTCAGCCAATCGTGGAGCATGTACTCAGCCATGTCGTCGTAAATATTTGATCAAACAAATTGATGGTGATCAAGAAATGGAAATTGGTGAGGACTATGTTTTAAGTCCGAAAGATTTGTGTACCTTGTTGTTTTTGGAAAAATTATTGACGGTCGGGATCAGTAGTTTAAAAATAGAAGGTCGTAATCGTAGTCCGGAATATGTGTTTACAACAACCAAAGTTTATAGGGAAGCGGTGGATGAATATTTTAAAATTAAAGGTAAGGCTGGTTGGCAAAAAGAATGGACCAAGAAAAAAGAAATATGGTTGGCAGAATTAAAAAAAGTATATCATCGCGGTTTTGGTGAGGGATTTTATTTAGGTCGGCCGATTAGTCAATGGAATCATTCGTATGGTTCAGTAGCCACGCAAAAAAAGATTCATTTGGGCGAGGTGGTACATTTTTATGATAAAATTATGGTGGCGGAAATAAAAATAAAAGCTGCAAAAAAATTAAAAATAAAAGATGAAATAATTATTCAAGGACCGACAACTGGAGTGGTACGACAAAAGGTTGTATCATTGGAAAAAGATCATCAGCCAATCAAGCAAGCTGGACAGGGTGATGCAATCGCAATCAAGATGGAGAAAAAAGTCAGACCTGGGGATATAGTTTATAAAATTTATAATGTGTCATGAATAAAAAACTTACCATCCAAAATCAAATTGTAGAATACGAAATAAAAAGAAACTGGCGATCTCGGCGCATCAGGCTAACTTTATCGCCGGATTTGGTGTTGCGTATTAGTGCTCCACATTTATGTTCTGATGGGTTTATACAAAATATTATAAAACAAAAAGCTGATTGGATATTGAAAAAACTTGATTTTTTAGCGAAAAAAAAGAGAATCGTCTTGACGAAAGCACAAAATTATGACAAAATGAAAGAAATTTGTCGACAGTTGGTGGAGCAAAAAATTAAAGAGATAAATAAGGAGTATAATTTTTCTTTTAATCGAGTAGCTATCAGAAATCAAAAAACCAGATGGGGGAGCTGTTCCAGAAATAAAAATTTAAATTTCAGTTATAAGCTCATATTTTTACCAGAGCGATTGGCTGACTATATTGTCGCTCACGAGCTGTGTCATTTACAGGAATTGAATCATTCCCGAAGATTTTGGGATTTGGTGCAAAAAAATATTCCGGATTATAAAGAAAGGAGAAAGGAATTACGGAATATTATGGTGGAAATTGAGTAATAAGACCCGAAATCACCCTGTGGGTTTAGGTCTTTTCTTTTTTTGTTAACCGTATTATAATGTATATAACTTAAATAGATGAATTATTATCAATTATGAAATGGTATCTTATAGCTACAACTTTGGTTTTGGTCTTGCTTTATTTTAGTTTACGAGGCTTGTTTAGTGAAGAGTATGTTCCACCATCGGATTTATCCTTAAGTATTGAAGAGCAAAAAATTATGGAAAAAGTGGAGGATAGTATTACACAAAAATTAGTGTCTGGAGATAAATTAGTGTCTGAAGATAAAGTAGCTGAAAATAATCAACCTAATCAACAAAATATGCCTATTACCAAACCGTCTATGGAAATTGATTTAGATAAAAATTATGGGATAATCCTCCATACTGATGTGGGAGATATAAAGTTTGTTTTAAATACTAAGGGTGTACCAAATACGGTGAACAATTTTGTTTATTTAGCCAGAAATAATTTTTATAATGGTACGATTTTTCATCGAGTGATTAACAATTTTATGATTCAAGGTGGCGATCCGACTGGTACTGGGATGGGTGGACCGGGTTATAAATTTGATGACGAACCATTTACCGGAGAATATGACCGCGGAATTGTGGCAATGGCTAATTCCGGTCCTAACACGAATGGTAGTCAATTTTTTATTGTTCATAAAGCCGTCCAATTGCCAAAAAATTATGTTATCTTTGGTAAAGTAGTGGAAGGTTTAGAAACCGTAGATGCTATTGCTACCGCCAAAGTTAAAGCTGATGCTCGTGGAGAAATGTCTGTGCCAATAACACCGGTACAAATTAAAAGTGTGGAAGTTATAGAAATATAATTATATGTACGAAAAATCGCCAAAAATTTACTTCTTTGATAAAGTTTTGGCAAAGACACTCCTCCCTTTGTTTCCAGAAAAATATTTTAAGCCGAATCATTTTACCATTGTCAGATTTATTTTGGTGCCAATTGTCACATATTTTTTCTGGTCAAGTCATTATTGGTGGGGATTGTCTTTTTTTCTTGTGGCCGCTTTGACTGATGCAATAGATGGTGCCTTGGCACGCACTCGGGATCAGATTACTGAATGGGGAAGAATCTATGATCCTTTGGCGGACAAACTTTTAATTGGTTCGGCGGTATTTATTTTAGTTTTGAATTTTGTGGATGTGTATGCGGCGATGATTATTATTTTTTTGGAAATTATTACTGTGACTGCAGCGTTATTTAAAAAACGAAGTGGTGGGCAGATTCAATCAAATTTTTGGGGTAAGTTAAAGATGTGTTTACAGGTGTTGGGTGTGGTGATTTTATTACTCGCTCTGCTATTTAATGTAGAAACCTTATTACCGGTTAGTCAGGGGACTTTTTATTTGGCAATTGCCTTTGCTATTATGAGTCTGGTGACGCAAGGATTATAATTTTATGCTGACAGAATTTTGGTTTAGTTTTCTTTATCAGCCTACGCTTAATTTATTGGTTTGGATCTATAACAATATTTCCGGACAAAATATGGGTTGGGCGGTTGTGATTTTGACTGTGCTTTTACGCACGGTTCTTTTACCTTTGTCTATAATTTCTCAGAGAAGTAGCTATCGTCGTGAACAGGCTGAAGCTGAGGCATTGTCCGCTATTCAATCGTTTAAAAATGATCCAATTGCACAAAAAGAGGAATATCGAAAGATTATGAAAAAGCATCGGATTTCTCCTTGGGCCAAGGTATTACTTTTACTTATTCAGTTGCTATTTTTAATTTTATTATATCAGGTGTTTATGGGAGGGATTTTTGGCGAGCGTTTGATTAAGGTACTTTATCAAAGCATCAGTTTCCCGGGTGCGGTCAATAATCTTTTTTATAGTGCTAATTTGGGGATAACGCATAATTTTTGGTGGGCGCTTGCTCCGGCTTTATATTTATTTATCTCCACCATCATTACTACGGATAAAAATGACGGTTGGCAAAAAAGTGAAGTGGTTTTTCTTTTTTTATTTCCATTGTTTGTCTTTATTGCCCTGTGGATTTTGCCCATGGTCAAATCCTTGTTTATCTTGACGAGTATCCTGTTTTCTGATATGTTAAACCTAATGAGAATCATCTTTTTTCCGGTTAAAAAACCATAAATATTACAAACATGCCAGGAGACTCGCTCGACAAACTAATGTATTCCTTTGTGGTGGATGATGTCCTCAAGGGTTTTTTTATTCATGTACCACCGGGTTATGTGGCATGTGTCTATGATTTGGGTCGCGGGGTGTTGAAAAAAGTAATGACTCCGGGATTACACCTGAAAATTCCTTTTTGGCAAAAGGCCAAGTTGTTTAATACACAAACCTTGGAATACAGTATTTCTCGTCAATTCAACCCTGATATGCAACGAGCTTTGGGAGATATTCCGATTGCGGCAATTACTAAGGATAGTAAAAGAGTTGGAATAGAAGGAACGATTTTATTAAAATTGGATATTCAACAAATTCCGGCGATTTGGCAGGGGATCGGTGAGGATTTTGTGGAAAAGATTATTCGCCCGACCATCCGCAGTCGAATAAGAATGGTATTGAGTCAATTTGATTATCACGAGGCCGTGGGGATTAAACGCCCACATATTGAATCCGGTTTGCAAGGGGAATTAGAGAACATTTTTGCTATCCGCGGAATCAATGTGGAAAATATTTTATTGAGTGAAATTAGTATAATTGAGTAGGAGAAGAGGATTTATTCATCCAACTTAACTTATCCACAGCCTCTATTTCTTGACACTAAAAAAATTACATGATATTATCACTCTAATAGTTAGAGTGATAATTTATTTATGAATGATCGCCAAGAGAAAATTTTGGACATGGTGGTGGAAGAATATGTAAAAAACGCCCAACCCATCGGTTCTAAGTTTTTATTGGAAATTGATGAATTGGCTTGTGGTGAAGCGACAATTCGTAATGAATTACGGTTTTTGGAGGAAGAAGGTTATTTAACCCACCCACACACTTCTTCAGGTCGGGTACCGACAGCTTTGGGTTATCGCCATTATTTACAAAAAATAGATTGGGAAAAAAGTCAGCTGAAAAGAAAAGAAACAGTGGCTTTGGAAAAAATGAATTATCGCAATAATGATTGGGAAATGACTATAAAAAATATTGCGCGCTTGATTGCTGAGCTTTCTCAACAGGCGGTAATAGTGTCTATCGGACCGGATAAAATTTATTACACTGGATTGTCCAATGTTTTCCGTCAGCCAGAATTTTCTGATATGGCGATGGTGAACAAGCTTTCTCTAATGTTTGACCAGTGTGAGGAATATATGGAAGGGTTTATGGATGAAGTGGAAAACGAGCCAAAATGTTTTATAGGTGCAGAACAGCCGTTTGGTGAAGTGATGAGCCTGATTGGTTCCAAATTTGGCAAAGGCCGAGATGGAGCAATAATTTTAGTGGGACCGATTCGTATGGACTATTCTCGCAATTATAATTTAATTAAAAAGGTAATTGATAATTTAATATGAGTGAAGAAAAAATAATTGATAAAAAAGAATCTGATTTTTCCAAGATGAAGAAAAAAATATTCAAATGCGAACAGTGTGAAACTTTGAAAAAAGAAACAGCAGAATATAAAGCCGGTTGGCAACGCGCTTTGGCGGATTATAAAAATTTACAGGATAGTATAAATGAATGGCGGGTTAAAATGATTCAGATTAGTGAAGTGGATATTTTAGAAAAATTTATTCCAGTGTATGAAAATTTTAAAAAAGCCTTTGCTTTGCCGAGTGAAGATAAAGATAATAGTTGGCGTGAGGGTATCGGATATATTATGAAACAGTTTGGTGAGGTGTTAAAAAGCTATAATGTAGAAGAAATAAAAACCGTTGGGGAAAAAGTGGATCTGAATCTTCATGAAATCGTGGGTGAGCAAGAAATTGAAGGAAAAGATAGTGGAGAGATTATTCAAGAAGTATCTGGTGGATATAAGAAAAACGAAAGAGTAATGATTCCGGCAAGAGTGATAGTAATAAAATAGTGGGTAAATGTCAAATTACAAATTTCAATTGACAAAGAAAATCAGAAGAAAAAAATAAAAATTTAAATAATTAACCTAACATATAAATATATGTCTAAAGTATTGGGAATTGATTTAGGAACCACCAACTCCTGCATGGCAGTGGTGGAAGGGGGCCAACCAAGAGTGTTGGAAAATAAAGAGGGAAACAGAACCACTCCGTCGGTAGTGGCAATCACTAAAACCGGAGAAAAATTAATTGGGCAAATTGCTAAAAGACAGGCCGTCACCAATCCGGAAAATACTTTGTTTTCCATCAAGCGATTGATTGGTCGTCGTTGGAGCGACAAAGAAGTGCAAGAGGATGCCAAATTGATGCCGTATAAAATGGTACAAGCCGGTCAAGCGGTGAAGGTATCAATGCAAAATCAAGATTATACCCCACAAGAAATTTCGGCGATGATCTTACAAAAATTGAAAGCCGATGCTGAAGAAAAGTTGGGTGAGAAAATTACCGAAGCGGTCATTACTGTGCCGGCATATTTTGATGATGCGCAAAGACAAGCCACAAAAGATGCTGGGGAAATTGCCGGCTTGAAAGTGCTCCGTATTATCAATGAACCGACCGCTGCTGCTTTGGCCTATGGTTTTGATAAAAAGAAAGATCAAAAAATCGCGGTATATGATTTGGGTGGTGGTACTTTTGATATTTCTATTTTGGAAGTCGGAGCTGACACAGTACAGGTGTTGTCCACAAATGGCGATACTCATTTAGGTGGAGATGATTTTGATCAAGTGATTATTACATGGATTATTGATGAATTTAAAAAATCCGAAGGTATTGATTTGAGTAAAGATAATTTGGCTTTGCAAAGAATTAAAGAATCAGCGGAAAAAGCTAAGATTGAGTTATCCACAGCCCAAGAAACCGAGATTAATCAACCGTTTATTACTTCCGGTGCTGAAGGTCCGAAGCATTTAATGTTGAAATTAACGCGTGCAAAATTGGAAGATCTGATTACCATTTTAGCGGAAAAGACTTTGATTCCGGTACAAAAAGCTTTAGATGATGCGAAACTGAAAGTGGAAGATCTAAATGAAGTAGTGATGGTCGGCGGAATGACCCGGATGCCATATATTTTACAGATTGTGGAAAAGTTTTTCAAGAAAAAACCACATATCGGAGTCAATCCGGATGAAGTGGTGGCACTCGGTGCTGCGATTCAAGGTGGTGTGTTGAAAGGTGATGTTAAAGATGTATTGTTGTTGGATGTGACCCCACTTTCTTTGGGCATTGAAACCATGGGTGGAGTGATGACTAAATTGATTGAAAAAAATACTACTATTCCGGCGAGCAAATCACAAACATTTTCTACAGCTGCGGACAATCAAACTACAGTGGAAATTCATGTACTGCAAGGTGAGCGACCGATGGTTGGGGATAATAAGACTTTGGGTCGGTTTATGTTAGACGGTATTCCTATGGCACCACGCGGTGTCCCACAAGTGGAAGTGTCTTTTGATATTGATGCGAATGGTATTTTGAGTGTTAAAGCCGTAGATAAAGCGACTAACAAAGAACAATCCATAAAGATTGAAGCATCCAGTGGTTTGAATAAAGAAGAAATAGAAAAAATGAAAAAAGATGCGGAGGCTAATGCTGAGGCAGATAAGAAAAAGCAAGAACTGATTGAAATCAAAAATATTGCGGATACTATGATGTACACCACGGAAAAAATGATGAAAGAAGTGGAGGAAAAGAAAATAGCGATTACTGATGATGAGAAAAAAGCTGTGGAAGATGGATTGAAAAATTTGAGAGAAGTGAAAGACAAAGAAGATGTAGAAGCTATCAAAAAAGCATCTGAGGAATTGAGTAAAGCCGGACAAGCAGTCGGCACCAAGATGCATGACACTGCTCAACAAACCCAAACTCCACCTCCAGCTAATGAAGAAAAAAAAGAAGATGAACCGATTGAAGGAGAAGTAGTGAATGAGACGAAATAATTTATGCCGGAAAAAGATTATTACAAAATATTAGATGTGGATAAAAAAGCCACGACTGACGAAATCAAACGGGCTTTTAAAAAATCCGCTATGCAGTATCATCCGGATCGTCCTGGTGGTGACGAGAAAAAATTCAAAGAAATCAACGAAGCCTATCAAATTCTGTCCGATACCACCAAACGCCAGCAATACGACCAATTTGGCTCAAATTTTGAGCAACAAGGTGGTGGTTTTAATGGAGGGATGAATTGGGAAGACTTTATGAATGCAACCCGTGGTGGGGGTAATTCGCAAGGATTCGCTGGTTTTGATTTCGGTGATCTTTTTGGATTTGGTGGTGGCGGAAGAAATAATCAACAAGATAATCGCGGGCGAGATATTCAGGTGGATGTGGATGTTGAATTTAAGGAAGCGGCTTTTGGTATAGAGAAAACTTTGAAAATCAGAAAACAAACCAAGTGCAGTGTTTGTCATGGTGAGGGGACTGAGCCTGGAAGTAAATTAGAAACTTGTCATACATGTAAAGGTCAAGGCCAAGTGCGACATCAGCAACAAACCTTTTTAGGTTCTATGAGTATGGTTAGCACTTGTCCAGATTGCCAGGGTCGGGGTAAAAAAGCGGACAAAGCCTGTAAACATTGCGGTGGAGATGGGGTAGTTTCCGAAGCCAATGAAATGAATATTAAAATTCCCGCCGGGATTAATAACGGTGAATCAATTCGCCTGACCGGTCAAGGTGAAGCTGCACCACACAATGGCGGAAGTGGGGATTTGTATGTCCGCGTTAGAGTTTTACCTCTGCATGGTTTTCATCGTGATGGTTTTGATATTTATACTGAGGTGGAAATAAATTTTACTCAAGCCGTATTAGGAGATAAAGTAGAGATTGAAACTTTGGATGGATCAGCTAAACTAATGATCCCCGAAGGAACACAATCCGAGCAGTTGATTCGCTTGAAAGGTAAAGGCATCACTCATTTAGGTAGAACTTCTCGTGGGGATCAATATGTTAAAGTCAAAGTCATGGTTCCGAAAAAAGTAAATAAAAAATTGAAAAAGATGTTGGAAGAGATGAGGGAGATGTTGTAATTTTTTATTTTTTAAAAAATGTGCTATAATAAATCTATCCTGAATTTTAAAACAGGATTAGTTTTATCCTTGTGAACAAATCACAAAAAAATATTCTTTGGTTTCGGGAAACGACGATTAAAGATATTCCGTTGGTGGGTGGCAAGAACGCTTCGCTCGGTGAAATGTACACCAACCTCGTCAATAAAAATATCAAAGTCCCGAATGGTTTTGCTTTGACCGCCAAAGCCTATCAAGACTTCATTAAGATTAATAAAATAGATGGCAAGATCAAGAAAATCTTGCTGGGTTTGGATATTAAAAATGTCCGAGAGCTATCCATTGCCGGAAATAAAATTCGCCAAATGATATTGAAAGCGGATTTTCCGGAGAGTTTGAAAAAAGAAATAAGATCTGCTTATCAAAAATTAGCTGGTGGTAAGAAAAAAGCGATTTTGCCGGTGGCTGTCAGAAGTAGTGCGACAGCCGAGGATTTACCTGATGCCAGCTTTGCTGGTCAACAAGAAACATATTTGAATGTGCGAGGAGACACAGAACTTTTGGATGCGGTCAAAAAATGCATAGCTTCATTATTTACTGATCGGGCAATTTCTTATCGAGAAGACAAGGGTTTTGATCATATGGCGATTTCTTTGTCTGTGTGCGTCCAGACGATGATTCGCTCGGATTTGGGGCAGAGCGGGGTGATGTTCACTTTGGATACAGAATCAGGCTTTCGTGGGGTGGTGCTCATCAGTGCGGCGTACGGGCTTGGAGAATATGTGGTCAAAGGCCGAGTGGTACCAGATCAATTTTTTGTGTTTAAAGAAGGTATTAAACAAGGTAAAGAAGCGGTGATTAGTAGTAGGCTCGGTTCTAAAGATGTTAAATTGATTTATGGTAAGAAAAGTGGAACCAAGCAGGTGGCAGTAACCAAGCCGGATCAACATAAATTTTGTATAGACAGAAAAGATGTAGTGACGCTTGCCAAATGGGGGGTAGAAATTGAAAAGCACTATGGCCACCCAATGGATATTGAATGGGCGAGAGATGGTGCGACCGGTAAATTGTATATTGTCCAAGCTCGGTCTGAAACTGTACGTTCTCAGGCTAAGCAAAATGTGATTGAAGAATACAATTTGACTGAAAAAAAAGAACCAATTTTATCTGGATCAAGTGTGGGACAAAAAATCGGCATCGGACGAGCGCGGGTAATTGAAAGTCCGAAAGACATGAAAAATTTCAAACATGGGGAAATACTCGTCACCAGAATTACTGATCCTGATTGGGAACCGATTATGCGACTCGCAAGTGCAATTATCACCGAGCAGGGAGGAAAAACATCTCATGCGGCGATTGTCAGTCGAGAGCTTGGAGTGCCCTGTATTGTGGGTGCCACTGGGGCAAGAAAAATTTTAAAAACCGGAGAAATGATCACCGTGTCTTGTGCTGAAGGTGAAGTCGGTCATATTTATCGTGGCACTTTGCCATTCACAGTCAAGAAAACGGAAATTAAAAATATTGAAAAAACTCGCACTAAAATCATGATGAATATCGGTGATCCGGATAGTGCTTTTCGTTTGGCCGGTATTCCAAATGATGGCGTGGGTTTAGCTCGAGAAGAATTTATATATACCAATTTTATCAAGATTCATCCCATGGCCTTGGTAAATTTTAAAAAATTAAAAGATAAAGCAGTAAAAGAAAAAATCAACCAGCTGACTATCGGATATACTGATAAAACTAAATATTGCGTGGATAAGCTTGCGGAGGGTATTTCTTTTATAGCTTCGGCGTCTTACCCCAATGATGTGATTGTCCGATTGAGTGACTTTAAAACCAATGAATATGCGACTCTGATTGGGGGTAAAGATTTTGAGCCCAAAGAAGAAAATCCCATGCTTGGATGGCGGGGTGCCAGTCGGTATTATGATCCAAAATTCAAGCCGGCTTTTAAGTTGGAATGTGAAGCAATAAAAAAATTGCGTGAAGAATGGGGATTGACCAATGTAATTGTCATGGTGCCATTTTGTCGCACACCAAAGGAAGGACAAAAAGTACTGGACACAATGAAGGAGTTTGGTTTAGAGAGAGGAAAAAATAGACTTAAGGTGTATGTTATGGCGGAAATTCCTTCTAATATAATTTTAGCCGAGGAATTTGCCAAGATTTTTGATGGGTTTAGTATTGGTTCCAATGATTTGACCCAACTAACTTTAGGGGTGGACAGAGATTCAGTGTTGGTCAGCCATATTTATGATGAAAATAATAAAGCGGTCAAAACTTTGATTCGGGATTTAATCAGAACCGCTCATCAATATGGACGCAAGGTGGGGATTTGTGGACAAGCACCGAGTGATTATCCCAAGTTTGCCGAGTTTTTGGTAGGTGAGGGGATAGATAGTATTTCCTTGAATCCGGATACGGTGTTATCTGCTCGGAGTAACATCGCGAGAATTGAGAAAAAATACAGTGGCAAAGCCGGAAAACCTGCTCATGTCAAACACTTGTTTATCGTCAAAGTCATTGCCCTGACCGCCGCGACTTTACTTATCTTCGGATTTGGAGGAATTGCATGTCATTTTTAAAAAGCGGGTATTGACAAAAAAAATTATTTATAGTAAAATTATTCTATTCCTGTTTGGATAATCCCAAACGGGTCGGTAGTTCAACTGGTTAGAGCACCGCCCTGTCACGGCGGAAGTTGCGGGTTCGAGTCCCGTCCGACCCGCTTAAAAGCACTCTTTTAGGAGTGTTTTTAATTTTATACTTCTCCTCTTGACTTTTTCTCAATTTTGTGCTATAATAGACAATGTAGATAAATAGTGAGGTTTTCATAAACCAAGTTGCTTATCTTTAGGGTTTCTGTTAAAGTTTAGTTTTTAAGTGCACATTTTCAACTTAATTTTCGTGAACCTTTTTTGTGTATCTTATAAACATAAATTATGTCAAAAAAATTATTTATCGGCAATATTGATTGGAAAGCCACTCAAGAAGACTTGAAAGAAGCTTTCGCTCAATTTGGCGCGATTGAAGATGCGGTGATTATCACCGACAGAGGTACCGGCAGATCAAAAGGTTTCGGTTTCGTGACCTTTACTGAGGATGCTGAGGCCGACAAAGCCGTTGAATCTATGAACGGCAAGGAATGGATGGGCAGAGAAATTTCAGTGAATGAAGCTCGTCCCTTACAAAAAAAGTTCTAAAAAAACAAAAAACAAAAAAACAGATCGTGTGCAGGTCTGTTTTTTGTTTGTGTAATAAAAAAGACCCTGGATGCACTCAAGGTAAGAAAGGAACCGAAGGAGGGGGCGGTTCCATCTACCCTAAGTACATTCAGGGTCTTTTTGTGTTTGATTTTGAAGTTGCTTTATCTAAAAAAAGTATAGCATTTTTCAGTTTATTTTGTCAAGATACTTATCAACAACTTTCCTTTAATTTATTTTACGAATTCTGTGATTTTAGCAAAGACTTCCGGTTGAGTTTTAGCGATTTCCGCCAGCATTTTGCGATTCAACAATATTCCTTTTTTCTTCAAGGCGTCCATAAAACGACTGTAAGAAAATCCGAATTGTCTAACGGCAGCGTTGATGTTCACTTGCCACAGACCACGAATATCTCGTTTTTTGGTCTTGCGTGAATTGTAGGCATGTTGACCGGCTTTCATGGTGGCGGTTCTCGCTAAGCTGATTTTGGACTTTCTTCCCCACATGAAACCTTTAGTGCGACTTAAAACATTCTTGCGTCTTTTAGAATGCATCATTCCTCGTTTTACTCTTGGCATATTTTTTAGTTTATCTTAAATACTTCTTTAGTTTATTTTAAATACTTCTTTTGATAGTGCGGGCGATTCTTTTGGTGCCCACGATGATATCACTTTTTTTGTTGCGACCCACATTGCCGGTTTCTCGACTATTAAAATGGCCTTGTCCGCAAGTGCGTTTTTCCACCTTACCACCTTTTTTACCGCCTTTGGTCAAGGTAAATCTTTTGATGATGGATTTTTTGGTTTTCATTTTTCCCATATAGATTATATATTTACTGATTTTTTAAAAGTGTAAAAGTTAAATTTATACCCGAGCTATTGTCGCGGTGATGGAACGACCTTGTCGCTCTATTTCCTGATCATATCTGATAACTTGGGTTTTTTCAATCTCGGCAATGAAATTTTTGAGTGCATCTACCGCCAGATTGGCGTGTTGATTTTCTCGGCCTTTGAGGATAACTTCTATTTTTACCTTATGTCCTTCGTCCAAAAAGTCCATGGTATGTTTTTTTCTGATCTCCAGATCACTTTGCCCGATTCGCAATGATAATCTCACACCTTTGATCTTGGTCAATTTTTGATGGGCTTTTTTAATACGCAAGACCTTTTCTTGTTGATATTGCCATTGACCAAAATCAGCGATTTTTGCGACCGGTGGCGAGGCTTTGGGATTGATTTCCACCAAATCCATCTCTTTTTCCTCCGCCAGTTTGATCGCCTTAATTGTCTCCATCACCCCAAGACTGCTACCGTCTTCATCCAGCACTAAAACTTCCGGAACTTTAATCCCATAGTTGCATTGAAATTTTTTACCGCTATCCTGTTGCTTAGGGCGTCTTTTTCTGGATATTCTCATAAATATAATTATGTTTTGTGGAAGTGGCGAGAGTTGAACTCGCGTCTAAAAAATAGCTCTCTAACCTTCTACATGTTTAGTCAATTTATTTTTGCCGTGGCCAAGTATTAAACTGACAAAAACTTGGTACGGTTTGGCAAATATAGTTTCAGCTGAATGACTTTGCCATTTCGTTCAGCCTAAGCTAATGGTTTACACCGTCGATCGGATATTAGCATCACCGGGACGATGGTCACGGACTAAATAAATTTAGGCCATGGCAGGAGCGAAAGTCGGACTAAACGCCGAAGCGATAGCGGACTTGGCTCTTGAGAATAAGTTGACACTTATTTGTTTGGCTCGGGATATTTACAAGAGGCGAGCCCCTCTTGACATGCGGATTAGATGGCAATTTCTTATCGAAACCCAACACCCCCGTTTTTAAATTATATAAATAATTTTATATATTTTTTAAGGTTCTTTTGACTTCGCGATCCAGATCGCGTTTCTTGATAACCTCGCGTTTATCGTAGTTTTTCTTGCCTCGACCTACGCCGATTTCTACCTTTATAAAACGATTATTAGTATACACCATAAGGGGGACTATTGTCAAGCCCTTTTCCTGTGATTTACCCTTTAAATAACTGATCTCGTTTTTATGGAGTAAAAGCTCGCGTGTTTGGGTTGGATCATAGTCTGGCAAAACCCCAGCCTGAGGGTATTTACTGATGTTCATGTTGATTATCGTCGGCTTGTCGCCGGCAAAGGCTACAAACGCCCCGTTGAGGCTTAATTTGCCACCTTTAACTGCTTTTGTTTCATAACCCTTTAGTACCAAGCCAGCCTCAAAGGTTTTGAGGATTTCATAGTCAAAATAGGCTTTTTTATTTTTGGCTAAGATTTTCATATAATCATATTTTAGCAGAAAATAGGAAAAAGTCAATAATTAAGATTTTTTTATTGCTAAATTTAAAAGTTTGTGCTATAATATTTATGAAAGAGAACTCATAGCGAGTTTCCCATAAACACTCTTGAATTAATCATCGCATACGCCAGATATTTAAAACCGTTGTGAGTGCTTTCTAGTTTTTCATAACGGGTAACTAATTTGCGATAAGTATCTTGCCAAGCGAAAGTTCTTTCAATTTTAAATCGTTGTTTATAAATTTGTTCATTAAAATTTTCATACATTGTTTCAATTTTTTGTTCATCTTTTGTTCCTCTGCGATTGGGCTTGATTACTGGTATCATTTGGTGAGAATGAATAAGCCATTTATTATAAAAAGAATCAAAACCCGTATCCAATGTAAAATATGTTTCTTTCAAATCAAGACTGATGAGCGAAGCGAAATCAATCAATTGATCAATGCTATCTGGTAGTAAAACTGAATCATGTTTATTAACAGGTCTGACCACGAGCGGAGCAATAATGAAGCCGTTATTATCCACTATGGTTAGCTCTTTTAAACCTTTCTGATGTTTGTGTCCCGAGTAGCCGATTCCTTCGCCCCCTTTTTTGCTACGGTGTTGGAACCGTCGCCGTGGATAATGGAAAGATCAAGTTTGTTAGATAGAAGTAAATCTTGCACCCCGCTTTCAAACAGATTTTGGTAACTTCCATCCTTGCTCCATTTTAGATGCCATTTATATACATTGCTCCAATGAATTTCATTTCTGTATATAGGCAGTCTATTCCATTGAATACCAGTATGTAAAACAAACAGAATATAATTAAAAATTTTAAATTTTGAAATCTTAGGTTCTGGACCTCTCCAACCTCGAGAAAGATAAGGTAAAATATTCTTATTAAAAAAAGCTCGACTGACTCTTGTAGGTAATTTACCCTGTGGATAATTATTGTTCCTCATAAAAATGTGTTAAAATTAAAGTCTTAAATTTAGATTGTTTATACTTTAATTTTACCACATTTTCGTGAAGAACTCACGATGAGTTA